>Ga0209758_1000179_pt1 | contig 141948 bp, 120 predicted proteins | sample AraplaMF_Col_mMF_FD_184258 | JGI IMG/M metagenome (GOLD analysis project Ga0209758, IMG submission 184258) | Arabidopsis root microbial communities from the University of North Carolina, USA - plate scrape MF_Col_mMF (SPAdes) (version 2) | ecosystem: Host-associated > Plants > Roots >... | reverse complement strand
GCGCGCCTGCCGCTCACAAGCGGCAGGCGGGGCGCCTTCTAAAAAGGTGCCCCTTTGTTTTGCGCCGGACCGGCGCTCCGCCTCCCTCAGGGGAGGCAAAGGAAGGACCCGGGCGAAAGCCCGGAAAGGAGGACAAGACGGGCTGACGTCCGCGGGCACGTGCCGCGCGGAGCCGGAGGTGCGCGCCCATTTCGATGGAGCAAGACGAGATGAGAGCATTCAGACCGAAACCGCCGGGACGCAGGCCCGGGTGCTATGTCGCCCGGTTCCACCCGCAACCCACCCGGGTTTCACAACGTAACCACGTCCTTTGGATCGTATTGAAAATCTGCCGTTTACCGTGCAAATGGCCTGCGCCCCATCCACCCCCGGAACCTTCACAATTTGACAGGGGCCGCCGAGTTACCCATGTTCCGGGCGAGTCGGACGGCCGGTCAAACACGGAATTCAGACGAAGAAATTCACTCAACCCCTTGGAAATCAATGAAAGTTGTCGTTGTTGAATCGCCTTCCAAGGCCAAGACGATCAACAAGTACCTTGGCTCTGGCTACGAGGTCCTGGCTTCTTTCGGCCATGTCCGTGACCTTCCCCCGAAGGACGGCTCGGTCGATCCGGAGCAGGATTTCCGTATGCTTTGGGAGGTCGACGACAAGTCGTCCAAGCGGCTCAACGACATCGCCAAGGCGCTCAAGGGCGCCGATACGCTGATCCTCGCCACCGACCCGGATCGTGAGGGCGAGGCGATCTCCTGGCACGTGCTCGAAGTGCTCAAGGAGAAGCACGCGCTGAAGTCCCAGAAGATCGAGCGGGTCGTTTTCAACGCCATCACCAAGCAGTCGGTGGCGGAAGCGATGAAGAACCCGCGCCAGATCGACGGCGCGCTGGTCGACGCTTATCTGGCGCGCCGCGCGCTGGATTACCTCGTGGGCTTCACCCTCTCCCCGGTGCTGTGGCGCAAACTCCCCGGCGCCCGCTCGGCCGGCCGCGTGCAGTCGGTGGCGCTGCGGCTCGTCTCCGACCGCGAGCTCGAGATCGAGCGCTTCGTCGCCCGCGAATACTGGTCGCTGGTGGCGAAGCTCGCGACGCCGCGCAACGAGACCTTCGAGGCGCGCCTGGTCGGCGCCGACGGCAAGAAGATCCAGCGGCTCGACATCGGTTCCGGCCAGGAGGCCGAGGACTTCAAGAAGGCGCTGGAGACCGCGGCCTTCACGGTGCAGTCGGTCGAGGCCAAGCCCGCCCGGCGCAACCCCTACCCGCCGTTCATGACCTCGACGCTGCAGCAGGAGGCGAGCCGCAAGTTCGGCTTCGCGCCGGCGCACACCATGCGGCTGGCCCAGCGGCTCTACGAGGGCATCGACATCGGCGGCGAGACCACGGGTCTCATCACCTATATGCGTACCGACGGCGTCGACATCGCGCCGGAGGCCATTGCCGCAGCGCGCAGCGTGATCGGGCAAGACTACGGCCCGAAATACGTGCCGTCGTCGCCGCGCCAGTACGTCTCGAAGTCGAAGAACGCGCAAGAAGCCCACGAAGCGATCCGGCCGACCGACCTCGCCCGCCGCCCTGCGGACGTGCGCAAGATGCTGGAGCCCGACCAGGCCAAGCTCTACGAGCTGATCTGGCAGCGCGCCATCGGCAGCCAGATGGAGTCCGCCGAGCTCGAGCGCACCACGGTCGACATCACAGCCAAGGTCGCGTCGCGCCTGCTGGAGCTGCGCGCCACCGGCACGGTGATCAAGTTCGACGGCTTCCTTGCACTCTACAACGAGGACCAGGACGACAAGTCCGACGAGGAGGACGCCAACCGTCTGCCCGCGATGAGCACCGGCGAGGCGCTCGACAAACGCGAGATTTTGGCAACCCAGCACTTCACCGAGCCGCCGCCGCGCTATTCGGAGGCGTCGCTGGTCAAGCGCATGGAAGAGCTCGGCATCGGCCGGCCGTCGACCTATGCGTCGATCCTGCAGGTGCTGCGAGACCGCGGCTACGTGCGGCTCGACAAGAAGCGCCTCATTCCGGAAGACAAAGGCCGGGTGCTGACCGCGTTCCTGGAGAACTTCTTCCAGAAGTACGTGGAATACGATTTCACCGCGGGTCTCGAAGAGCAGCTCGACAAGATCTCCAACAGCGAGCTGCCCTACAAGGACGTGCTGCGCGACTTCTGGCGCGACTTCATGGTCGCGATCACCAGCATCAAGGACCTGCGCGTCGCGCAGGTGATCGACGCACTCGACGAGGTGCTGGCCCCTCACCTGTTCCCGCCGAAGCCCGACGGCACCGATCCGCGCCAGTGCCCGAACTGCGGCACCGGCAAGATCGGGCTCAAGCTCGGCCGGTTCGGCGGCTTCATCGGCTGCTCGAACTATCCGGAGTGCAAGTACACGCGGCAGCTCACGACGGGGCCGGACGGCACCGCCGGCGGCATGCGCAAACTGGGCGAGGACCCGGAGACCAAGCTCGAGGTCACGGTGCGCTCGGGCCGCTTCGGCAGCTATCTGCAGTTGGGCGAAGCCACCAAGAACGAAGACGGCGAAGCCGTGAAGCCCAAGCGGGCGAGCCTGCCCAAGGGCGTCTCGCCGGACGACATCGATCTCGACCGCGCGCTGCGGCTGCTCGCGCTGCCGCGTGTCGTCGGCAAGCATCCGGACGACGGCGAGGACATCATCGCCGGCGTCGGGCGTTTTGGTCCGTATGTGAAACACGGCAAGACCTACGCCAACATCGGCGCCGACGAGGACATCCTGAACATCGGCCTCAACCGCGCGGTGACGCTGATCGAGGAGAAGAAGGCCAATCCGGGCAAGGGCCGCCGCGGCGCTGATCCGGGCAAAGAGCTCGGCGACCATCCGCAAAAGGGCGGCAAGATCGTCGCCAAGAACGGCCGCTACGGACCTTACGTGAGCCACAACGGCGTCAACGCCAACCTGCCCGACGACAAGACGCCGGACACCATCACGCTCGACGAGGCGGCGGCGCTGATCGACGCCCGCGCCGAGCGCACCGGCGGCGGCTCGACGGCGCGGCGCAAGCGTCCGGCCCGTGGCGGAAGCGCCACCAAGGCAGCAGCGCCGAAGACCACAACCGCCAAGGCTCCGGCGAAGGCCAAAGCCGCGCCCAAGGCGGCGGCCAAGACCGAGGCAAAGCCGAAGAAAGCCGCGGCCGCGAGCGCCGCCAAGGCGCCGAGCAAGTCTAAGAAGGCGAAGACGCCGAAGGCCGAGGCCGCCGAATAAAGCTCTGGAACCGGGCATGCTGGAAAACCGGCCGCCGAGTTCCTACATTAGGGACGCCGGAGCGCGGATGACGCGCCCGGCTTTACACATTCAGGCACTTTTTCATTGGCACGTAATCCACCCAAACACATTCCCTTCCCCAGCAAGGACCAGGTCCTTGCCTTCATCAACCAACATCACGGCAAGGCCGGCATCCGCGAGATCGCGCGGGCCTTCAATCTCAAGAACGACCACCGCGCCCAGCTCAAGCGCCTCCTGCGCGAGCTCGAAGACGGCGGCCAGGTCGAAGCCCGGCGCAAGAAGCTGCACAAGGCGGGCACGCTGCCCGACGTGACGCTCGCCGATATCACCGGCCGTGACTCCGACGGCGAACTGCTCGCCACCCCCACCGAATGGGACGTCGACGAGCACGGCCCGGTCCCGAAAATCCGCATCGTCACCCCGCGCAAGGGGGCCCGCCCCCACGAGGTCGCCGGCGTCGGCGACCGCGCCCTCCTCCGCGTCCACGAAGCGCGCGGCGAGGACGTCGCCTACAACGGCCGGGTCATCAAGATCATCGACAAGGCCAGGACCCGGGCGCTCGGCATCTTCCGCGCGCTGCCGGGCGGCGGCGGCCGCCTCGTGCCGGTCGACAAGAAGCAGCTCGGCAAGGAGCTCTCGATCCCGCAAGGCGCGACCAAGGACGCCGAGGACGGCGACCTGATCGCGGTCAGCGTTCAGGTGCAACGCTTCGGGCTTCCCGTCGCGCGCGTCGAGGAGCGGCTCGGCTCGCTCAAGACCGAGCGCGCCGTGAGCATCATCGCGATCCACGCCCACGACATCCCGCACGTGTTTCCGGTCGCGGTGGAAGCCGAGGCACATGCGGCGAAGCCCGCCACCGTCGAGGGCCGCGAGGACTGGCGCAAGCTCGCGCTCGTCACCATCGACCCGGTCGATGCGAAGGACCACGACGACGCGGTCCATGCCGGGCCCGACCCCGACCCGGACAATCCCGGCGGTCACATTCTCACGGTCGCGATCGCCGACGTGGCGCACTACGTGCGGCCGGGCTCGGCGCTCGACCGCGAAGCCGTGAAGCGCGGCAACTCGGTCTATTTCCCCGACCGCGTGGTGCCGATGCTGCCGGAGCGCATCTCCAACGATCTGTGCTCGCTGCGTCCCCGCGAGGATCGTGCTGCGCTGGCGGTGCGGATGATCATCGGCCCCGACGGCCGCAAGCGCTCGCACACCTTCCACCGCGTGCTGATGCGCTCGGCCGCCAAGCTCAACTACGAGCAGGCCCAGATGGCGATCGGCGGCCGCACCGACGACGACACCGGCCCGCTGCTCGACAACGTGCTGAAGCCGCTCTACCGGGCTTATGAGGCGCTCAAGCGCGCCCGCGAGGCCCGCGGCCCGCTCGACCTCGACCTGCCCGAACGCAAGATCCTGCTGAAGGCCGACGGCACCGTCGACCGCGTCGTGACGCCGGAGCGGCTGGAGTCGCACCGGCTGATCGAGGAGTTCATGATCCTCGCCAACGTCGCGGCGGCCGAGACGTTGGAGAAGGCGCGCGTGCCGCTGATCTACCGGGCGCACGACGAGCCGTCGCTGGAGAAGGTCGAGGCGCTGCGGAAATTCCTGGAGACGCTGCACATCTCGCTGCCCAAGGGCGGCGTGCTGCGCTCCGACCAGTTCAACCACATTCTCGACCGCACCAAGGGCCAGGACGTCGATGCGCTGGTCAACGAGGTGGTCTTACGCTCGCAGGCCCAGGCCGAATATTCGGCCGACAACATCGGCCATTTCGGTTTGAACCTGCGGCGCTATGCGCACTTCACCTCTCCCATCCGCCGATATGCCGACCTCGTCGTGCATCGCGGCCTGATCCGGGCCGGACGCTTCGGCGCGGACGGTTTGCCCGAGAGCCAGGATCATGCGGCGCTGGCCGAAGTGGCGGCGCAGATCTCCGCCTCCGAGCGGCGCGCCATGAAGGCCGAGCGCGAGACCAAAGACCGGCTGATCGCGCATTTCCTCGCCGACAAGATCGGCGCGACGTTCGAAGGCCGCATCTCGGGCGTCACGCGCGCCGGCCTGTTCATCAAGCTCGACCACACCGGCGCCGACGGCTTCGTGCCGGCGCGCCATATCGGCCACGAGTACTTCCGCTACGAGGAAGACCTGCACGCCATGGTCGGCAATTCGACCGGCGAGACCCACCGGCTCGGCGACCGCGTCACGGTGAAGCTCGTCGAGGCGGCTCCCGTGGCGGGCGCGCTCCGCTTCGAGCTCGTGTCCGAAGGCAAGATCGTGGGCCGCGCCCCGCAGAGACCTTCCATGCGCACCAATCGCAGGACGCGGCCTGAACTCGGCCCCAAAAGGCGCTATGGTCCGCGTCGCAAATGACCGATCTCCTGCAACGCTTCACCACCGACGCCCAGCCCGGCCATCCCAACCTGGCGCCGAAGGATGCCGCGACCCTCATTCTGCTCGACCGCAGCGGGCCGCGGCCGTTGGTGCTGATGGGCAAGCGGCGCGACGACCTCGTGTTCATGCCCGGCAAGTTCGTGTTCCCGGGCGGCCGCGTCGATCCGGCCGACCGCAAGATGACGGCCGGCGCGAAGCTCGACCCGCGCGCCGAACAGAAGCTGATGCAGCACGTGAAGCGCCCGAGCGCCGGCAAGGCCCAGGCGCTGGCGCTGGCCGCCATCCGCGAGACCTTCGAGGAGACCGGGCTGTTCCTCGGCGAGAGGCGCGACAGCGCTCCCAAGGCTCCTCCGGGCCCGTGGCAGGCCTTCGCCGAGGCCAACATCCATCCCGACCTCTCGACCGTGCATTTCATCGCCCGCGCCATCACGCCCCCGCGCCGGTCGCGGCGCTACGACACGCGGTTTTTCACCGCCGACGCCACCGCCATCGCCCACAAGATCGACGGCAAGGTCGGGCCGGATTCGGAGCTGGTGGAGCTGGTCTGGCTGCCGCTCGACGGCATCAAGGAGCGGATCGAGCTGCTCGCGATCACCGAGATCGTGCTGCTCGACCTCGACAAGCAGCTCAAGGAGGGCTTCAGCCACGACCTCCCGGTGCCGTTCTACCGGGTCAAGGGCAAGACCCGGGTGCGGGAATTCCTGTGAGAATCCGCGGAGTTCCGGCGTTTCCCGGGATTCCTTGACTTTCACCGCCCGGTGGCTAGTTTCCGGGCCAAATCCATTCGATTTCGAGGACCACCATGGCCAAGGCCGTCAGCACCAAGATCAAGCTCGTCTCCAGCGCGGACACCGGCTTCTACTACGTCACCAAGAAGAACTCGCGCACGATGACAGAGAAGCTCAAGATGAAGAAGTACGACCCGATCGCGAAGAAGCACGTCGAGTTCGTCGAGGGCAAGATCAAGTAATTCGCGCGATCCATATCGCGACAAAACAAAGGGCGCCTCGCGGCGCCCTTTTCGTTTTGACGATGACGAACTCTATCGCGCGCGTAACGCTGCGCTCACTCGTCGTTCTGTTTTTTTGAAAAAAGGTGGCCGGCCGGGAGCGATGTCATGAGGAGGCCACTCGCATCGCTCCCAAGCCGGCCGAACCCCACGGACTCAGGAGATGCGGCGGACCTGAGCACCCCGTAGGGTTATTCCGGAGCAGCGTCTCGATTTGCGAAACCAACGCCTCCGTTGATTTCCAGCCGCCGCCCTTGCGTGGTGTCACGCTACTTCAACGCGCGGCGAACGCAACGTTCAAAAGCCCGATAAATGCTGGATTTGCCGGTAATCAGTCGTCAACCTAAACCGTTATGGTTTACGCGCGCGCAGACCGCGCGAACGACGCCGAAAACTCGCCGAAGCTTGGTAAATTTCAGGCCGCGTCGGCGACGACGCGGTTGCGTCCGTCGCGCTTGGCGCGATAGAGCGCCTGGTCGGCGCGCTTGAGAATGGTTGACGCGGTGTCGTCGGCGGTGTCGAGCGTGGCAATGCCGATCGAGATCGTCACGTCGATCCCCTTGGCGCCCTGCGCGATCATGAACGCCTCCGACGCGATGCGCCGGCGCAGCCGCTCGGCGACGATCGTCGCCACCGCCATGTCGGTCTCGGGCATCACGATCACGAACTCCTCGCCGCCGAGCCGGCAGGCGAGATCGATGCCGCGGATCGACTTCCTGATACGGACCGCGAACTCGCGCAGCACGTCGTCGCCGGCGTCGTGGCCGTAGGTGTCGTTGATCGATTTGAAGAAGTCGATGTCGAGCACCATGATGGTGAGCGGCTTGCCACGCGCGCCCGCCTGCTCCAGCAGCGAGCCGAGATGGCTCTCCATGTAGCGGCGATTGTAGAGCCCGGTGAGCCCGTCGGTGATCGCCATCTCGATCGACTGCTGGACGTTGTCGCGCAGCCGGTCGGCGTAGCGCTTCTTCTTGATCTGGGTGCGGGCGCGGGCGTGCAATTCGTTGGAGTCGATCGGGCGCATCAGATAGTCGTTCACGCCGATCTCGAGCCCGCGGATCATGCGGGCGTTGTCCTCGCTGTCGCAGATCGCCAGCACCGGCACGTTGCGGGTGCGCTCCAGCGAGCGGAGCTGGCTGCACAACCGCAGCGCGTCGTAGTCCTGCAGCCCCAGCGACACGATGATCAGGTCGAAATTGCCATCGGCAGCGTGGAACACCGCCTCGGACGGATTGCCTTCGACCTCGACCTGATGCTGGGCCGACAGCGTGTTCTGCAGCCGCTCGGCGGTCGATTTGCGGTCGTCGATGATCAGGATGCGGCCGGACTGGCCGGCCTCGCCCAATGCCTGATGATCCGGATCCTGGATGCCGATCTCGCGCGAGGTCAGCGCGCGCATCCGCAGCTCGTCGGTCATCAGCTTCAGCCGCGACAGCGAGCGCACGCGCGCGATCAGCGCCACGTCCGACACCGGCTTGGTGAGGAAATCGTCGGCGCCGGCCGAAAGCCCCTTCACGCGGTCGGACGGGGAATCCAGCGCCGTCACCATCACCACCGGAATGTGGTGGGTCTTGCGATTGGCCTTGATGCGGCGGCAGACCTCGAAGCCGTCCATGTCCGGCATCATGACGTCGAGCAGCACGATGTCGCATTCCGCCTTGTCGCAGATCGCCAGCGCCTCGGCGCCGTTCATGGCGGTCACGACGTCGAAATACTCGGCCGAGAGCCGGGCTTCCAAAAGCTTCACGTTGGCGGGAACGTCGTCGACGACGAGAACGCGGGCAGTCACTGATTACGGCTCCTCGGGGCGTTACCCCAGAAAATGTCGGATGGTCTCGATGAACTTGCCGACCGAGATCGGCTTGGAGAGATAGGCTTCGCAGCCGCCCTGGCGGATGCGCTCTTCGTCGCCCTTCATGGCAAAGGCCGTAACGGCCACCACCGGAATGGATTTCAGCTCCGGATCGTCCTTCAGCCACTTGGTGACTTCGAGGCCGGAGACCTCGGGCAGCTGGATGTCCATCAGCACGAGGTCGGGACGGTGCTTCCGGGCAAGGTCGAGCGCCTCGATGCCGTTGCGCGTGCCAACAATGTTGTAGCCGTGAGCCTCAAGCAGGTCGTGGAAGAGCTTCATATTGAGCTCGTTGTCTTCCACGATCATGACCGTCTTGGACATTTGGCCTTGCCTTCCCTCGCCGCAGGCTTGCGGCCTGCAGCGCCCGTGGCGTGTCGGGGCGATACGCACACGCCCGCCACTATGATTAAAACCTAATGAGGATTCGTTACGGAAACGCAAACAAGAGACCGCGGATGATCAGAAGATTCCTGCAAGTTCCCACCGCCGCAATTGTTAACAGCCGGCTGGTTTGGACCGCCAACGCTGCTAATCTGGGCCTTGTCCCGACTCGACCGGAAGACCGGCGGCTGTCGGCCAATGCACCACCACCATGAAAAGCGGCAAAGTTTCTCTCGATAAGAAGGACGGCGTGCGGCGCGAGGCCGCCGAGGCGATGGCGATTGCCGCCCTCACCTACCTGGCCGCCGAGCCCGAAGCGCTCGGCGGGTTCCTGGCCACCACCGGCATCGGGCCGGACCAGATCCGCACCGCCGCCGGCGACCCGGAGTTCCTGTCGGGCGTGCTGGACTACTTCCTGAGCGACGAGCCCCTGCTGATCGCCTTCGCCAAGAGCGAGGACATCAATCCGGCCGAGATCCAACGCGCCCGCGCAGCATTCGGAGGCGTGTGGGAACGGGACGTGCCCTGATGGGCGCGTTCTGCCGCGACTGCCTGAACGACGCAGGCTCCGCCGGCCGCTGCCCGCACTGCTTCTCGCCGCGCGTGATCCGCCACGACGAGATCGACACGCTGACCATCTGCCACGTCGATTGCGACGCGTTCTACGCCACCATCGAGAAGCGCGACGATCCGTCGCTCGCCGACAAGCCGCTCATCGTGGGCGGCGGCAAGCGCGGCGTGGTCTCCACCGCCTGCTACATCGCCCGCACCTTCGGGGTGCGCTCGGCCATGCCGATGTTCGAGGCCAAGCGGCTCTGTCCGCATGCCGCGGTGATCCGGCCCAACATGGACAAATACGCCGGCGTCAGCCGTGAGGTCCGCGCGCTGATGCTGGAGCTGACGCCGCAGGTCGAGGCGATCTCGATCGACGAAGCGTTCATGGACCTCGCCGGCACGCAGAAGCTGCATGGCATGAGCGCCGCCAAGGCGCTGGCCCGCTTCTCGGCCCGGGTCGAGAAGGAACTCGGCATCACGGTGTCGATCGGGCTTGCCGCCAACAAGTTCCTAGCCAAGATCGCCTCGGACCTCGACAAGCCGCGCGGCTTTGCGGTGATCGGCAAGACCGAGGCCGCGCGCTTCCTCTCCGACAAGCCGGTGTCGATCATCTTCGGCGTCGGCAAAGTCGCGGCGCAGCGCTTCGCGAAAGACGGCTTCCACAAGATTTCCGACCTGCAGCGCGCCGACGAGCACGACCTGATGCGCCGCTACGGCGCCGAGGGGCAAAGGCTGTGGCGGCTCGCCCGCGGCATCGACGCCCGCGAGGTCGATCCGGTGCGCGAGCGCAAGAGCGTCTCGGCCGAGAACACGTTCGATCGCGACATCGCCTCGTTCCGGCCCCTGGAGAAGCGGCTCTGGGCCACCGCCGAAGAGGTGTCGGAGCGGCTCAAGGAAAAGCGCCTCTGCGGCTCGACCGTGACGCTGAAGCTCAAGACCGCGGACTTCCGCATCCTCACCCGCGCCCGCTCGCTGGAGCGCCCGACGCAACTCGCCGACAAAATCTTTGCGGCGAGCCGCGAGCTGCTCGCCCGCGAGATCAACGGCACGCGCTATCGCCTCCTCGGCGTCGGCGTCAGCGCGCTCGACGATGCCGAAGCCGCTGACCCCGCCGATCTGATCGACCGCGGCGCCGAGCGCAGAGCCAACGTCGAACGCGCGATGGACCGCGTGCGCGGCAAATTCGGCCACGAGGCGGTGGTGAAGGGCCTGGCGCTGGAGGAGAAGGAGTAGGTTTTTCCCGGCCTGACTTTGCTCCGCAATCCCCTACGGCAGTCCATAGCCCAATTTCGAAAATTGCGCGACGGCATGAGCCGGCGCCACTCTACAATAGCGATTGTTTGCCCCGCGGCACCTGCTAAAGTGGTATTTATTGAGCAATTCACTTGGGGGGCGTCGAAATGCCAACACGGCGCAATCTGATTGGTGTCGCTGTAGGAGCGCCGCTGGCGGCACTTGCGAGCATGAAAGCCGAAGGGGCCGCATCGCAGGCTGACCATAACACACCAACCGCTGAAGGATTAGATTGGTCTCCTTCGCCAGATTGCTTTGATAGTCAAGAAAACCGCGTTTGCTTCTCCAAGGGGCTGAGGCACAACCGCGACGGGTGTACGGAAAACGACCTTCACTCAGGCTTTCTGGAAGCGATCCGCTCTCGAAACCTGAACGCGCTAGAGTCGCTTAACTTCTTCACCCCATTGGTGGATCCCACAGCCGGGCGGCAGCGGTGTCGGCTCGATACGATCGGTAATGTCGGGCAGCCATGGTTCAACAACACGCGGATGTTGGGCGACCTTGCAGAGCTATATTGGGCATCGCTGTGTCGCGACATACCCTTTTCAAACTACGGCGATGCGGCCCTGATTTCTGAAGCAGAGCGAGAGCTTGAGCTCATCGACCGCGATAGATTCGTCCATCCATTATTTGGACGAGGCCTCGTCCGTACGGGCAACGGGGGAATTGTTTCGCAGTTTTTATTGAAAGGCGTTCGTATCAGTAGAGACGAAGCACCGCAGCAGTTTCTGTGTCCTGTACCCGCCAGAGATTTCTTGACGTCTTTCGAAGAATGGACGTCCTGTCAGGACGGTGCTCCTCCTCGGGAGGCCACGTCGTACTTGCCTTCTCCTAGGTTCATTTCAAACGGGCGCGCGCTGGCCGAGTTTGTAAGGAGCGACTACAGTTATCAGGCATTTCTTTCAGCGGCCCTGATCATCCAATCATGGGGGCGAAACGCTCTGAATCCAGGGTTGGCCAGTCGCTACACTCGCAACACCGCTGCATTCGTTGAGAATGGGTGGCCGCAAATCTTGGCCTTGGTCGCGCAAGCCAGCCAGTGGGCGTTAGAAGATGCCTGGTACTGGAAATGGCGCGTATTTCGTCGACTGCGTCCCGAAGAGTTATCCGGGCGCGTATTCCTGGCGGATGACGGTGTGTTCAAGTCGGGGGTGTGCGGCGACATTGCCTCGTTGGAAGGCGTGAAGCGAACCATACAGAATACGGGAACGCCGCTTCTGGCTCAGGCCTACCCTGAAGGCGCACCGCTGCACCCATCGTTTCCTGCTGGCCACGCTCAGATCGCAGGTGCGTGCGTCACGATACTCAAGGCGTTTACCGACCCGAACTTTTTGGTACCCGCACCCGTGTTGCCGTCTGACGATGGGACGGAACTTAAGAGTCATGACGTTAAACTCTCCATCGAAGGAGAGTTAAACAAGCTTGCGTGGAATATCGCATTCGGACGGTCCTTCGCCGGCATTCACTACCGCTCCGACAATGACGCCGGATTGCTCTTCGGTGAAGAAATTGCTTTGCAGCTACTCGCCGACGCAGCTCGAAAAAAAGACCGTGACGCCAGATCAAAAGTGTGGCTTCGCCGGTTCAATGGAAGATGGGTTAGCGCTGAAGTATAAGCCTCCTTTACCTCCCTAAGATAAGGAGCTTTAGCGTAGCATTGATAGTCATTGGCTACTCAGCGTACAGCCTTGGCCCAGGCTTTAATCGCTTCAAATTGCTCCCAATAGTATTGCGCTCGGCCGAGCACCTTAAACATAAATTCCGAATTGTTCCCTTCAGACATAATGACAACCACATCGTGCTTCTCAATGCATAGAAAGAAAACATTGGCCGTAAAGCTGCCATTGCTGACATCCCAAATTCTCAGCCCAGTTCCGGTGGGACGAACCTCTCCTAGCTGCCAGCCGTCAGTGGTCCGCAGATTGCCCGCAATGATGTTCGCTCTGCTTCTACACTCCCCAAGAGCGCCAGCCCGAGAAAAATCTAGCGAGTTGGATTGGTAGCTCATGAATTTTTGGACATCAGCAACGGCAGAACCAACTTGACAAATCACAAAAGAACCCGAGAAAAGCGCGAATAAAATGACCAATCGCCACGCGACGTTCGTCATTGCCCCCTCCTAACAAACTCCACCGACCGCATAGACTATTTCAAAGTGATATCTGAATGATAGATGATGGCTCTGTCAGCGTTGGATGTGATTGTCACCGTGAGCGTCTTTTCGCGCTCAATCACGTCGATTGTTGCGATCTCGGTCGCAGCAAAGTGCAGAGTGCGCTTTGACTGCTTGTCTGTTATCGATTGAGCGGACACAGGCAAGAGCAGGCTTCGCAACTGATTTGAGTCCTCGCCTTTATCGCGCAGTTCATCTGCGGCAACAGATAGCGCCAGAAAGAAATTTGCGGGAATCTCAACTGATGAATTCTGTGGATACAAAATCGTCAGAACTTTTCTTGGCTTTTTGCCGACCGCGATAACGGCGTGAATCTGGTTGAATGTGAACACGAGGGGGCCCTCGGCATCCTTCACACAACGCCGTCTGAAGAAGCCCGAGCAAAGCTGCTTGATGAGTGAACCGCGCTGCGATGCGACGGCACTGACCCGCTGGAACCCCAGCAAATTCAGGTACAGCTTCCCGTGATCTTCCAAGCTGTGAAGGACCTGGGCTCGGGCGACCGTGGACAGCAGCCCGAAGCATAAAAGCAATGCAAAGGCGACTAGACGCATGTCATCAATTTCCGCGTCAAATGTTGTAATTAATTCTATACCTAGCGATCACTTCCGCCGTTGATCGATTGCGCACTTCTGCAACGGCGATGCCCTCGGGTTTGCCCTGTTGATCGCACGGATAGTCTATTTCTACATGGCCGATTTCGCAGTCATAGATATCTTGGTGCTTTGAACTGCTGCAATTCTCGAAGGTATTTAAACCACGCCGCGATTGAAGTTGTGGGTACACCAGCGAACGGCAAAGAGTATGGGGGTCGTTGGATATCCGGGAAGCGTGTTCGTGTATTCTTCGGGTGACAACCGACAAAGCAACGACGGACGGCCCCTCTATGAGAGTGGTGCAATTCCAGACCTTCGAAATCTCCTCCGCAGCTTGAAATCGACTATTCATGAACGGAATACAACAATTCAATCCGTCTGCCGAAAACGCCGCGTACATCACCTTCCCCTCTTGATGAGAGTACACGGTGCTCGCGGCCGTATTGACGCTGGAGAAGGAGCCGTTTCGATTCATATATTGGGAGGCAGCGATCATGTCCTCGTGTTTTATGCCCGCAATGGTCTGGCCCGGAGCAAGTCTCGCTGCAATAACATTTGCGTTCTTCAGCGCGGTGTCGTTCACGTAACCTTGGACGCTGGAAATCAGATCACTTTGCGCCCGCGCGTAAACATAATCTTTCTTCAAAATGAACGGCATCGCAATCATGGCTGAGGCGGACATCTTCAGCACACGTCTTCGCGACCACGGGATTGTCTGCATGTTGGCCTCCCCCGAAACCACAAAACTACAGGTTGATATTGAGCGACAAACAATTAGAGCTAGTCAAGCGAAAAGAGTGTCACAATGATACAATCTTCGAGGACCATTTTTTGATCGCGTCTGAAGCCGATGCGCTAACGATTGCAACAGCTTCGCCAAGTGCCAAGCAAACAAAAGTCGACGACGGGATGCCCCCGCGTCAGCCACGTCCGTTGTGCGGAGTGGCCTATTCGCTGACCCCTGCCCCTCATCGAGCACCTTGAAGCTCTCTTCTAGTTGCGGCGAGATCGCGACGTCGATCTTCTCGCCGGTCGGCAGGCGCGACGCGAATCCATTTTGTTGTACAGCGGGATCAGGTCGCGGTTGGTAGCGAGCTTGCGCAGCGTCCGCTCCACGATCGCCGCGACCTGCGGCTCGCTCTTGCGGAACATGATCCCGTAAGGATCGTAGGACATGTGGTCGCCGACCACGCGAAATCGGTCCTGCGCCTTGTGCCGGGCGATCAGGCCATACAGCAGGATGTCGTCGGTGGCGAAGGCGTCCTCCTTCTGGTCGGCCAGCATCTGTAGGACTGCTCGTGGTCCGGCGAGACCACGATGTTGAGGCCGAGCGCAAACTTCTTGTCGGCGGTGCGGATCGTCTGCTCGTTGGTGATGCCCTCGGTCACCACGACCGTCTTTGCCCTTGAGGTCCTGAATGGTCGAAACGCCCGACGCCTTGGGCACCATCAGCTTGGTGTCGGCCACGAAAATGAGCGGCGAGAACGCCACCTGCCTCGAGGGCTCCGCATTGGTGGTGGTCAAGCCGCAATCGCCGCGTAGTTGCCGATTTACAATTCAAGACCGATCAGTCTACATATACTGGCTGTGATGCGCCAAACCCCAATGCAGTTGCCGCGTGGCCGGCCCCGTAGTTTCGACACGGAGGCCGCGGTCGAGCGTGCCATGGCTGTGTTTTGGTCACGCGGCTATCACGGCACCGCGCTTCCAGACCTTCTTCGAGCGACCAAGCTTTCGCGTGGCAGCCTTTATGCCGCCTTCGGGGGCAAGCACGCGCTTTTCCTGCGTGCACTCGATCGCTATATCGCCGACGCGCTGGCGCGGATCGACGTCGAACTTGGTCCGCAGCACGGGCCGGTCGATGGCCTGCGGGCCTTGCTGGCCGGTTATGTCGACCGCACCAGTGGCGCCAACGGCCGGCGCGGATGCCTGCTGGTGGCCACCGCCATGGAGTTGGCAGGCCACGACCCGGAGGTCGAAGCTCGCGTCCGCGGTTTCTTCAAAGCCATCGAGGCCAGGGCCGCCGGCGCATTCTCGCGCGCCAAGGCAGCAGGCGAGCTGGCCGCTGGCGTCGAGCCCGCAAGTGCAGCGCGGATCCTGGTCTGCTTCGTCGAGGGACTTCGGGTGACCGGTAAGACGGGACCGGCCCGAGCCACGTCGCAAGCCACGGCCGACGCTCTTCTCGACCGCTTCATCCGGTAGGCAAGCCCATGGACGCCTCCGCTGTCAGCGCGCCCATATCTGGACCGAATGGTCTTGAAAGGAAAATGCCCATGTCCGCCATTCAGATCGCGTGCGCGGTGGCCGTCCCCTTGCTGTGGGGTTATCAGTTCGTGGCCATCAAAGTGGGCGTCATGGAGTTTCCGCCGCTCTTCTTCCTCGCGCTCCGCTTTCTGGCCATCGCGATGCTGCTGATTCCGTTCGTCAAAAGGCCGACACGGCAACAGGTCGGACCGATCGCAGCGATTTCGGTTTTCCTCGGCGGACTGAACTTCGGGCTCTTCTATGTCGGCCTTGGGCTCGGCTCGGGAAGCCTGTCGGCCGTCGCCTATCAACTCGCCACGCCCTTCACCATCCTGCTGGCCTGGCCGCTGCTCGCGGAGCGGCCGTCTCTCACGACATCCGCCGGCGTGCTGCTTGCATTCATCGGCGTGGTCGTGTTGGCGGCGGGGCCTGGCCTTTCGGCCAACGCGCTTCCGCTGCTGCTCGTGGTCGGGGCAGCCTTCGCGTTCGCGGTGTCCAACGTCCTGACGAAACGCTACGGCCCTTTCGACCCGTTGATGTTGATGGGGTGGTCGTCGCTGCTCACGGTGCCGCAGGTCCTGTTGATGTCGCTGCTCCTCGAGCATGGACAGCTGGCGAGCCTTGTCACGGCGGATGAACGGGGCTGGCTGGCGCTCGCCTACACGATTTTCATCGGAGGAATTGTCGGGTTTGGCCTCTGGTTCTGGCTGATCGGCCGTTGCTCCATGGGCCGCGTCGCACCATTCGGCCTGCTGCTTCCGGTGTTCGCCCTGATTGCGAGCGTGTTGTTCCTTGGCGACGCCGTGACCCCGAAGTTGATTGCCGGCGGGCTGCTCACGATCTCCGGCGTCGCCATGACGCAAGTCAGATGGAGCGCCCGACCCGCTTGAGCTTAGTTCGCACTCCCCTGCCCGTCGTCCAGCACCTTGAAGCTCTCTTCGAGCTGCGGGGAGATCGCGACGCCGAGCTTCTCGCCGGTCGGCAGGCGCGACACGAACCACTTGTTGTACAGCGGGATCAGGTCGCGGTTGGTGGCGAGCTTGCGCAAGGTTCGCTCCACGATCGCGGCGACCTGCGGCTCGCCCTTGCGGAACATGATGCCGTAAGGGTCGTAGGACAAATAGTCGCCGACCACGCGGAACCGGTCCTGCGCTTTATGCCGGGCGATCAGGCCGTAAAGCAGGATGTCGTCGGTGGCGAAGGCATCCACCTTCTGGTCGGCCAGCATCTGGTACGACTGCTCGTGGTCCGGCGAGACCACGATGTTGAGGCCGAGCGCAAACTTCTTGTCGGCGGTGCGGATGGCCTGCTCGTTGGTGGTGCCCTTGGTCACCACGACCGCCTTGCCCTTGAGGTCTTGAATGGTCGACACGCCCGACGCCTTGGCCACCATCAGCTTGGTGCCGGCAACGAAAATGAGCGGCGAGAACGCCACCTGCTTGGCGCGCTCGGCATTGGCGGTGGTCGAGCCGCATTCCAGGTCGATCTGGTTTTGCAGCACCGCCGGAATGCGGCTGTCCGAGGTCACCTTGACGTATTCGATCTTGAGATTGGCGTCGTCGACCGCAACGCCGATCTCATCCACGATCGCCTCGCAAAGCTCGAGGCTGTAGCCGATCGGCCGGTTCGCCTGATCGAGGAACGAGAACGGCGGCGAGCTTTCGCGATAACCCAGACGCACGGCATGCGTCCGCTTGATGTTGGCGAGCGTCGGGCTCAGGCCCTCATCGCCGGTGGTCTGGGCGAAGGCAACCGGTGTCGTCAACACGAGACCTAACAGGATCGAGGCGCCGAGCCGCCGCCCCAGGCTGCCAAGAGGCCAGATCACGAGAGACCCGCTCATGTGCAGCTCCCGTCAGTGCGCTGCCGCAGCAGGAATCTCCCCCGGGATCATGTCCGGCGGCACCACGTCGTCGGGCCCGAGCGCGTGCTCTTCCTTGAGCTCGCCCTCCCATTTCGCCACCACCGCGGTGGCGAGCGAGTTGCCGATCACGTTGGTGGCGCTGCGGCCCATGTCGAGGAACGTGTCGATGCCCATGATCATCAAGAGGCCCGCCTCCGGAATGCCGAACTGGCTCAAGGTCGAGGCAATGACCACGAGCGAGGCGCGGGGCACGCCGGCGACGCCCTTCGACGTGATCATCAGGGTCGCGAGCATCGCGAGTTGCGTCCCGAGCGACATGTCGATGTGATAGGTCTGCGCGATGAAGACCGCCGCGAACGTGCAGTACATCATGGTGCCGTCGAGATTGAACGAATAGCCGAGCGGCAGCACGAAGCTCGAGATCCGCGACGAGGCGCCGAAGCGGTTGAGGCCCTCCAGCGTCTTGGGATAGGCCGCCTCCGAGCTCGCGGTCGAGAACGCGATCATCAAGGGCTCGCGGATGAGCCGCAGCAGATGGCTGTATCTCGGGCCGATCACGACGAAGCCCACGACGACCAGGATGACCCACAGGATCAAGAGCGAGAGATAGAAGCCGCCCATGAAGACGATCAGCTTCCACAGCACGCCGAGGCCGTTCTTCGACACGGTCGCCATGATGGCGGCCCAGACTGCGAGCGGCGCGAACAGCATGACGTAGCCGGTGACCTTCAGCATGACGTGGCCGAGGTCGTCGATCAGCGACAACAGCGGCTTCGATCGCTCCGGCATCGCGCCGAGCGCCACGGCAAAGAAGATGGCGAAGATCACGATCTGCAGGATCTCGTTCTGCGCCATGGCATCGGCGATCGACGTCGGGACCAGATGAAGGAGGAATTTCTCGAACGAGAACGCGGAGACCGGAAGCCCCGTCGCCTGCGTCTTGTCGGGCAGCGTGCCGGGGAAGTTCGCGCCGGGCTGCAGCAGATTGACCATCACGAGGCCGAGCAGCAGCGACACGAACGACGCGCTGACAAACCAGCCCATGGTCTTTGCGAAGATGCGGCCGAGCTTCGAGCCGCTTCCCATATGCGCGATGCCGCCCACGAGCGTGGCGAACACCAGAGGCGCGATGATCATCTTGATCAAGCGCAGGAACAGCATCGCGATCAGATTGACGTCGGCTGCGATTTCCGCGCGGCTGTCGGGAAGATAGTTGAAGACCAGCGTCCCCATCACAATGCCAAGCGCCATTGCGATCAGGATGTACTGCGTGAACCTGTTGGACATTTCAGACTCCCCATAGTCCCCATGACCGGCGGCAGCTGTGGCTCTTCCGGCGTCACGATCTCCGCAGACCGGAATCCTCGGATGGATCGTGGACACCGGTACGGTAGCAGCCGTCCAAGCGTCTGGTCACGCGGTCGGACTAATCCTTAAGTCGCTTGGCTCGTCGCTTGGCGGTTTTTCCTGACGCCGTGTGGAATTCTTCCAGGGGCCAGGCATGCAGCAAACGTGCCGCGACGGGCATCTGCGCCGCAGCAAATCACGCTCGCTGGTTGGGGATTAGAGACGGCCGGTCGCGCGAGACGAGCCGCTCAACCAGCGGCTGGTCTCAGGATAGCGGCTACGCGCTGAAGCGCGCAGCTCACTTGCAGGCCTTGGTGTCCTTCAGCTCCAGCGACGTCATCTCGCCGGTCAGCACGAAGTCGCCGTAGTCGAGCAGCAGCGCGCGCGACACGCCGTTCTCGTAGAGCTCGAACGTGATGGCATAGACCGGCTGCTGCTCGCCGTCCTTGTCCTTCGCGGCGCGATCGAAATAGCTGATGGTCACCGGCCAGCGCGTCATGGTGGCGAGCGACGCCTCCTTGGCGGTGGCGTCGTCCGGCTTGGTGGCGTCGGGCGCGATCGCTTTGCCGATCACGGTCAGCGTATCGTAGATCTTCTCGCCGGTGTCGGAGCCGTCATAGACCGAGACCTGCAGCAGCGTCTTGCCGTCGCGCGCCGCCGCGATGATGCGGCGGACATGCTCGGTCGGGAACGCCAGATCGGCCTTGAGGTCGAGCTTCTTCTCGTCCGGCTCGGTGAGCTTGATTTCGACGCCGTCCTTATCGCGCGCGGCCTCGCCGTCGACCTTGTCGCGCAGGTTGTCGTCGAAATAATTCTGCGAGTGGAAGCGCAGCCGCTTCGCCTCGCCGTCCTCCCAGGAGGTGGCGCGCAGGTCCGAGACCGCGACCTTGCCCTCGCCGCTGTCGAGCTCGGACACCTGGCGGAATTGCAGCGCATAGCCCTCGCAGGCATTGCCGCTGAAGTCGTAGAGGATGCGGCCGCGCACCGCGCTCATCGAGCGCTTGCCGCGGGTGCTGGAGAGCTTGAGGTCATAGACCGCGCGATGCGATGCAAGCGCCATCGGCGCGCTTTGCTGTGCGGCGGCAGACGCCACCGGCAGCACCGCGGTCCAGCTCAGGGCGGCCAAGAACGCACCGGCAACAGTCAGGCAGGTGGGCGTTTTGGGCAAAGGCATCTGAAAAATCTCCATAGCGCGTCAAGACGCGCGTGAAACGCGCTTGTGGCGTCGCCCTTTGGGCAAAATACGGCGCGTCACAATTGGCCGCAACAGGATGCCGCGACCATGCTTGCAAGGCTTACCCTGATCGGCGATGAAAAGGCGGCGATTTGATGGGCATTTGGGGCTGTTAACCTGTGCACGGGGTGTTGCCGCGCTTTTGTGCATCCAAATGTTCGTGATCTTATCCGTGATTCTGGCGCACCGTGAAGGAGGACCCCATGGCCGGTACCGTTGAAAAGAGGCTCGCAGAACTCGGCATTGTTCTGCCCGAGCCGGTGGCTCCGGTCGCCAATTACGTGCCGTTCGTGCGCACCGGCAATTTCCTGGTGGTGTCGGGCCAGCTCTGCCTCGACACCGAAGGCAAGCTCGTCGCCAAGGGCCAGCTCGGCGGCGGCGTGTCGATCGACGAAGGCACCAAGGCGGCCCGCGCCTGCGCCATCAACATCCTGGCCCAGCTGAAGGCGGGAATCGGCGATCTCGACAAGATCGCCCGCGTGGTGCGGCTCGGCGGCTTCATCAACTCGGCGGCGGGCTTCCCGGACGGGCCCAAGGTGATGAACGGCGCCTCCGACCTGATGGTCGCGGTGTTCGGCGACAAGGGCCGCCACGCCCGCACCACCATCGGCGTGGCGGCGCTGCCGCTCGACGCCGCGGTCGAGGTGGAAGCCGCCTTCGAAGTGGCCTGAGCGGGCGTGCGCGATGGCCAACCGGCTCGCCGCGCAGACTTGGCTCACCGCGCAGCCCTACGCCCACCGCGGCCTGCATGACAGCGCCGCGGGTGTCATCGAGAACACCCCGTCGGCGTTCCGCCTGGCTGTCGAGGCCGGCTACGGCATCGAATGCGACGTGCAGATCAGCGCGGACGGCGAAGCCATGGTGCACCATGACTTCATCCTCGGACGGCTCACCCGCGGCAACAGCCGGCTCGACGAGCGCAGCGCGGCTGAGCTGAAGGCCATCGAGTTTTTCGCGACCTCCGACCGCATGCTGACGCTCGGCGAGCTGTGCGATCTCGTCGCCGGCCGGGTGCCGATGCTGGTCGAGCTGAAAAGCCGCTTCAACGGCGACGAGCGGATCGCCGCGCGGACCGCCGCGGTGCTGGCCGGCTATTCCGGGCCGGTCGCCGCCATGTCGTTCGATCCGTCGCTGGTAGCTAGCGTCCGGAGGCTTGCGCCGAAGCTCAAGCGCGGCCTGGTCGCCCAGCGGCGCGAGAATGACGACCCGGGGCGGGCCATGTCCCGCCTCGGCTACGCCCGGGCGCTGCTGGCCGCCTGCCCGCAGTTCCTGGCCTACCGGGTGAAGGACCTGGAAACGTTCCTGCCGCGGGCGGCGCGCTCCTTGCTTCGCCGGCCGGTGCTGACCTGGACGGTGCGCACGCCCGAGCAACGCAGGGCTGCCATTTCGCACGCCGACCAGATGATTTTTGAGGGCTTTCGGCCATAATTGGAATGTAGGCCCCAGCCATGCCCGCCAAAACCGCTGCCCCAGCCGCCGACCTGACGCTCCGCGCCGTGCCGGCGATCAAGGAGATCGATGCTGCCGCGTGGAACGCCTGCGCCAATCCGCGGGTGAGCACCGTTCAGGACGCTCAACCGGATTCTGAACTGCGCAGCATTTCCGGTGAATCCACTTCGGAGCTTCCATCCAATCCATTCATATCCCACGAATTTCTATCCGCGCTCGAGGACTCAAGCTCGGCCACCGCGCGCACCGGCTGGCAGTCGCAGCATTTGATAGCCGAGGCAACCGACGGCACCATCGCGGGCGTGGTGCCCTGCTATCTGAAATCGCACTCGCGTGGCGAATACGTCTTCGACCGCGGCTGGGCCGAGGCCTACGAGCGCGCCGGCGGCAGCTACTACCCCAAGCTCCAGGTCTCGGTGCCGTTCACGCCTGCGACCGGCCGCAGGCTGCTGGTGCGGCCTTCGCCCGACGCCGAGCGGATTCGCGAGGGCCTCGTCGCGGGGCTGATCGAGCTTTGCCGGATGCATCAGGCGTCGTCGGTCCATCTCACCTTCCTGCCGGAGGCCGAATCGACGTTCCTGACCGGGCACAAGTTCCTGCATCGCACCGACCAGCAGTTCCACTGGGAGAACGGCGGCTACGCCACCTTCGACGCGTTCCTGGAGGCGCTGTCGGCGCGCAAGCGCAAGACCATCCGGCGCGAGCGGCGCGACGCGCTTTCGCCCGGCATCACGGTGGAATGGCTGACCGGCAGCGACCTCACGGAGTCGGTGTGGGACGCGTTCTTCCAGTTCTACATGGAGACCGGCTCGCGCAAATGGGGCAGTCCCTACCTGACGCGGAAGTTCTACTCGCTGATCGGCGAGCGCATGGCGGACGACATCGTGCTGATGATGGCCAAGCGCAACGGCCGCTACATCGCCGGCGCCATCAACTTCCGCGGCTCGGACACGCTGTTCGGCCGCCACTGGGGCGCGATCGAGCACCACCCGTTCCTGCACTTCGAGCTCTGCTACTATCAGGCGATCGAATACGCCATCCAGCACAAGCTCAAGCGCGTCGAGGCCGGCGCCCAGGGCGAGCACAAGCTCGCCCGCGGCTACATGCCGGTGACCACCCATTCGGCCCATTACATCGCCGATCCGGGGCTGCGCCGCGCCGTCGCCGACTACCTGGTGCGCGAGCGCGCCTATGTGGAAGCGGCCGGCGAGGAGCTTGCGGCGGCCGCGCCGTTCCGCAAGGATTTGGCCGAGCAGGAACAGGATTGAGTGCGTTTATATTGATGGCGTGATTCCGCCGGAGGCCTGAATGCCGAGCTACGACACCCAGAATATTTTCGCCAAGATCCTGCGCGGCGAGCTGCCGTGCTACAAGGTCTACGAGGACGACAAGGTCTTCGCCTTCCTCGACATCATGCCGCGCGCGCCGGGCCACACCCTGGTGCTCCCGAAGTCGCCGGCCCGCAACCTGCTCGACGTCGAGCCTGACGATCTTGCCGCGGTGGCACGGGCGTCGCAGAAGATCGCGCGGGCCGCGATGACCGCATTTTCCGCCGACGGCATCACCATCCAGCAATTCAACGAGGGCGCCGGCGGCCAGGTGGTCTTCCACCTCCACGTCCACGTCATCCCCCGCGTCGCGGGCGTCGCCATGAAACCGCCCGCGAGCGAGAAGGAAAAGCCCGAGGTGCTGGCCGCTCACGCGCAGAGGCTTGCCGCGGCGTTGAAGGGTGCGTGACGGCCACCATTTGCGGCCATCAGCGGAGATCGACCGATGCAGACGCCACACGATGACCCAGACGAGGACTTGGAAACGCGCAACAAATTGCTGACACGAATCCGGCTCGCTGTTCGCGCCTGGGGCGTGCCGGATGCGACCGCCGCCGAACGCCTGGAAATTGATGAGCCTGAACTGCGGAAGTTGATGAACGGGCGCGTGGAGGATTTCAGCCTGGATGAGTTGTTGAATCTAACGCTGGAAGCCGGCCTTGGGATCGAGTTCGACCTCCGGACGATGAAGATCAAGCCGTGAACCAATAGGCCCCGGCCATCACGGCAAGCTCGCCCGCAGCGACGCCGGCGAACACCGAGCGTTTCGCCAGCAGGAAGGCCGCAAAGCCGATCGCGGCCGCGCCGACCCGTACGGCGACCGGGATGAGCGCCAGCGCCCCGCTGGTCGATAGAATGAGCTGCGCCAGCACACCGGCCAGCATCGCGGTCGCGACCGCCCTCACCCAGGTGATGATCTGCGAGTTCTCGTCGAGGCCGCGCACCAGCACGAGACCCGCGAGCCGCCAGATCTCGTTCGGCAGGAAGCCCACGAGCAAAAGCGCGAACCACGGCCCGACGTCGTTGAGCAGGAGCTTCATGGCTTGAGCTTCATGGTTTGGCGCTCACTTTGCTCTCGCGCCAGCGGTGGACCGCATACGCAATGGTGCCCGCAATCAGCCCGGTCCACATCAGGTCGAGGCCGAAGTTGAGCCACGCCACCAGCGGCCCGATCGCGAGGCCGAGCCCGAAGGCCAGCCGGTCGAGCAGCGCCCGCGCGTTGCGCATGGTCGACATGAACAGCGCCATCGGCGTGAAGAACAGCAAGGTCGCGGCGAGCATCACCGGCAGCCGTCCGGCGAGATAGAAGCCGAGCGCGCCGCCGATGATCGCACCCGACATCAGGCCCGAGCCGAGCCCGTTGTAGAACGCCACCCGCTCGCCGCGCGGGCGCTGCGGCAAGAGCCGGATGCCCTCGACCCAGACGCTGATCGCAGTGACGTGCATCGGCATGATCAGGTCGCGCTGGCGCAGGCCCGGCGCGTTGAACAGCGGGATGAGCGCCGCCACCATCGGCAGGAAGCGCACGCTCGACAGCGTCACGGCCAGCGCCACCTCGACCAGGCTCGCGGTGGTGAGCGTCGAGATCAGGATCACCTGCGCGGGCGCGGCCCAGATCAGCAGCGTCGAGGCCGCCATCCACCAGAAGCTGAAACCGAACTCGAAAGCCAGCGCGCCGAGGCCCACGTAATTGCCGACCAGCACGTAGAAGAACACCGAGCGGATCGCGGTGAAATAGCCTTCAGCGAACACCCGCGGCCACGGCCGCGCGGGCTCAGGAGACGGTTCGTGTTGCGGCGGTTCGGCCATACCGCTCTTGGTCACATGACAGCGCCGGACGTGCAACGGCCCGCGGCCTCATGGACCCATGAAAAGAAAATCGCCGGGCCATAAAGCCCGGCGATTGATCACTCTCGTTGATGGAAGCCGCTTTGGCTTACGCCTTGACCAGCGGCACCTTCGGCACCGTGGAGCCGCCGCGCGGCCCGCCGTCACCGCCATCCTTCGGGCCGTCCGGCTTCTTCTTCCGCGAGCCCGGCTGACGCGGCTTGCGCGCCTTCTTCTCCGGGATCTTCTCAGGCTTCGGCGTGACCGGGCCGTCGAGGAATTCGAAGCCGAGCTTGTCCTTGCCGGTATCGTCCTTGACCACGACGACGCGGACATGGCCGCCGCCCTTGAGCTTGCCGAACAGCACCTCGTCGGCGAGCCCCTTCTTGATGTGCTCCTGGATGACGCGGGCCATCGGGCGGGCGCCCATCAGCTCGTCATAGCCGTTGGCAATGAGCCAGCGGCTCGCCTCCTCGGACAGCTCGATGGTGACGTTGCGGTCGGCGAGCTGCGCCTCGAGCTGCAGGGCGAACTTCTCGACGACCTTCGAGATCACCTCCGGCGACAGATGCGCGAAGGTCACGACCGCGTCGAGCCGGTTGCGGAATTCCGGCGCAAACAGCCGGTTGATCGCCTCGGTGTCGTCGCCCTCCCGCTTCTGCCGGGTGAAGCCGAACGCCGCCTTGGCCATGTCGGCCGCGCCGGCATTGGTGGTCATGATCAAGATGACGTTGCGGAAGTCGACCTGCTTGCCGTTGTGATCGGTCAGCTTGCCGTGATCCATGATCTGCAGCAGCACGTTGAACAGATCCGGATGCGCCTTCTCGATCTCGTCGAGCAACAGCACCGAGTGCGGATGCTGGTCGATCGCGTCGGTGAGCAAGCCGCCCTGGTCGAAGCCGACATAGCCCGGAGGCGCGCCGATCAGCCGCGAGACGGTGTGACGCTCCATGTATTCCGACATGTCGAAGCGGGTCAGGTGCACGCCGAGGCTCGCAGCGAGCTGCTTTGCGACCTCGGTCTTGCCGACGCCGGTCGGACCCGAGAACAGGTAGCTGCCGATCGGCTTCTCCGGCTCGCGCAGGCCCGCGCGGGCGAGCTTGATCGAGGCCGACAACGCCTCGATGGCCTTGTCCTGGCCGTAGACCACGGTCTTCAGCGTCTGCTCGAGATGCTGCAGCACCTCGGCGTCGTCCTTCGACACCGTCTTCGGCGGGATGCGCGCCATCGTCGCGATGGTGGTCTCGACCTCTTTGATGCCGATGGTCTTCTTGCGCCGGCTCTCCGGCAGCAGCATCTGCGCCGCGCCCGACTCGTCGATCACGTCGATCGCCTTGTCGGGGAGCTTGCGGTCGTGGATGTAGCGCGCCGACAGCTCCACCGCCGCCTTGATGGCGTCGTTGGTGTACTTCAGCTTGTGGAAGGCTTCGAAATACGGCTTCAGGCCCTTCATGATCTCGATGGCGTCGGGGATCGTCGGCTCGTTGACGTCGATCTTCTGGAAGCGCCGCACCAGCGCGCGGTCCTTCTCGAAGTACTGGCGGTACTCCTTGTAGGTGGTCGAGCCGATGCAGCGGATGGTGCCGCCCGCGAGAGCGGGCTTCAGCAGGTTCGAGGCGTCCATCGCGCCGCCGGAGGTGGCGCCGGCGCCGATCACGGTGTGGATCTCGTCGATGAACATGATCGCGCCCGGATAGGCCTCGATCTCCTTGATCACCTGCTTGAGCCGCTCCTCGAAGTCGCCGCGGTAGCGCGTGCCTGCGAGCAGCGTGCCCATGTCGAGCGCGAACACCGTCGCGTTCTTCAGCACATCCGGGACCTCGCCGTGGATGATCCGGCGCGCGAGGCCTTCGGCGATCGCGGTCTTGCCGACGCCGGCTTCACCGACATACAGCGGGTTGTTCTTCTGCCTTCGGCAGAGCACCTGGATGGTGCGGTTGATCTCGGACTCGCGGCCGATCAGCGGATCGATCTTGCCGTCCTTGGCCTTCTTGTTGAGGTTGATGCAGTAGGCCTCGAGCGCGTCGCCCTTCTTCTTGGGCTCGCCGTCGCCGCCGCCACCTCCGCTCTTGGAGTCCGGCTCCTCGTCGGCGCCCCGCACATTGCGGGTCTCCGACATGCCCGGCCGCTTGGCGATGCCGTGGCTGATGTAGTTCACCGCGTCGTAGCGGGTCATGTCCTGCTCTTGCAGGAAGTAGGCGGCGTGGCTCTCGCGCTCGGCGAAGATCGCGACCAGCACGTTGGCGCCGGTGACCTCCTCGCGGCCCGAGGACTGCACGTGGATCACGGCGCGCTGGATCACGCGCTGGAAGCCCGCGGTCGGCTTACTGTCCTCGCCACCGTCGGTGACCAGGTTCTCCAGCTCCGACTCCAGGTACGACGCGAGGTTTCTTTTGAGCTTGTCCAGGTCGACATTGCAGGCCCGCATCACGGCTGCGGCGTCCTGGTCGTCGATCAGCGCGAGCAGCAGATGCTCGAGCGTCGCGTATTCGTGATGGCGCTCATTGGCGAGCGCCAGCGCCCTGTGGAGCGATTGCTCGAGGCTGCGGGAGAATGTCGGCATCAGAGGCCCTTTGTCATTTGTATTGGACGCCCTCCCCAGGGCATTTGTTCCATCGACGGTGTTTTTCCGTCCGCTTGTCCCGTATCTATTACCGGCTCACTTTTTTTCCATGACGCACTGCAAAGGATGCTGGTGTTTGCGGGCAAAGTCCATGACCTGCGTCACCTTGGTCTCAGCCACCTCATAGGTGTAGATGCCGCACTCCCCGATGCCGTGATGATGCACGTGCAGCATGATTCGGGTCGCACCCTCGCGGTCCTTGTTGAAGAACCGCTCCAGCACGTGGATGACGAAATCCATCGGCGTGTAGTCGTCGTTGAGCAGCAGGACGCGATAGAGGTTGGGCCGCTTGGTCTGCGGCTTGGTCTTGGTGATGACCGCGGTCCCGGGGCTTCCCGGGCCCCGCTCGCCGCCATCGTCCTTGCGCTTCTCGTCATCGCCGGCGCCAACAGGCGACCGCGGCCGGCCTCGTCCATCACCCCAAACGGGGCGGCCGGGCCGGTTTTCAGAGGTGTCTTTCGGGCCTTTCATGGCGAGACGGGCGACTTTCCAGAATTCCAAAGCTTAAGTGCTGCTAACCTCATCATAGGACGCTCCCCGCCGCCCTGCCAGACGGCGCCGGGCAAGCCATGCACAGTCATATTGGGGCGGAACCCAGCGACAGGAGACAAGCGGAGAAATCCCTCGTCACAGATAGGTTCCTGATCCGATTGTTCAATTGTTGGCGTGTTCCCAGGCGCTTTCCGGGGCGTTTCCTGGGCGAAGTTGCAGAAATTTCGATCTTTCCCCGACATCCAATCTCAAGGCCTGGGCTCGATGATGGGCAAAACACGCAAAAAGCGTGTCCATAAGAACCGGGGGTGGCCGCCGTGCCCGTGATGCGGCGGTTCAATTAAGGGCCTTCTGATCGATGAATCTCTCAGCTCTGTTGCGGCGATTCGCCTGGAATCGCGACGGCGGTGTTGCGCCCATGCTCGCGCTCGCTGCCCTGCCGCTGTTCGGCTTTGTCGGTGCCGCCGTCGACTTCAGCCGCGCCGCCTCGACCCGCACCGCCATGCAGGCCGCCCTCGATGCCAGCGCCCTGCTGATGTCGAAAGACGCGCCGACGCTCGCCGCCGACGCGCTCGGCCAACGGGCTCAGGACACTTTCAAGACCCTGTTCACCCGGCCCGAGGCCCTGAATGTTCAGGTCCAGACTCAGCTCACGCAGCCGCAGGCGGGCAACTACCTGATCAAGATGACCGGCAGCGCGAGCGTCAACACGGTGTTCTCCCGGATGCTGGGCCAGTCGCAGATCAACCTGTCGGCAAGCTCCCAGGTGTCCTGGGGCATCAAGAAACTCAACCTCGTGCTGGCGCTCGATAACACCGGTTCGATGGCCCAAAGCCAGAAGATGACGAACCTCAAGACCGCGGCCCATAATCTCCTCACCACGCTGAAGAACGCCGCCAAGCAGCCGGGCGACATCAAGGTCGCCATCGTGCCGTTCGCCACCGACGTCAACGTCGGCACCAGCAACGTCAACTCCTATTGGATCGACTGGACCGACTGGGAGGCCGTCAACGGCAAGTGCAGCAACACCAGCTACACGACCAAATCGAGCTGCGAGTCGCACACCAAGGTCTGGACGCCCTCGCCGCACAGCAACTGGAACGGCTGCGTCTACGACCGCGACCAGAACAACGACGTGACCAACACCGCCACGGTTGCGGGCGCGCCGGCGACGCTGTTCCGCGCCCACCAGGCTTCGAACTGCCCGACCTCGATGATGCCGCTCAGCGAGGACTGGACCGCGCTCAATTCCAAGATCGACGCCATGACGCCGACCGGCAACACCAACGTCACCATCGGTCTCGCTATGGGCTTCCAGACGCTGTCGCCGAACGAGCCGTTCCAGGCGCCGGCGCCGGCGCAAGACCTCGACAAGGTGATCGTGTTGATGACCGACGGCCAGAACACCCAGAACCGCTGGAGCTCGACGGAGTCGACGATCGACGCCCGCACCCAGAAGGCCTGCGACAACATCAAGGCCGCCAACATCAAGCTCTACACGGTGCGGGTGATCGACGGCGACGTCACGCTGCTGCAGGGCTGCGCCACCAAGCCGTCGATGTATTACGACGTGCAGCAGGCGAGCCAGCTCAACAGCGTGTTCAGCTCGATCGCGCAGAACCTCGCCAATCTCCGCATCGCGCAGTGAGCTGTCACGGTTCGGGACACCGGCCGCGCCATGGTTGCCGAGTTGCTAAGAAGATCGCGCGAATTCTTTGCAGTGCTTTCGCATCTATTTACCGCGCGCAAGTCCTCGCACCCGCATTACCGCGATCCACAGTATTTGCCGCAGTTTCTACGGTTCACTTTACGCGCTTTTCACACCTTCCGTTTACGTCTGCGACCAGGAATGGGCTCGTCATCCGTTTAAGAAGGCAGACCGCCATGGGCATCACGTCCCTGTTCAATCGCTTCCGCAAGCTTGTGCAGGAGCTGCGCACCGCCAACGCCGGCAACGTGACGATCACGTTCGCGCTGGCCACCATCCCGATGGTCGGCTTCGTCGGCGCCGCCGTCGACTACAGCCGCGCCAACTCGGTGAAGTCGGCGATGCAGGCCGCCTCCGACTCGACCGCGCTGATGCTGTCGAAGATCGCGTCCGGGATGAACTCCACCGACATCCAGAGCAAAGGCGACGCCTATTTCAAGGCGCTGTTCAACCGGCCGGAGGCCCAGGGCCTGCAGGTGACCGCCACCTACACCACGACCGGCGGCAGCCAGATCGTCGTCGCCGCCACGGCCAACGTGAAAACCGATTTCATGAACCTCATCGGCACGACGCAGATGAAGGTCGGCGTCGACTCCAAGATCAAGTGGGGCAATACCAAGCTCCGCGTCGCGCTGGTGCTCGACACCACCGGCTCGATGGCCGACGACGGCAAGATGACCGCGCTGCAGACCGCGACCAAGAGCCTGCTCGACCAGCTCAAGAGCGCGGCCGCGACCGACGGCGACGTCTATGTCTCGATCATCCCGTTCAGCAAGGACGTCAACGTCGGCAAGAGCAACTACCAGGCCAAGTGGATCGACTGGACGGATTGGGACAACAACAACGGCTCCTGCAGCGGCAACAATGGCAATGGTAACGGCTGGGGCTGGGGCAACGGCAACAACAGCACCAAGGCCAACTGCAACGGCACCTGGACCGCGGACAACCACAACACCTGGAACGGCTGCGTCGTCGACCGCGGCAACTCCAACGCGCCGAGCAGCCTGAACACCGACACCAACGTCATGGCGCCGGACATTACCAAGACCGACACGCTGTTTTCCGCCGAGCAGTACGACTATTGCTCTCCGCAGATTAAGGCGCTGAGCTACGACTGGGCCGGCATGAAGACCCTGGTCAACAGCTTCTATCCCAACGGCAACACCAACCAGGGCATCGGTCTCGCCCACGGCTGGATGTCACTGGTCGGCGGCGGCCCTTATCCGGCGCCTCCCGCCGAGGATCCGAACTACCAGTATTCGAAGGTCATCATCCTCTTGACCGACGGCTTGAACACCCAGAACCGCTGGTACACCCAGCAGTCACAGATCGACCTCCGCCAGGCCACCACCTGCGCGAACATCAAGGCGTCGGGCATCACGCTCTACACCGTGCAGGTCAACACCGGCGGCGATCCCACCTCGTCGTTGTTGAGGACCTGCGCCAGCACCACCGACAAGTTCTTCCTGCTGACCTCGGCGAGCCAGATGGTCTCGACCTTCCAGCAGATCGGCACCTTCCTGTCGAACCTGCGCATCGCGCAATAACGGCAGACGAACGCCAACGAAAAGCCCGGCCGCAAGGCCGGGCTTTTTTGCTCGTGCGGCTCCCTTGCGATCACCCGCTCTGAGGCCCCACGGCGTCCGGAAAAACCGGACAGCCGCTCGGTAAACTACGTAGTTCCCGCTTAAATGCGCGGAAAGCCTGTCGCCGATAGGGTGGGTCCGCTGGGATAAGTCTGAGCCTCAGCACGCTTGCACTCTACCCCTGACTGACAGGGAGGCCCCGGCTGCGGCCGGGGCCTCTTTGCCCCAAACGAAAAGGCAAACCGCCCATGGCCAGCGACCCCCGCAGGCACCGCCGCACCGGTCTCGATCGCCATTGCTGGATTGCGCCGCGCGACGGCGGCGCCGCGATCGAGTGCGTGGTCGCCGATGTTTCCGAGACCGGCGCGAAGATCGTGGTGCAGCCCGGCGTCGAGCTTGCCGAGCAGTTCGATCTGCATTTCACCCGCGACGGCAAGGTCTCGTTCAAGTCCAAGGTGGTGTGGCGCAAGAAGGACGAGGTCGGCCTGGAGTTTATCGGCCGGCCCAACAAGCTGCGGCACTGAGGCACGCGGCCGCCTGCTCTACTCGTCCTTGATCTTCTCTCTGAGCTTGGCCGTGGTGATGATCTGCTGCCACTTGCTCGTATCTTTGTCGATGATTGCCTGAAACGCGGCTGCGTTCTTGCCCTGCGCGTCGAAGCCGCGGGCCGCAAGCTGCTCCTTGATCTCCGGCCGCATGATGATCTCGGTGACGTCATCGCCGATCTTCCTGATCGTATCCGCCGACGTTCGCGCCGGCGCGAACAGCGCGAACATGCTGGAGGTCTCGTAGCCGGCCACGCCCGCCTCCTGCATGGTCGGAATGTCCGGCGCCTGCCGCAAGCGCTGCGCCGTGGTGACGGCAAGCCCGCGAAGCCGGCCAGTCGCCAGATGCGGCAGCACGTTCGAGGACGTCGGGATCGACGCGTCCATCTGGTTGGCGAGCATCGCCATCACGGTCTCGTTGGCGCCCTTGAACGGCACATGCGTGAGCTCGACGCCGGTCAGCACGGCGAAATACTCCATCTGCAGGCGCTGGACGCTGGCCGGTCCGGTCGAGCCGTAGTTGATCGCGCCGGGCTTTGATTTGGCGAGCGCGATGAATTCGGAAATGGTCTTGGCCGGCACATGGGTGCCGATCGTGAACATGGCCGGCGCAGTTGCAACCAGCGAGACCGGCGCAAGCTCCGACACCGAATACGGCATCGACGAATAGATCAGCGGATTGAAGATGAACGTGCCGTCGCTGCTGAACAGCAGCGTGTGTCCATCGGGCTCCGCCTTGGTGACGACCAGCGTGCCGATGTTGGTGTTGGCGCCCGGCCGGTTCTCGATCACCACCGGCTGCTTCCACTTCTCGCTGAGGTGCGGCGTGATGATGCGCAGCAGCACGTCCGGCGCGCCGCCGGCGCTGAACGGGATGACGATGCGCACGGTCTTGGCCGGAAAGTCCGAGGCGTGAGCACCACGGGTGAGCGTCAGTGCGGCGAGGCTGAGAAGCAGAGCGGCAGCGGCTGTTCGGCGAGACGGCATGCGCACTTCCATGTCCAGAACCGGGCGGAAAATATTCAAGAAGCATGCCAGGGTGTGCAGGCTTTGCGATAGGCGCGAGCCGCATGGCTGGAACTCGCCGCAAGGTCTGGCGTTAGCGGCCCGGGAGTGAGCGGGCCAACAGTGAGCAGGAGTGAGGGCGATGAGCGACGACACCCGATATGCCCTGGCGCTGGGCCAGGCGGTCATCAAGTCCTGGGGCGCCCTGCCCCGCGACATCCAGCATCAGCTGTTCGAAAAGGCCGTCATTGCGGGGCATCACACCGAACGGGACGAGATGCTGCGCGAGCAGCTCGCCGCTTTCCTCCATCACCAGCATCCGAGAACCGATGACGCAAAAGCCCCATCCGCCTGAGCCGGTCGGCAAGATCAAATACCGCAAGCCAACCGGCGACAAGCATCGCAGCGCGCTGGAGCGGGCTGCGATGATGCCGAAGAAGAAATCCCGACGTCATAAAGCCGCCCGGTAGCAGAAACCGCGTGGTCCGCATCGCCAGATCTCCACGCGTGGTTTCTCGCGTTACTGTCGGCGTTTCCTCGCGTGAAGCACTCACAGCGCGTTTGGCGGCGGCGCTCCACTCAATTCGACAAAGCGCCGCCACAAAATTTTCGCGATGTGGAAAACGTCAGGCTGACTTGCGATCCTCCGGCGACGTGTGCGCTGTTGTTCCGGCACCAAGCTCAGGTCGAGCCCGGCGTTGCAGCCGGCTGCGCGGGATCTTCGCTCTTGAAAAAGCGCACCGTCTCGGTGCCGCATCTGCCGCAGCAGAACGTCATCTTCATGAGCCGCATGGGCAATGCTTCAGTCGCCGCGGTTGCCATCGCAATCAGGCAGCCCGGACACGTGACGATGGGACTCGTTGGCTGCATGCGTCTTCCCTGCGCTCGAGCCCAGCACTAGCAAGGGCGGTCGCAGGCGGCTGTAGCAAATGACAGACGGCATGCCGTCCTGTTCCTGCTGCAGATCGCGCGTCAATTGACGCATCCGCGTCGAGCGCTGGCGCAAATGATAAAAAGAAAAGCCCCGGGAGTTACCCCGGGGCCGCCCCATAGTGCTCGTGCTGAGCTTGTTTTGATTTTTTGTTTCCCCAGCTTCGCGCAGCATAGAACACAAGAATTTCCAGGTTGCTAAATTCGCGGAGCTCCGTCGCAATTTTTCGCGCGAAATTTTCGTATGTCAAAAGACGGGTCGCCGTGCTTCGCGGTCTTGCGCAAGCTAGAATGAACGGCGGCAACAGTCTCGAGAGCGGGAGGACCGATGAAGCTTCATCGCGTGAAGGAATGCCTGCACGTGCACGATGCCGACATCTCGGGCTCGCTGTACGACGACGTCAACATGGCGGGCTCGACCATCGGCAACGTCAATCTCGCCGGCTGCTCGTTCACCAACGTCAACCTCTCGGGCGCCAGCTTCGAGGACTGCAACCTCTCGGGCTGGAAAGTGCACGACGTCAATCTCGCCGGGCTCAAGATCGTGAAGGCCAATCTTGCCGGCGCCTCGATCTCGGGAGGCCGGATGGAGGGCATGACCATCGACGGCATCCTGGTGACGGAATTGCTCGCCGCCTATCACGCCCGCAAGACGGACGCGTCGTAGAGCGCCCGCCAAGCATGCCGCAACCGCAGCGCCGCCAAGCGACAAGCAAAAAGCCCGGCCTTTCGGCCGGGCTTCGTATCAGAGCCTTGCAGACGAATTACTTCGCCGGAGCCTTGGTGTAGGCCTCGAACGGCTTGTAGGTCTCCTTGGCGAGATCGGCATAGAGCTCGCCGATCTTGGTCGCCTGGGCGACGAAGCCCTCGTAGGCGGTCTTGGCGTAGTCGGCCTGGATCTCGAGGGCCTTATCGAGCGACTTCACGCCGAGCATCTTCTCGAACACCTTGGTGCCCTCTTCGAACGACTTCTTCGAATAGTCCGCGAACTCCGCCGCGATCTGCTGGCTGGCCTTCGACAAGGTGCCGAACGACTTCATCGTCGCATCCATGCTGTCTTTGCCCATCTTCTGCATGTCTTCGAAATTCTTCATCATTGCGTTTTCTCCGCCGCACCTGCTCGGTGGGACCTACCCGGTGAAACTGACTTCGCTTGCCTGCCTGGATCTTGCGCAGCTCAACCGCCCGCAATGACGGGTAATATATTGCAGCGCACAAATATGGCAAGTCTTATTTTTGCAATGCACTCAAAAAAGCCTTGAATCGGCCGTCCAAGGCGGTGGTTGTCCTTGATTTGGTTTAACTTCTTGGCAACTCTGCAAGCATACTTTCGTCCTTTGTGCTGACTTGGACACGGTAAGCCCGAAAACTGGGCGTAAAACGGCTGAAGAGCACAATTTGGGCGAAAACAGGGGTTCTGGGTATCTGGTCTCGGGAAACTGGCCGGATGCCCAAGCGGGCATATAAGAACGGGGACAGTCAGATCATGGGTTGCATGTCGGTCGGAGCTTCCCGCAAGCTCCGTTGGGGATGCGTAAGCCTTGCCGCCATTGTCGCCTTCTGCGCGGTGATCACCGATCCGGCGGACGCCCGCGGGCGTAAGCGCCATTTCGTCAAGCGGACCGGCATGTCCGCTTCGGCAAGCTACAGTCCGGCCTATGCGGCCATTGTGGTCGACGCCAAGACCGGCGCCGTGCTGCACGAGGCAGCGCCCGACGGCCGCCGCCATCCCGCCTCGCTGACCAAGATCATGACGCTCTACCTGCTGTTCGAGCGTCTCGAAGCCGGCAAGATCGCGCTCGACACCGAGATGCCGGTGTCGGAGGAAGCCGCGAGCCAGGCGCCGACCAAGCTGGGCTTGCGCCCCGGCCAGATGCTCAAGGTCGAGGACGCCATCGGCGGCCTCGTCACCAAGTCGGCCAATGACGCCGCGGTGGTTGTCGCCGAAGCGCTCAGCGGCGGCACGCAAAGCGACTTCGCCGAGATGATGACCAAGAAGGCGCGCGCGCTCGGCATGTCGAACACCGTCTATCGCAACGCCAACGGCCTGCCCAACGACGAGCAGGTCACCACGGCGCGCGACCAGGCGCTGCTCGGCATCGCGATCCAGCAGCGCTTTCCGAAATACTATCGCTACTTCTCGCTCGCGAACTTCGTCTATCGCGGCCACAACATGCGCAACCACAACCACCTGCTCGGCAAGGTGGAAGGCGTCGACGGCATCAAGACCGGCTACACCAACGCCTCGGGCTTCAACCTCGTTTCGTCGGTGAAGCGCGGCTATCGCCACATCGTCGCCGTCGTGCTGGGCGGCCGCTCGGCCGGCAGCCGCGACGCGCGGATGCGCGAGCTGATCGAGGAGAACATCGCTGACGCCTCGACCAAGCCCACCCTGAACCTCGCGGGCGAGCAGCCGAGCCTGCCGCCCTCGCCTGCGCCAGTCGCCAAGCAGGAGTTCAAGCCGGAGCCGAAGGCTCAGCCGAAGCCTGAGGTTGCGGCCAGCGAAGCCGAGAGCGCGCCGGCGATGCCGGTGCTGGCGCAGCCCGCGCCGGACACCACCACCGCGGCGATCCCGGGCGCGAGCGACGCGCCGATCAAGCCGGTCAAGGTGAAGACCTTCGCGGTCAAGCTGGTGCCGTCCAAGGGCGCCAACGCACTGACCAACGCGCCGGCGCCTGCCGCAGCCGAGACCGCGCCGGATCCGGCGACCACCAAGTCGGTCCGCACCGCGTTTGCCGCCACAACGCCGCCTGAGGCCGAGGTGCCCCAGCTCGCCGCGATCGCCGCGCCACTGAAGGCGCCGGACACTGTCGTTGCGCCGGTGACGCCGCGTGCCACGCCGCTCGGCAAGCTGCAGACCGCCTCGATCAAGTCCGACGATGTCCCGGTGTCGTCGGTGCCGGGCAAGCCCTCCACCACCAAAGGCGGCTGGGCGATCCAGATCGGCGCCTACGAGGACGAGGGCGAAGCCAAGGGCAAGCTCGGCACCGCCAAGGGCCGCATCTCGAACCTGTTCCACAAGGCCGAGGCCTATATCGAACGCACCGTGAAGGGCGCCAAGACCTACTACCGCGCCCGCTTCGCCGGCTTCGATCGCGACCAGGCCGTGGCCACCTGCAAGAAGCTGAAGCGCGACGACATCGAGTGCATGGCGCTGAAGCTTTGACGCAACACTGAAGCTCCGACGCGCTAACCTTCTTCTCGCGGCGCCAGAAAAAATTCTGGCGCCGCCTGTCATTTCAGAGCTAAATTTGATCAGCGCAGTTTGATTCGCGCCAAACGATCGAGTCTCCGACAAGGAGACCGGCGGCCGGTTCAAAGCACCGGCAGGGGCTGTAGTCGTCAAACAGAGTATGACCTTGGGGGCCTCTCGCAGCACGGGCAGCGGGAGCGCAAAGATATGATCCCAGAACGCGGGACACGAGATTTTGGGGCCCAGACTCTGAAGCAGACGCGGCGGCCGCTACCGCCGTCCGCGAGCCAGCAGAACGTCCTTCGCGGCGTTGATCTGGGCCGCGAGGTACGTCGTCCCCCCTTGGTCGGGATGGAGTTTCTTCATCAGGGTCCGGTGAGCCTGAGCGATGGCCTCAGCGCTCGCGCCCGGCTCAAGGCCAAGGACCTGATAAGCCTCCTCTTCCGTCATTTTGCCAGTACGCCGCGCAGCGCCCTGCCCCGCTGCCGCACCACCATTCGCGTGCTCACGCCAGGCGGGCTCCCGGCGGTCAAGATAAGCGGTCAGTAGCGCACGGCTGTCGTCGTCGAACTCGGTCAGGAGTTCGAGCAGCGCCGACAGCGGAAGCGAATCCAGCGACGCGCCGGCCCTGCGGCCCGACAGGACCGTGCCGCGCATGACGTTGCTGTCGTGATACAATTCCATCTCGACGAAGGCGGTGCGCACCCGCGAGGTCTGGCCGGGCGACTTCAGCGTGCGCTGAAACCACGAGGTCGAGGCGAGCGGCCCCCAGCCGAGCAGCCCAAGGCCGCTCAGCCCCAGCGGGATCGCCACTTCGAACTGCCCGCGCAACAGCAGGAAGCCGGCGACCACCACCAGCACAGCGCCGCCGGCCGGCCGCAGCACCTTGGCCAATACTTTGGGATCGGTCTTCGAGTAGGCGTTGAGCGCCCACAGCACGAAGACCAGGACGACGATGCCGAAGAACAGCGACATGGCTATCTGAGCTGCGCCAGCAGTTTGACGGCGCCGCCGTGGTTGCGGGCCTTGAGATCGGCGAGCGCCTTCATGCCGCCCGCGGCATAAGCCGCAACCGCGCGAAGGAGCTCGGCCAGCTCATGAGCAGCGCTCATGTCGAACCGGCAATAGGCGCCTCGTGACAGCCGCGCCACCTCGCGGAAGGCGCGCTCGGCCTCGGGATCGTGGCCCTCCTGGAACGCGAACACCGGCACGCCGAGCAATCCCAACTCGCCCGCAACCGCGCAAAGCCGGTCAATCGGCTCCTCCATCGCGTCGCCGACGAACACCAGCGCCTGCACCTTGCGCTTCCCGGTCTCGGTTCGGGCGTGGGCGAGGATCTTGCTGATCTGGGTCTGGCCGCCGCGACAGTCGATCCGCTCCATCAGCGCACCGAGCCGCGTCGCGTCCGAGACCCAGCCCGAAGCGCGGCACTCGGCCAGGCCGCGATAGTAGACCAGTTGCACGTCGAGCCCGCCGATCGCCGCGGTCTCGCGGAACATGTCGCCCTGCAGCCTGCAGGCCGTGTCCCACAGCGGCTGCCGGCTCATGGTGGCGTCGAGCGCAAAGATCAGCCGGCCGCGCGACCCCGATGGCGCCACGGGCTTCCGCGCCTTCACCTCCTGGAGGAAGGCGTCGATCTCGGAGCGCGACGACGCAACCACGGTCTCGTGGCGGCTGTCCGCAGGTGTCGGCGCGTTGTTCTTCGGCATGGTGATCAGGGTGACGGTCGGAACTCCCGCTCCACCCTATAAGTGCGCCTTGTTCCGGCTGGCGCAATGGCCCGTTGCGCCGCAAAACGTCGCGTAGCCGCCGCCGCGGGCCGATCTACGAGGCGATAATGTCGTGCAGCTCGAGCGGATTGGCCTGCGCGGCGAACCACTCCTGCTTGGCAGCGGCGCGGCGCAAGCCGCGCTCGTCGAGCGGCAGCTTGAGCTGCCGGAGCAAGCCCTCGACCTCTTCGCGCGCCGTGACGTGCGACATGCTCGGCCGCGTGCCGAGCGTGTCCTCGTCGAGACTGTCGAGCGCCGTGAGACCGCGCGGATAGAACTCGCGGAAGATCACGCGCTCGGCGAGACCGTCCACCGGGCGGAACCCGAGCCGCAGCGACAGTTCCTGCAACCCTTCGCCGACCAGGCGCTTGTTGCGCGAGCCGAGCATCGACAGGCGGTTGCGCACCACGATCCAGTCGATGGTGGCGTGATCGACGATGCGGCGCTGACGGCGCGCTTCACGCACCATGTCGGAGAAGTGGCTGGTTCCGGTCACCGCGAAGGTCACCGGATCGACGGTTCCGAGCACATCGAAGTCGACGAAGCTGTCGTTGAGCGGCGTGATCAGGGTGTCGGCCATCGAATGCGCGAGCCGCATCAGATAGCTGTCATGGCCCGGCGTATCGATGACGATGAAATCGTGGCTGTGCTCGACGGCCTCGATCGCCTGGGCGAACTCGTTGAACTCGGCGGCCTCGTTGTCGGCGACCTGCGCGCCCTCGCCGCGCGAGACGCAGTAGTGCTGCGGCAGCTCGAGATTGAGCTTGGCGTGCTGGGTCCAGGCCCTGCGGTTTTCGATGTAGTGGGTGAAGCTTTTCTGGCGCGAATCAAGGTCGATGGTCGCAACCCGCTGCCCGGCTTTCAGCAGCGCGATCGCGACATGCATCGCAACCGTCGATTTTCCCGAGCCGCCCTTTTCGTTGCCCAGAACAACGCAAAAGGCTGAGCGCGGCCGCACACTACCTTCAACCGACATGGCTCTCCTCAACAGGCCAAGTCATCTTTGCGCCCCCGCTTGCGGTCAAGCTTAGCACGTGATTTCCATCGGTTAACGATTAACTTGCACCATCCCCAAGGTCCGTCCCGTGCCGGGAAAATCTAAGTCCCAAACCGCCCAGACCACTGTGACCAAGATCACCTCCACCAGAACCCAGATCATCCGGACGCTGCCGGCGCTGCGCCGCTGGCGCGAGAAATTTCGCGGTAAATCCGTCGCCCTGGTTCCGACCATGGGGGCGTTGCACGACGGCCATTTGACGCTGGTGCGCACAGCACGCCGCAAATGCGACCGCGTGGTTGTCTCGATTTTCGTCAACCCGACCCAGTTTGCGCCGCACGAGGACCTGGCAAGCTACCCGCGCACCTGGGACGCAGACACGGCCGCGCTCAAGGCGCTCGGCGTCGACGCGATCTGGGCGCCAAATGTGGCGACGATGTACCCGGACGGCTTTGCCACAAAGGTCACGCCGGGCGGTCCGGCCCTCGCCGGATTGGAGGATAAGTTCCGCCCGCATTTCTTCGGCGGCGTCTGCACGGTGGTCGCCAAGCTCCTGCTGCAGGTCCAGCCGGACATCGCGACCTTCGGCGAGAAGGACTATCAGCAGCTCAAGGTCGTCACCGCCATGGCGCGCGATCTCGACATCGCCAGCCGGATCGTCGGGGTTCCAACCGTCCGCGAGAAGGATGGCCTGGCGATGTCCTCACGCAACGCGTACCTCACGCCCGACGAGCGCGCCGCCGCGCCGACATTGCAGCGCGTGCTCAAGGACTGCGCCGCCAAGCTCAAGAAAGGCGCAACCTTCGCGCCGGTGCTGATCGAGGGCGAAGCCGTGATCGAGCAGGCCGGTTTCGCCGTCGACTACCTGGAAGCCCGCCATGCCGAGACGCTGGCGCGGATGTCCTCGATCAAGGACGGTCCGGTGCGGCTGCTCGTGGCCGCCAAGATCGGCCGCACCCGGCTGATCGACAATATCGCGGTTTAGCAGGCTGCACGGCCCAAGCCATACAAGCCGTAATTGTGTCCAATATTGCCACTTAGGATCGAGTGATCCTGAGCGGGGGCGCACATTATGGCCGATATTCTTCGCTGCATTGCCTCGCTGCTGTTCATCTCACTCGTGGCATTGGCGGAAGGCGACCAAGCGCGCGCCCAGACTATCGGCTCCGACCGACGTCAGGGTTCCCCCGCTCTGTTGGAGGCACTCCGCAACGCCCAGCTGCGCCGCGCATTGGCCAACGAAGCAAATGCCTCATCGCCGGAACTTCCGGATGCGGCGACGACCTTTCCGCTGCCATCGTGCCTTTTTCCCGGCGGTCTCTGCGGTGCGATCAATCGCGACGGCAGCGTTGCGGTCGCTCCCCGCTATGATTGGGTGGACAAGTTCTACGAAGGCCGGGCGCTGGTGCGCTTGAACGGTCTGTACGGTTACGTCGATGCCACAGGTCGAGTCGTTGCCGAACCGCAATATGAAAACGCTGGAACCTATTCGGACGGTCTCGCTGAGATCGGCGTCGATGGAAAGTCTGGCCTGATTGATCTCGAAGGCCATGTGGTGCTCGAGCCGCGTTTTGCGCGGGCTCTTCCCCATACGGCCGATGTGTTCTGGGTGAACGATGGCCATCGCCACTATAGGGGCCCGCCGGGCGCCGCCGAACTGGTCGGTCGCGAAGAGCTCCTTGTCATCAACGATATCGAACCTGACGGCAAATGGGGACTGATCACACGGACCGGTGAATGGGTACGCAAACCAGGTTTTGCGGCAATCAGCACCTTCGGTCGGGAGGACCGTTCGCTGGTCCGCGTCAAAGCCGAAGCCGGTTGGGGCGTCATGAAGCCGGATGGCTCCTGGTTGATCGAGCCAAGATTCGAAATCCTGGGCCATCTCCGCAATGGGCTCGCCTCTGCCCGCATCGGCGGACAATCCGGCTTCATCGATCAGACCGGCGCGTTCGTGATCCCGGCGAAATTCGATGCAGCCGGCTCTTTCGAAGACGACGGGTTCAGCATTGCGGGCGTTGGAAAAAAGTGGGGTCTCATCGATAGAACCGGCGCTTGGGTGATCGAACCGCAGTATGACGACATCTCGCGCGCACGCGGCAAGACCATCTTCTGGGTCCGGATCGGCGAAAAGTACGGAGCCGTCGACTTGTCCAGGAAGCTCATCGTCGGCCCCCGATTCAGCCAACTCCCCGAACTCTGCGACGATGGCTGGGCCATTGGATTCGACGACGGAAAGCAGCGCGCCGCTCCCAGCGAGGGAGTGCCGCTGGTCTTGCCGGACGGAGAGTTGTTCGGCTCGAACTGCAAAGATCCGCTCCGGATCAAGGTCAACGGCAAGTTTAGTTTGCTTGATCGAGCGCTCAAGCCGCTGACAGAGGTCAGGTTCGACCGCATCGATGGCTTCTGGAATGGCGCCGCGGTCGCCAAGGTCGGCGGCAAGCTCGGATACCTCAATCCGAATGGGAGCTGGTTGATCGAACCGCGATTTGACGACGCGAGCAACTTTGTCGGCCAGCATGCGATTGCCGGGCTCAACGGCAAATTTGGCTGCATAAACCGTGACGGAACGTGGGAGATCGAGCCGCAATTCCAGGACAAGCTTTTCGGCTGCGACCTTCTGATGAAAATCAGAAACGCCAAATCCGATCGGCTCGATTCGGGCGGAAAGTTCACGATCGATGCACGCATTCAGAAAGTGGAAGTCCTTACCGACGGCTTTTACATCGTCAAAGCCGACGGCAAGTTCGGCATCGTCGACGACATTTTGGATTGGCTGATCGAGCCGCGTTGGCGCAGCTATGGCCTATTCATGCGCAACGGACTGGCGGCCGCCAAATTCGACAACAAATGGGGCTTCATCGATGCAAGCGGCACCCTGACCATCGAAGACAAATATGACTCGTTCAGCTTTTTCTTGCGAGGCGTTGCCTGGGTACAGCGCGACGGCTCATGGTGCGCGATCGACCGGCGCGGACAGCGCGTACCGAGCTTGCCATGCCAGGACGCCACCCCCAACCCGCAACCGAGAGCGGTAACGCCCGGGATGAGAGGCTGACGGGTTGCGAATGGCCGCTGAGCCTGCTTAGAGCAGCCCGAGATCGCGGAGCTCTCGCCGCAGCGGCTCGGGCAGGTTTGCGGTGCCGCGGCCGAGCCGGTCGAGGTCCGGTGGCGCGTCCTTCGGGTCGAGATAGCGCCAGCCCTGGAACGCGCGATAGGGCCTCGGCCGCACCGGCACGCATTTCGGATCGAGCACCAGCCGGCAGCGGCCGATGCCGTCCTTGTCGACGAACGGGCGGATGTCGAGGATGCGCTCGCGGCACAGCACCTCGCCCTTGATCACCCAGAAGATCGAGCCGCCGTCGAGGATCTCGTCGACGCGCTTGGGCACCATGCGCGTGGTGTGGAAGCGCTCGGGCTTTTTGACGCCGCGCTTCTTCTGTTCCTTGCGCTTCTGCTCGATCCAGTCCTCGAGGTCCTCGATCGAGTCGGTTCCGACGCTGAGCTTGATGAGATGCAAAGGCATAGCGCTTCCTAGCACTTCCGCCGCCGGCCCGGAATCCCGCCCGGATCGCCGGTGGATAACGGGATCAATTGAACCGCTGCCGCGGTGAACACTATTCAGTGGCCTCGATCGTCATCAGCCGTGCGCCTTCGGCAACCTGCTGGCCGGCCGCAACCGCAATCCCGGTGACGCGGCCCGCGCGACGCGCGGTCAGCGCGTGTTCCATCTTCATCGCCTCGATCACGGCGAGACGCTGGCCCTTCTCGACACGGTCGCCATCGGCGACCAGCAGCGCCAGCACCTTGCCGTGCATCGGCGCCTTGATCTGACCGTCACCATCGGCGTGGTCGGCATCGCCCGCGCCGGCTTCGACATGACGCACGACCGTCTGGCGGCCGTGGCGCAGGACGTAGATGGCGTTTCCGGTCTCGACGGCTGTCGCGTCGGCGGCAGCGCCCTGCCCGTCCACCGTCACGGCCGAACCGCTCGGGCCGTAGCCGACACGCGCCTCAGCCGGCTCGCCGTCGATCAGGATCGGCAGCACCGTGCTGCGCGGGCCGGAAAGCTGGAAGCCGTCGATGGCATCCCATGGCGATGTCGGCTCGTCGGCCGCGCGGCTCAGGCCTCGCTCGATCCGCGCCCTGTCTGACGAGAGCAACCGCGCGGCGCCGAACGCGGCCGCAGCGTTGTCGGGCTCCGCGCTGCCGAGCAGCGCCGGATTGCGGTCGATGAAGCCGGTGTCGAATGCTCCGGCGCGGAACTCGGGCGCACGGCATAGCGCCGAGAGCAGCGCCAGATTGGTGCGCGGGCCCGCGGCCACGGTGCGATCGAGCGCCGATGCGAGCTGTTCCAGCGCAGCCTCGCGGCTGGGCGCATGCGCGATCATCTTGGCGATCATCGGATCGTAGTAGGGCGAGATCGCACTGCCCTGCTCGACACCGGTGTCGACCCGGACATCGTCGGGAAACCGTAGCGCCACCAGCGTCCCGGTCGACGGCAGGAAGCCGCGCGCCGGATCCTCGGCATAGAGGCGCGCCTCGACAGCGTGCCCCTGCACAGGCACCTGCGCCTGCGTCAGCGGCAGCTTCTCGCCAGCGGCGATGCGGAACTGCCATTCCACCAGATCGAGACCGGTGATGGCCTCGGTCACCGGGTGCTCGACCTGCAGCCGCGTGTTCATCTCCATGAACCAGTAGCCGCCAGGCTTCAGCCCGTTCGAGCCGTCGGCGATGAACTCGACGGTCCCCGCGCCCGCATAGCCGACCGCGAGCGCGGCCTTCACGGCCGCCTCGCCCATTGCGGCGCGCAGTTCGGCGCTCATGCCAGGCGCCGGCGCCTCCTCGATCACCTTCTGATGGCGCCGTTGCAGCGAGCAGTCGCGCTCGTTGAGATGGATGGCGTTGTGGTGACCGTCCGCGAAAACCTGCATCTCGATGTGGCGCGGGGCGGCGATGTATTTCTCGACCAGCACCCGCGCATCGCCGAACGAGCTTTTTGCCTCGCGCTGTGCGCTCTCCAGCGCGGCCTCGAACTCGGCGTGACGGTCGACGCGGCGCATGCCTTTGCCGCCGCCGCCGGCCACCGCCTTGATCAGCACCGGATAGCCGATCTCGTAGGCCTTCTGCTTGAGGAAGCCCGCGTCCTGCAGCTCGCCGTGATAGCCCGGCACGACCGGCACGCCGGCCTTCTGCATCAGCGCCTTGGCGCGATCTTTCAGCCCCATCGCCCGGATCGCCGCGGGCGGCGGACCGACGAACACGATGCCGGCCGCGGCGCAGGCCTCGGCGAACTCGGCATTCTCGGAGAGGAAGCCGTAGCCCGGATGAATGCACTGCGCGCCGGACATCTTCGCCGCTTCGATGATCCGCGCGGCGACCAGATAGCTTTCGGCCGCCGGCGCTGGCCCTATCGGATGCGCCTCGTCGCATTGGCGTACGTGCAGCGCGCCGCGATCGGCTTCGGAATAGACCGCGATGGTGCGCATGCCGAGCCGCTTCGCCGTCCGCGCAATGCGGCAGGCGATCTCGCCGCGGTTGGCGATCAGGACCGAGGCGAACATGCCAAGGAACTTGCCCGGGATGCCGTCATCAGCGCTGGCCAGCGGTCTGCGGCGGCGGCGCAGCTTGTGGCTGCTGCAGCGTGGGCCCGCCAGCTTGTGGCGGCGGCGGCGGCGCGGCCTGACGCGGCGCGGGATGCCGTTGCGCCTGCGTCCGCTTCGGCGCGGGCTTGGCTTCGGCCGCCGGCGGACCGGTCGGCTCCGGCGTCATGATGCTGACCGCGGGAATCGAGGCCGATGACGGGAAGTCGAACTTCGGGTGCGACGCCGTCGAGCCTGCGGTCTGCGGCAGCGGCTGCGCCGGTGCGATCGTGCCGGAGGCGAGCGTCGGATCGGATTTTGCCGCGCCGGTCGTTGCCTGCGGAGTGGCGGCCATGGCCGGAGCCTGCGGCGCGACCGGGCTCAACTCCGCTGCCGGCGCCGCGGGCGGCTGGTTCATGGCGACCGGCGCCTGCTGGATGACGATCTGCGGCTGGCCGGGCTGAGCCGGAGCTCCCGCCGCGGAGCTCACCGCCACCGCACCCGGATTCCAGGCAAGCGAATGGATGCTGACATGGGCATCGAAGGTCCGCGACCGCATCCCCGAAAGAATACGCGAGCTGTCGCGCACGAGCTTGAGGTCCGGGCAATCGGTGCCGGTGCAGCCGCGCGTCATCAGCACATGGGACACGAGGCCGAAGCGATCTGCTTCGAGTGCGCGCCGCAGCCGCTCGAACGAAGGGCGATAGGCCTGATCGCGATCGGCCAGGCCCGCGCCGGCCGACAGCAGCGAGACGCGGGCGTCGATATAGGCGACCGCAGCCGCGACCATCTCAGGGCTCGCGAACAGCGACTTCTCGCAGGCCGCTTCGATCGCAGGCCCGGCCACCGCATCGAGGCAGGCCAGCGCCGAGCCCGGCTGAATGGCGCGAATGGTGAGGTCCGCGGCGCGCGCCTCGAGCGCCCGGCGCTCGGCGATCTGGTCGCGGATCGAGGAGCGGTCGAACAGCGCCCAGGTGAGCAGCACGCCGACCAGCACGAGGCCGCCGCGCCACATCATGCCGGACATGCCGGCGTCGCCGGCCCTACGGAACGCGACGAAGCCGAACGCCGCAATGATCGCGATCGCGGCGCCCGCCAGAAACACCGTGAGCACGATCGCACCGGTGGTGAGATCGGTTCCCGGCAGGACGTTGATCGAACCCAACATGCTGTCGCCGCGCGCTCGTCTCGTTGTTTGCTAAAGGCCCCGCACTCGTGGCCCGCACTCTTGGCCCCAAACCCTTGCCCGTAATATGCCGCAGTGCCCGGATTGAGGCCAATCCGGAAAAACTCCGCTCCCCAACGCTGTATCGCCGAAATGCCCGATGGCGTCTGGCTATTGCGTTGCCGCAGGCCTCCGCGACATTAACCATCCCGTTCCATTTTCCGGCGCATTTCCCCGAGAATGCGCCGGGTTCCCGGCCCGCACAGAAACGGAACCGCGCTCAGGCGCCGCCGGGCGTGCGGAACGAATGCGACAGATCGCCGGCCGCCGCAAACGCGCCCTTCGCCTCGACAGCGGTGAGCGCCACCGTGGTGCGCAGATCCGTGATGCCGCCCGCACCGGCCGCGGACAGAAGGATCGCGGCCATCTGGGTCTCGCTCGGCGCCTCGATGATCGTCATGAAGTCGTACTCGCCGAACGTCAGGTAATAACCGACAAGCCGTCCGCCGGCGCGCGAAGCGTGCTTCGACAGCGCGTCGTAGCGGTCCTCCGGCTTCACGACCATGCCCTTGATGGCTTCGCGGGTGTAACGGCCCTGGGTGATGTAGGTCGCCATGGTTGCTGCTCCCCTGCTCGGTCGCGGTTCCTGCGCGCCCGTCTCCACTTGAGTTCTATCAGCGCGGCAACGCGCGTCTACGCGAAGAATTGGTGCGAGAGTGGTCCGACAGCTGGTCTTCCAAATGAAAACGGGCCCGCGAGGGCCCGTTCTCATCGATATTCGATTGCTAATCAGTGCTCGCGGTCGAGCTGGCTTTCCTTGGCCACCCGTTCGAACGCTTCGCCGTTGCTCTTGATGCGGTACTGATGCTCGTCGCCGTCGGTCGGCAACAGCTTCACCACCGTGAACGACGATCCATTCGCACCAGCACGCGTGAACGGGCCGGCCGTATAACGAACATTCTCACCAATCGAGTACTTATGGGTCATCTTTAGCACCGAAACCCCCATCAACACGCTGAGGACACACCCCACTGACGGCATCCATGTCCCTGAATGGCCGTTCACGGAAACAATAGCACCGATATCGGTAGAATGGTGCGAAAAGTGCGCTGATTGGGTCGAATTTGTCGCCACATCAAGGCGGTAAATAGATAATATATATCAATATCTTGTTGTTGATTTCTAAGGCGCAAAATGAGCCTGCGATAGCCTTTATGCGCCGCACGTATGGCTTGGTGAGCCGCCGGTCGTGACAGTCGCATCCAGGGCCTTTGCGAGCCGCTAGAAGCTCTCCACCCAGGGCCTCAGTTCCACCTCATGAGACCACGCGCTCTGCGGCTGCCGGATCACGCTGAGGTAGGTCGTGGCGATGGCGTCGGGGTCGAGCAGGCTCGCGGTCTTGCCCGGCGGGTCCGCGCGGCGCTCGCTCCGGATACCGCCGTCGATGATGACATGCGCCACGTGGATGCCCTTGGGGTGCAGTTCCCGCGCCATGCTCTGGGCCAGGCCGCGCAGCGCGAACTTGCCCATGGCGAACGGCGCCGACTGGGCATAGCCCTTCACGCTGGCCGAGGCGCCGGTGAACACGATGCAGCCGCGCCCCTTCGGCAGCATGCGCTTCACCGCCTGCTGGGCCACCAGGAAGCCGCCGAAGGCGGACACCATCAGGGCCTTCTCCACGTCGGCCGGGACGAGCTCCACGAGCGGCCCGCGGGTGCGGTAGCTCGGATTGAACACCACGATCTCGGGCGCGCCGAAACCTGCGTCGAGATCGGCGAACAGCTTCTCGACGTCGGCGGCCTTCCCGGCGTCGCAGGTGAACAGCGTGGCGCCTGTCTCCTTCGCAAGTCCGTCGAGATCGGCGGTCGAGCGCGCGGCGAGCGCGACCTTCACCTCCTCGCCCTTCAACGCCCGCGCCACCGAGGCGCTCAAGCCCGAGCCTGCGCCCACGATCAGCGCCGAACCGAATCCCACCGTCATTGTCCATCTCCCAAAAGCGTGAACGCACAGATGGTGATTGTTGGCCGACAACGCCATTGCCGGGGCGTCCGTCAAAAGACACAATATCCGAAAGCCGGGGGTGGTCGAATGCGTGCGGCGTTCTACGAACGAAACGGCGCGGCTCGCGACGTGTTGAGCGTCGCCGACGTCGATACGCCCGTTCCCGGGCCCGGCGAGGTCCGCGTCCGGCTGAAAACCTCCGGCGTCAATCCGTCGGACGTGAAGGCCCGCGAGGGCCGCACCCGCAAGATCGCCTATCCCCGCGTGATCCCGCACAGCGACGGCGCAGGCGTGATCGAGATGGTGGGCGATGGCGTCCCCGCCTCCCGCAAGGGCGAGCGCGTCTGGGTCTGGAATGCGCAATGGAAGCGGGCGTTCGGCACCTGCGCCGAATACGTGGTGCTGCCCGCGCAATACGCGGTGCCGATGCCGGCCCATATCAGCGACGAGGCCGGCGCCTGCCTCGGCATTCCGGCGATGACCGCCTACAACGCCGTCGACGTCGCAGGCGTCGCCAGCGGTATGAAGGTACTGGTGACCGGCGGCGCCGGCGGCGTCGGCCACTACGCCATCCAGTTCGCCAAGGCGCGCGGCGCCACCGTGCTGACCACGGTCAGCTCCGCCGCCAAGGCCGATCTCGCTCAGAAAGCCGGCGCCGACCACACCATCGACTACAAGCGCGAGAATGTCGGCGAACGCGTCGCGGCGCTGACCGGCAAGGCCGTGGTCGACGCCGTGATCGAGATGGATCTCGCCGCCAACGCCAAGCTCTATCCGGGCATTCTCCACGCGCGCAGCAGCGTCGTGATCTACGGCACCGGCAGCGCGGAGGCTTCGATCCCGGCGCAATCGCTGCTGGTCAACGGCATCCGGCTGCAGTTCATCTATGTCTACGAGCTCACGGCCGCAGAGCGCACCTCCGCGGTCACCGGCATCACCCGGATGCTCGAGAACAAGACGCTGATCAACAACGTGGCGCTGACCCTGCCGCTCAACGATATCGTCGCGGCGCACGAGGCGGTCGAGCAAGGCAAGACCATGGGCAATGTGGTGGTGACGCTTTAGCAAACGCACGTCAATGAAAAGGCTGGGAGGATATTCATGCTTCGTATTGTTGCGCTGGCCGGATTGGCCATGACTTTGGCTGGAAGCCCGGCCGCGCTCGCCGAGGACGCGACGTTCTATACGGTGACCTATGTCGAGGTCGGGCCGGTGCTGGGCAAGGTCGGCGCCACAGCGCTGAAGGGCTACCGCGACGCCTCGCGCAAGGAAAACGGCGTGGTTGCGTTCGAAGTGTTCCAGCGCATCGACCGGCCCAACCAGTTCGCCGTGCTGGGCGCCTGGACCAACCAGATGGCCTATGACGCCCATGCGGCGGGCGACAACGTCAAGAAGCTCAACGAGAAGCTCGCCACCATGCTGGTGGCGCCGAGCGACACCCGCCAGCACAACGCCCTGTCGGTGGCACCGCAAAAGAACGGCAAGGATCCGATCGTGGCCATCACCCACGTCGACGTGATCCCGCCGCAGAAGGACAACGGCGTGGCCGCCCTCAAGGATCTCGCCGACGCGAGCCGCAAGCAGTCGGGCAATCTGTCGTTCGACGCCTGGCAGCAGACCAACCGGCCGAACCACTTCACCGTGGTCGAAGCCTGGAACAATCGCGGCGCCTTCGACCTGCACCAGATGCAGAAGGAGACCCGCGATTTCCGCAACAAGCTCGGCACGATGACCGGCGCGCTCTACGACGAGCGGCTCTACAAGTGGCTCAATAAATAGCCCGCGCGGCGCTTTCCCGGCCCACGCTTCCCCGGCACAAGCTTCGCCAGCCTCTGCCTTTGGCGAACGGCGCCCTTCAAACATACGAAGGGCGCGCTGCGGCGCGCCGCAATATATAGGGCGCACTTCGCCGTCAAACCGGGTGATGTCGTGCTCGCTGCGCTGCTGCCGTTCGTCTTCGCGCTCCTCTGGGCGTCGTCCTATGTGGCCGCCAAGGTCGGCCTGATCGATGCCTCGCCCTTCGCGCTGGTCGGCGCCCGGCTGTCGATCGCAGCCGCCATTGCGGCGGTGTTGATGGGACTGATGGGCCGGCGCTGGCCGCGCGCCGCCAAGTGGCCCTACATCCTCGTTGGCGGCGCGCTGCTGCACGGCTTCGGCCTTGCGATGACGCATGCGGCGCTGGTTGCGGTCGACGCCACGCCGACCGCGCTGGTGCATGCGTTTCATCCGATCCTGACCGCAGCGCTGAGCGTCGGCCTGTTCAACGAGCGCTTCGCGCCGTGGCAATGGTTCGGCGTGGCGCTGGGCTTTGTCGGCGTGCTGCTCGGCGTGCCGCTGTCGCTCGGCAGCGGCAATCTCGCGCTGCTGGCGCTGAGCCTGTTCGGGCTCACCGCCGGCACGCTGACCTTGAAGCGCTTCGCCTCCGACGTGCCGGCCTTCGAGTCGACCTCGGTGCAGTTGATCGGCGGCGCGCTGATGACGATCCTGCTGATGCTCGGCTTCGAGACGCCGCACATGCACTGGACCGTGCATTTCGTCGAAGCGCTGGCCTGGAACACACTCGCGATGTCGATCGGCGGCATGGCGATCTATAGCCTCATGCTGGAGCGCTACGGCGCCGGCCGCGCCTCGTCGGGCTTCTTCGTCGTGCCCGGCGCGTCGGCGATCATGGCGCTGCTGCTGCTCGGCGAGCATCTGTCGCCGATGGCGATCGCAGGGCTCGCGGCTTCGACCATCGGCGTCGTGCTCGTTTGGTGGAAGCCCAAGGCGATCTGAAGAGCCGAGCTGAAGAGCCGAAGCTGATGCGGAACTTTCCTCCGGCTCCGTTGTTTTTCTCGCAAACACACGGAGGAGAACATGGGTTTTGGACGAGGAATGTTGCTGTGGCTGCTCGGCATTCCGTTGCCGATCATCATTCTGCTGGCGTTGTTCTGGCATAACTAGACGAACGTTCGCGTTCGAATGAAACCAACGCGGCCTGCGGCGCGATGCGCTGCGGGCCGCGTTGGTTTTTATGGGTGACACAAACAGCCAACGCTCCGCTGTGCCGGGGTTTTGTTTTTCGGACGCCCGGCTGCGCCCGTCCCCTGTTTTCCTTCGCCTCTCCCATAGGAGAGGGATGGAGCGCCGGGAGGCGCCCAGGAGGTTTGCGAGACCTCCTCAGCCGGGTTTGCGAGACCCGGCTACACGCCAAGCTTCCGGGACCCAAGGGGCTTGAGGGAGGTGGGGGTCCCGGGGCGCGCGGGCCCTTGCGAGGAGCCCGGGCGCCTCTCGGCGCTCCATGGCGGCACGCGTTGTCGGCGGCCGCACCTTGCTCGGTCTTCAGGTGTCGCGATCGACGACGCCTTCGAGGGAGCAAGGCAGTTGAGAACATAAAGGGAACAATGAGATTTACAAGGGGCGTACAGAATTTTCTGCAGGAGCGACCTGCTTGCTTCGCTGACGCCTTAGCCGATCGAGGCCGCTGCCTTTGCGATGAACTCCGCCACGGCTTGCGGCTGCGAGAGCATCGGCACGTGGCTGCTTTGCAGAACCAAGGTCTCGGCGGTCATCCGCTTGGCGGAATCCCGCTGGACGGCCGGCGGAATGGTCTCGTCGTGCGCTGCCACGATGTACCACGACGGCTTCGAGCGCCATGCGGTCTTCGACACCGCATCGCTGAAGCAGCGCGCGGCGAGCGGGCCCTGCGTGGCGTACACGATGTCGGCCTCGTCGGCAGGGATATCCTGGACGAAGTGGTCGCGGACGCCCTCGGGTGTGAGCGCTACGTATCCCTCACCATAGGGTTTGATGTGAGCCGCCGCAGGCGCCGGAGTGTAGTCCTTCCACCAGTCGCCGAATGACTGACCGCTGTCGGGCGCGCCCGCTGCCACGTACACGAGACCCTTCACCTGGTTGTGGTTGCCGGCCTCCGAAATCACCGCGCCACCCCACGAATGACCGACCAGCAGCACAGGTCCCTCCTGCCTTTCGATGACCCGGTGTGCTGCAACCACGTCGTCCGCAAGCGAGCTCAACGGGTTCTGGACTGCGACCGCCTTCAGCCCGCGCTTCGTCAGAAGCGGAAGAACCTTCGCCCAGCACGAACCATCAGCAAAGGCTCCATGCACAAGCACGATGTTGTTGGTGGCCATGCTGCTTCTTCCTTGCCCTGAGCACCCGTGATGATCTTGGCTATCACGTTCGCCATGGTCGGTATGGAACCTGGTTGCTGCGACTAGCGTGTCCTTGCGCTTTTCCTGCGGGACGCCCGGACGCCGCTCTTGGGGACGGCTACGTGTTTTCACGTAGAGACGCGTTGACGAGACCGCGCTACATCGGGCCGCATGGAGCGCGTGGACTTCTACAAGCTGTTCGCCAAGTGCATGGATCTGGTCGAGCAGTTGCCCTTTGAGCAGCGAGCCGAAATGCTGGAGGTGGCCGAGCAGCTGTTGCGCTGCGCCGACGGCTCTCTTGCGCTCGCTCCGCAAAACGCACCGACCAGCTCGAGTACGCACTGATCGCCTGCTGCCGGCAGTGGACGCGATAACGTCCGTGTTGCTCCGGCCCACAGATGGCTTGTTGCCGAAGCCTGACGAGCCGCAAGCTCTGCTGGGCCGCATCAAGCGGCCGCCAGCCAGCCGCGGCGGTAGGCAGGCGCGGATTCCGGCACTTCCTCCTAGCGTGTTCACCGTGCCAAGGCGCGAATGAGCCAGGGCAGGGGATCGTCGGTCCGGAATGGCTTGAAATCGCCGCGATTCCGCCCGACAACGCCATCAGGACACAGCCCTGATGACGCGATTGCGAAAGCTCCGACCGGCCCTATGGCGCCGCGGCCTTGGCCCGGCGCTTGTGCTTGCGGCCTGCGTTTCAACGCAAGGCTTGTCGACACAGGCCTTGGCGCAGCAATCGCTGTTTCCCAATCCGCCGCCACCGCCGGTCCAGGCGCCCGCCAACATGAAGGCCGGCGAGGGCGCGATCGCGGTGCAGGCGCGTTACAGCCGCGAGGGCGGCGTCATCAACGGCGGGCTGCACTGGCGGGTCTATTCCGACAAGCCGGACCAGAACGGCGTGTTCCGGCTGCTCAAGGAAGACAGCAATCCGCAGCCGACCTTCGTGCTGCCGGCCGGCAGCTACATCGTGCATGCGGCCTTTGGGCTCGCGAGCGTAGCCAAGCCGGTGCAAATTGCCGGTGGCGCGACGCGCGAGGTTTTTGAAATTCCCGGCGGCGGGCTTCGCGTCGAGGGCCGCGTCGGCAACACCAAGATCCCGCCCGCGCAGATTTCGTTCGACATCTACAAGGGCAGCCAGTTCGAGCAGAGCGACCGCCGGCCGCTCGCCACCAGCGTGCAGACCGGCGACGTGGTGCTGGTGCCGGAGGGCACCTATTACATCCTGTCGAAATACGGCGACGGCAACGCGGTGGTGCGCTCCGACGTCCGCGTGCAGACCGGCAAGCTCACCGACATCATCGTCACGCACCGCGCCGCGCAGATCATGTTCAAGCTGGTGAGCCGCCGCGGCGGCGAGGCGCTCGCCAACACCGACTGGGCGGTGATCTCGCCGGCCGGCGACACCATTGCGGAGTCCAAGGGCGCGTTCCCGCGGGTCATCCTGGCCGAAGGCGAGTACAAGGTGATCGCCCGCAACGACAACAAGGTCTATCAGCAGGACCTCACCGTGATCCCCGGCGTCGACGGCGAGATCGAGGTGCTGGCGCGGTAGCTACCGTGCGCCCGGCATCATTCGCGCAAGCGTTCTGTCACCCAAAATCCAATGATGGATCAGCGCCGCGGCGGCGTGAATGCTGGCGAGGATCACCAGCGCATTCGCCAACAGCTCGTGGAGGCCTTTGACCGTGCGGGCGAAAGCGCGGTCGGCAGTCCACGGCGAGGCGATCTCCCATAAGCCGAACAGCGGGAGGGCGTCGCCGCGTGCAAATTGCAGGACGATCCCGGAGATCGGGGCCACGATCAGAAGCGCATAAAGCGCAAGTTGCGCGAGCCGCGCGACATGATCGAGCCATGCGCCAAACACGGTCGGCTCCGGTGCCGGCGGCGGATTGCCGGTCCGCCATAGGAGCCGCAGCCCCAGAACCACAATCACGCCAAGACCCGCGGTGATATGGACATAGAGGCCTGCGGTACGGGCCGGACCTTTGGGGAAAACGTCGCCGAACGCGCCGAGCACCCACGCAACGATCACAAGCAGCACGGTGATCCAGTGGAGCGCCTGTGAAATCGCACCATAGCGTTCGGCCGAATTGCGCAACTGCATTGTTCGTAATCCTCTACACTAGAAGACCTAAGCTGCGTCCGCGCTACCGCATTGATACAAATCAACGCGGAGACGACTCGGCGCTTTGTTTGCTGGCATTGCAGTAAATGCTCGCCCGTATACTTTGTGCCTTTCTTTGAAGGCGATTCAGACTTGCCCGAACTGACCGGCTATCTGGCCCCCGAGGGCTTCGTTACCGAGCTGACGCAGGAGCTTGGCAGCGCCGTGGTCGAGACCCACGGCCGGCTGGTGCTGGCGTCCGGCCCGGCAAGGCCTGTCGCCTGGGCCGCCAATGTCTGGCGCGATCCGGTGGAAATCCCGATCGCATCCATCGGCGACGGAGCCAAGAAGCTTCGCGCCATCCAGCGCAACTGGGCGCTCTATTCCGTAGAGCATCACCGCCGCGCCGCGCTGATCGTGGACAAGCTGCCGAAGGTGTCGGCGAAGCCGCTCGAATTCGGCGCGCCTGCGCCGGTGGCGCCGCTCGGGTCGTGGACGCTGGTCGCGCCCGACCGGATGCTCGCGGCCGCGTCCTGCACGAGCGCGTTTCCGAACGGCGAGGCGATCTTCGTCGAAGACCGCACGGCGCCGAGCCGGGCCTATCTCAAGCTCTGGGAGGCGCTGACGCTGCTCACCGAACGGCCAAAGCCGGGTGAGCTTTGCCTCGATCTCGGCTCGAGCCCCGGCGGCTGGACCTGGGTGATGCAGAAGCTCGGCGCCCGTGTCGTCAGCGTCGACAAGGCGCCGCTCGATGCCAGCGTCGCCACGCTGCCCGGCGTCGAGTATCGGCAGGAAAGCGCGTTCGGCCTCGATCCACGCGCCATCGGCCCGGTCGATTGGCTGTTCTCCGACGTCATATGCTATCCGACGCGCCTGCTGACGCTGGTGCAGAAGTGGCTCGCGGCCGGCACGGCCCGGCGCTTCGTGTGCACGGTGAAGTTTCAGGGGGAGACCGACTTCGATGCCATGCGCGGGTTCGCGGCGATTCCGGGATCGCGGCTGATGCATCTGCACCACAACAAGCATGAGCTGACCTGGATCAAGCTGGATGGCTGAAGCTCGGAAACCCGCCATGAAGCCGGCGAGCCGCGCGAAGCTTCTGCGCGTCGCGGGTCTGCCGGCGGTGAAAGCGCTGTTCGCCACCGCGCCGGGCCGGGTGGAGCGGCTGTTTTTTGACGCTCGCCTCAAATCGCAGGTCGGCGACCTCTGCGCCGAGCTCGCGCGCGCCCGCAAATCCTATCGCGCGGTCGAGGCCGACGAGCTCGAGCGCGTCGCCGGCTCGGTCATGCATGGCGGTGTGGTGGCATGGGCGCAGCCGAAGCCGGTGCCGACCCTCGATCCCGACAGGGTCAAAGACTGGGCGCGCGACGGCAAGCCGCTGCTCATCCTCGACGGCATCGGCAACCCGCACAATCTCGGTGCGATCGTCCGAACCGCTGCGTTTCTCGGCTTGCCGCGCATCGTGCTGTCGGACCATCCGGCGCAGGCGCTGCCGTCAGACGCGAGCTATCGCGTCGCCGAGGGCGGGCTGGAATATGTGGCGCTCTATCGCGCCGCGGGCTTCGTCCGCGCCTTGCAGCAGTTGCGCCGGAGCTATCGCGTGATCGGCACGGCGGCCGAGAACGGCAAACCGGTCGAGGAGCTGCAGCGCGGGGATCGGCCGCTGGCCTTGGTCCTCGGCAACGAAGAGCATGGCTTGGCGCAGGCCACGCTCAAGGTCTGCGACGGGATCGTCACGATTGCGGGCTCGGGCTTCGTCCAGTCGCTCAACGTGGCGGCGAGCGCGGCGATCCTTCTCCACGCGTTGGCCAAAGCTGCGACTAAAGCATGAAGTCAGCCGCCGACAGGCTCAGCTCGGTGCGCAGGACGATCTGGAAATCGGCCACGCGGTCGCCATCGATGTCTCCGGAAATGACGGTCTTGTTGTTCGCGGCCACGGCCCGAAGGTCCCCGGCGTGCTGGAACCGCCCGGCGCCGATGAAACGGAACGCGTCATCGCTGCCGCCCGAAACGGCGTCGATCAGGTGAAGATCGATCGTGTCGTGGCCGACCAGGAAACCGGCAATCTGGTCCCAGCCGCCGGCGTCCCTCGTCGAGTCCTGAACGGACGTGTAGACGAAGGTATCGTCGCCATCGCCGCCCGCCAGGAGGTCGCCGCCGATGCCGCCGGTGATGATGTCGTCGCCGTCGCCGCCTCTGATCCGGTTGTTGGCGTCGTTGCCGGTCAGGATCAGGCCGGGAGCCGTTCGGCTCGCCAGGATGTTTTCGAGCTCCGTGCCTGAGAGCGAGAAGTCGACCTCCGTCAGGACCGTGTCGTTTCCGCCGCCGGCAAGCTCGTGGACCTCGTCGAGCAGCGAGTTCACCGAGAACCTGTCGTCGCCGGCACCGCCGGTCATGATGTCGTCGCCGCGACCGCCGGCCAGCGTGTCGTCGCCGGCGCCGCCGTCGAGCGTGTCGTTGCCGCCGCCGCCCGCAAGCGTGTTGTCGGCATCGTTGCCGATGATCGTGTCGTCGAACCGCGTCCCGATCACATTCTCGATCGTGGTGCCGTCGATCGCGAAACCCAAAGCCTCGCTGACGGCGCCGACAACGTCGGAACTGCCGGCCGCGAGCGACGCGACCGCGCCGAAGCCGAACAGGTCGACCAGCGCCTGATACTGGTCGGCGACGCCGGTCCCGAGATCGGGGATGGCGAACACCGGAATGATGTGCTCGGCGAGCAGCAGCTCGCGCACCTGCTGGATCGACGGATACTCTTCGTCGAGATCGAACACGGTGTCGTTGTTGTTCGGCGCGGCCCGCGGCGGCGGATCGCCGAGGCTGCCGGGGCCGAAGAACGCATCGAAGAAGGCTTGCACGTCGGGCGCCTGGTGAAACGTCGAGTCGGTCATCAGAACGACCACCTTGGCGGTGCCGCTGGACGACCAGCCGATCTCGGCTCCGCGCAACGCGATCTGTTGCAACGCCTCGAGCTGTCCCTCCGGCGCGTCGCCGCCGCCTTCGGCCCCGGTAAACTCCGAGATCAGCACGTCGTAGGCGGCTGCGATGGCGCTGCCGTTGGCGGTCAGGGCAGCATCGGTGCGGTAGATGTAGTCGCCTTCGGCCGCGACGCCGAACGGGAAGAACGGCTTGTCGGCGAACGAGCTGACGCCGATCCGCGCGCTTGCGTTGAAGGACTGGATCGCCGTGACGATACTGTCGATCTGCGAACGGATTTCCACGACATCGGCCTGGACCGAGCCCGACACATCTTGGGCTAACACCACTTCGAGCCCGGCCGATGGGGCAGGCCGGTCGATGACGATCTGCTGCTGGCCGACATGGCCGGTGCCGGCCGAGAGGTCGAGCACCAGCGCCGCGCGCGCCTGCGACGCATCGATCGTATCGCTGCCGGTGGTGTCGGAGATCGTCGCCGTGGCGGACGTCGTGCTGCCGAGCAGCGAATAGGTGTCCTCGCCGCCGCCGCCGGAGAGAAACACCGTGCCCGGCCCGGCCACCATGTCGTCGTTGCCGGCGCCGCCGTTGAGGCGGTCATTGCCTGCAGCGAAGATCGTGTCGTTGCCGGCGAGCCCGTTGATGGTGTCGGCAAACGGCGTGCCGGACAGCAGATTATCGGCCGGCGTGCCGTTGATCGGCGCAAACGTCACAGCGATCGAGAAGTCTGCGCTCGAGTCCACGCTGCCGGGAATGCCCGGATCGTCGGCATTGATGGTGATGTCCAGTGTCGGATTGCTTTCGAAATCGAGCGCGGCGCCGGCCTTGAGCACCAAGGTCGGGCCGGAGCCGCTGTCGACGATCTTGAACAGGTTCGCGTCGGCGCCGGTCAGGAACAGATTGTTCGTGCCGACGCCGTCGTCCGTCACAAAGATCGTGCCGATCGTGATGTCGGCGGACGTATCGGCGTGCTCGGAAATCCGTTCGATGCCGCCGAGGCCGAACTCCGGCGGTTCGTTGACGCCATCCACCGTGACGGAGATCGTATCGGCTGTGGTATGGCCGAGCGCGTCGGTCACGTCGATGTGGATAAGGTACTGGGTGTAGTGCTCGAAATCGAGCGCCTCGGTGGTGATGAGCTGGTCGCCGTCGAGCGCAAACGTGGTCACCGAGTCGAGGAAGATCTGGCCGGCCGGTTGCGCGAGAATGCCGGTGATCACATAGGTGAACGTGTCGCCCGGCGTGATGTCACGCCCGCCGAGCGTGCCGATCGAGGTGCCGACCGCGGCGTCCTCGGGGATATAGGCGTCGATTTCAAGATGCCGGCCGTCGAGCAGGACCCCGGTCGGTCCTTCGCCCGTCAGCTGATCCCGTCTGTAGTCGCCATCGGCAAAACGCAGCTGCGAGGGACCGATCACGAGATCGGCGCCGTCCGGCCCGCCGGGCCGCAAGTCGGTGACGTGGATGTGCGTCACCGGCGGCGGACCGTAGCCATAGCCGCCGCCACCGCCGACCTCTTGCACGGTGATGTCGTAGTCGGCGCGGGCGCCGGAAAACACCACGATATCGCCGCTCGAATGCACCGTGTCGTCGCCCGCGCCGGGGACGATGAACTGCTGGCCAGAGGCACTGTTGGTGATGTCGTCGCCATCGGAGGTGCCATGGGTGACGTCATGGAAGACGTCGTCGCTCAAACCGATGGAGATCGTCTGCTCGAAGGCGTTGTTGTCGCTATCGACGACCCGAACGGTCACGGCGTAGCTGCTGTCGTTCTCGAAATCGAGCACGGCGCCGGCCGAGACCCGAAGCTCGTGGCCCGCGACAAAGAACCGGCCGCCGGCATCATCGAGCAACGTGAAGGTGAAGCTGTCGCCGGCATCGGCGTCCGTTGCCGAAAGCGTGCCGACTCGCGTGCCGGAGCGGGCGGCTTCGGAGATCACGACATGGGGGCCTGGCCCGTCCACGGCGGCGCCATCGAAGGTAATTGCTGTCGGTCCAGCCATTGGTCGCCCCTGTTTTCAAGCCAAGGGCGTCGTTTTGTCATTTGACGCATGTCGACCGCCCCCGGTCGAGGCGGACGCTAGCACCGGCGAAAAATCGGCGAATACTCCATATGGATTAAATGCCGGCGGGCGAAATTTCTCAGCGTCGGATTGCTGCTAGGTCCATGACGATATCGGCCACGGCATCTGCCGGGTCGCGCTTGAGCCGCGCCCGGAAGCTCGGGGCAATCTCGCGGGCGCGTTGGCTGAGCGCATCGTCGTCCGCTGCGGCGGCAATGGCGGCCGCGATCGCAGCCGCGCTCCTTTGCCGGCCGTTTTCTTTCAGCGTAATGCTGCGTCCCGTGCCGATCCGTTCCAGCGCGCGGCCGTTCAGCATCTTCTCGAGATCGGTCGGCAGCACCGCCAGCGGCAGGCCGCAGGCCAGCGCCGACGACGCGAGTCCCAGTCCGCCATTGGTGACCGCGATCCGCGACCGCTGCACGATGTCGGGGAGCGGCACGGGCTCGGCTGAAAGCCGCACGCCGGCGCGCGCGAGGCTCGCATGGGCGTCGGGATCGAGCTGCGGCACGTGGGCCCGCACTTCGTGTTTTTGCCCGGCCAGGATGCAAAGCGCCTCGAGCGCGGGCGAGTCCGGCGGCATGGTCTCGTTGAGATAGACGAAGATTTCGCTGCCGGCCGCTTCGGCTGGCGCCGGCGGTGAGCCGAGAAACGGCGCGATCGGCCTCTCGCTGCGCGAAGCCGCATAGGGATCGAGCTCAGAGAACACCGCGGGCAGGGCTGCGTCTGCGCACCCAATCTCGGGCAGCCGTTCGTAGCGCGTGCGGCCGGTGCGCTCGGCGGCGCGGTTGACGATCTTCAGCAGGACGTCCTCTTCGTAACCCGGCTTGTCGAAACGCCCGTCGAGCGGCGGAAAGCATTCGAGCGTCGCGGGCGGCAGGCTGAAGCCGGTGCCGGTGGCGACAACCGGCACGCGGCCGCGCGCCGCCATCTGCAGCGCCGGGGCAAATTCGCTCACCACCGCCATGGGCCTGACCAGCGCGAGCAGCGTGTCCCAGGCGCGGATCAGATATTCGACCACGCCGGAATCGCGCAGCCCCATATCGGCGAGGATATCGCCGTAGGACACCGCACCGGGATGACGGCGGAAGCCGCCGGTGGTCAGCAGGCCCGGCCAGACCGGCGCCTGATGGATCGCGCTCTGCTCGGCCTCGGCGCGGACTGCGCGCAGCGCATCCGGGCGCTGGACCGCGAAGGCAATCCGGCAGCCGCGAGCCCGCAGCCGCTCGGCGATGGCGCCGAGCTTCACCACGTGGCCGCGATTGGCGCCGAGCTCCCAGCCGATCAGAATGGTGTGCATGACAAGTCGCCCCGTGTCTTAGAGCACGTCCGGCGCTGCCGCGCATCTGCCGGAGAATCCGATAGAGTGAACACTTGTAGAGTGAACACTTGCGACCGCCGCGGAAAACCGACCATGAAGCTCACCGCCTATGTGATCGACGGCCACACCGTCGACATCCGTCCCGCGCCGGTCGAGCGCCACTGGATGGACAACACCGACCAGCGCTACGCCTATCGCTGCCTGCCGCTCAGCATCGCCAATGCGCATGGCTGGGAGATTCTCTGTCCCGCGGGCTTCAGTGCGGTCTGGGACGGCGGGCGCGCCATGGAGGCCGTCAAGGTCACGCCCGATCCCGGCACGCAGGCGCCGGCGCTCGGCCATTTCGGCTCGGGCGTCCTGACCTTCCACGTCTCGTGCCTGTTTCGCACCGCGCCGGGCTACGACCTGATGGTGCAGGGGCCGGTCAACGCGCCGAAGGACGCGATCGCGCCGCTCACCGGCATCATCGAGACCGACTGGTCGCCGTTCAGCTTCACGATGAACTGGCTGTTCACGCGGCCGGGCGTGCCGGTGCGCTTCGAGCGGGGCGAGCCGTTCTGCCACCTGATGCCGGTGCGGCGAGGGGAGTTGGAGACCGTCGAGCCCGAGCTGCGGCTCCTGTCGGAGAATCCGGAGCTCGAGCGCGAGCACAAAAGCTGGACCGCCAACCGCTCCAAGTTCAACGCCGACCTGCGCGAGCCGGGCAGCGGGGCGCAGGCCGAGAAGTGGCAGAAGCTCTATCACCGCGGCGTGCGCGGCGGCGGCGCGCCGTCAGGCATCGACGATCACCGCACGCGGCTGAAGCTCAAGCCGTTCGCACGGCCGGGTGGTGACGTTGCTTAGTTTGTAGGGTGGGCAAAGGCGCGAAGCGCCGTGCCCACCTAACCTATACGGTGAGCTCAGATTATCCCGCGACCGCCGACGCATATCGAAGGTGAGTGTTCTTCTTCACATTGATGCTTGCGGACCGCGGCGACGAACGAGCGCGTGGGCACGGCGCTTCGCGCCTTTGCCCACCCTTGTAATAGCGAAACCGAATATCGTCTGGGCGTTCCGAGAGGAATGCTCTGCCGCGGACGGCCATCCGCGGCAGAGCGGCTGGCGATCGGATCGAGCCCACCCTGAGCAGTTTGTGGCTGCCCCGTAGCGTGATCGTCGTCAGCACCTTCATCGGACCCGGATGGTTGCCAGAACAACTTGGTTCGCTTCACAAGGCAGGGTCGACGAAGATGACGCAGATTAGCATAGCGACGGCCGGCATCGATACGGCCAAGGATAAACTCGATGTTGCGCTACACGGCGATGCTGCCCGTTGGCAGGTCGAAAACTCCACGCGCGGCTTCAACCGTCTCACGGCACTGCTGACCCAGGCCGGCGTCGAGCGCGTGGGAATCGAGGCGACCGGCGGCTACGAGCGCCGAGCGGTCAAGCATCTGCGAGCGGCGGGCTTTACGGTTCTCGTTTTGCAGCCGATCCAGGTCAAGGCCTACGGTCGGGTCCATCTGCGGCGAGCCAAGAACGATGCGCTCGACGCAGCTCTTGTCGCGGCCTGCACCGCCGCCATCGACCAACCTCGTATCGAGCCGGACGCGCGCTTGCAGGACCTGGCGGACCATCTGACCTTCGTCGAGCAGATCGAAGAGGACATCGCCCGTCTCAAGACGCGGCTTGAGCACATTGACGATGCGAGACTGCGCCGCCTCGTCATGGCGGACATCGCTCGTCTGAGAGCCCGGCGCTCGGCCGAGATGCTCCGTATCGTCACTGTCCTGCGCGGCCACGGCGACCTCGCCCGCCGCTTCGAGCTGGTCCAAAGCGTGCCTGGGATCGGCGAGCGGACGGCGCTGGCTCTGGTTATCCGCATGCCCGAACTGGGCCGCGTCAGCCGGGAGGAAGCGGCCGCCTTGGCAGGGCTTGCACCGTTCGACGACGACAGTGGAAAGCACAAAGGCCAGCGGCATATCGCGGGAGGCCGGGGGCGCCTGCGGCGCAGCCTATACGCCGCAGCGCTCCCGGCCTCATTCCGATGGAACAAGGCCCTCGTCGATCTCTACGGCAGGCTCATCGCACGTGGCAAAGCTCACAGTGCAGCGCTTATCGCGTGCGCCAGAAAGCTTCTGATCTATGCCAATACCGTCGTCCAGCGCGGCACTCCATGGACCGAACGAGCAACCGCGATCTAATGGTTGCTACATTCGCTTCATACCTCGGTAAATTCGAAGCAGCCGCTCTTTGAGAGATGCGGTATCGTATTTCGTCGCTTCGCCGGCCATGATGCGGGACTCAGATTCGCGCAATGTCCGGAGCAGCCCCTCGCGCTCTTCTTCGCTCAATGCAGGAAGCTCTTCCATGATCCTTAGGGGCTAGAGGACGAAATCGCCGGCCGTGAGATTGTGCAGGCCGGTCAGCGCGATCATGAAGTCGGCGACATGGTCGCCGGTGACGTCGCCGCTGACGAAGGTCACGCCGCCCGACTGAACGGCGCGCAGGTCGCCCGTGTTGGCGAATGCGCCGGCGCCGATGAAGACGAACGCGTCATCCGTGCCGCCTGCCACCGCATCGATCGCCGACAGATCGATCTTGTCGACGCCGTCCTGGAAGTCCCGGATGAGGTCGCGCGAGGGGACGGCAAAGCCGCTGTCGTGCAGATCGAGATAGCGGAAGGTGTCGCTGCCGGCGCCGCCAAACAGCACGTCCTTGCCGCCGCCGCCGGTGATCTGGTCGTCGCCCGCGCCGCCGCGCAGCGTGTCGTTGCCGCCGCCGCCCAGGAGGATGAAGCTGCCGTCGGTTTCGCCGTTGCCGTAGAAGTCCAGCGTATTGCCCGGGCCGAGCGCGGAGCCGTCGACCGTCAACGTCTTGCCCGCTGCGACATTGGCGTCGTTGGTCTTCAGCGCGTAGTCGTGACCGGCGGTCAGCTCGATGGTCTCGACGTTGACCGCGGTGCCCGGCCGGAACGCCACCAGCGCCGCATAGTCGCCATCGAGAACGATCGCGTCGTGACCGTCGCCGCCGTCGACCCTGTCGAGCGAACTGAAGTCGGCTCCAAATAAAAACGTGTCGTTGCCGCCGCCGCCGGTCAGCAGGTCGTCGCCGCCATTGCCGCGGATGGTGTCGCCACCGCCGCCGCCATCGATGTGGTTGTTGGAGCCGTCGCCGGTCAGCGTGTCGTTGAAGCGCGAGCCGATCAGGTCCTCGATCGAATTGAGTGAGTCGAAGCCCATGCCGGTGTCCTGGCTGGCGGCGATGGTCAGGTCGATGGAGAGCCCGTGTCCGGCGCCCGAATAGTCGGCGGTGTCGCGCCCGGCGCCACCGAGCAGCGTGTCGTCGCCCGGGCCGCCGACCAGCACGTCGTTGCCGTTGCCGCCATCCAGCAGATCAGGGCCGTCGCCGCCGTCGAGCACGTCGCGGCCGTCGAGGCCGTGCAGGTCGTCGGCGCCCGTGCCGCCGCTCAAGTGATTGGCGGCGCGATTGCCTGTGATGGAGTCGGCGCCTGCGCCGCCGATGGCGTTTTCTATCAGCGAGCGCGGATCGTCGTTGTGGAGATAGGCGTTGGCGACGTTGCCTGGCGCATAGTTTCCGTCGCCGAGATAGGCGACCTGAGCGTTCGACAGCGTGCTCCAGTGCCCGGGGCGCAGGTCGATCGACATGTGGTTGGCGTGGTCGGTGTAGTTGGAGAAATCGTAGGTGTCGTTGCCGCCGCCGTCCCAGAGCGTCTGGTAGATGGTGAGGTCGCCCGGCGCGGCCTGCGCCACGCCGTCGATGAACTCCTGTCCGGTCGCGGGATCCCAGCGATAGACGGTGTCGCCGGCGTGCGACGTGTAGTTGGCGCCGTAGATGTATTGCAGCGCCGCGATGTCGAGCAGCATGTAGGTTTGCGGGTAGTCGTACTGCGCGTTCGCATAACCTTCATCGACGGATTCGTTGAAGTAGCCGCGATAGCTCATCAGCGTGTAGGACTGATAGTCTTCCACGCGCGGCGTCGTGCCGAACACGTCCGGGTCGTGGCTGTGGGTGAGGCCGAGCGCGTGGCCGGTCTCGTGCATGACCGTCATGTATTCGAAGTCGCCCTTGACCGGATGATAGAATTCATCCGGCGTGAGCCCGCCGAACCAGACGTCGCCCGAGCGGCCGACGCTGTCGGCCGAGTTGCCGTAATTCGGAATGCCGGCCTCGGCGGTCTTCCAGTTGACGCCATTGGAGTAACGCAGCAACGCGTGATCGTCCGGCGTCTCCGTCATGAACTGAAATTGCAGATTGGTGAACTGTGCAATCTGGTCGAGCACCGCATGCACGACGGCCTGTTGCTCCGGGGTCGTCGGAGCGAACTGCAGAATGCCGTCGACCGGCCGTACGCCTTGATACTGGGGCAGGTGGGTGGGGAAGCTCACCGTCAGCGTGGTGTGATCCCACGCGTAGTCGTTGAGAATGCCGTCGATGAATTGGTTGCCGGTCGCAGCAATCAGCCGGAAATTGCTGCTGCCGCCAGAATAGACGCCCATGCCCGTGCCCTGTCCCGCAATCACGGCGACGGTAGCACGGGCGGTTATGGGCAACTATCCCGGGACGCCGTATCCGGCGCCCCAGGTTGATCAGGCGGGCTTCTTAAGCAGCCTTGGCCTGTTTCGCCCGCTTCAGGTCCGGCGGCATGGCCTCGTCGGCCAGCATCGCCAGCGCCTGATCGAGCGGCATCACCTGCTGCTTCTCGCTGCCGAGCCGGCGGATCGAGACCGTGCGTTCGGCGGCTTCCTTCTTGCCGACCACGAGCAGGACCGGGAGCTTGGCGAGCGAGTGCTCGCGGACCTTGTAGTTGATCTTCTCGTTGCGCAGGTCGCTCTCGGCGCGCAGCCCAAGCTCGCGCGCCATCGCGGTCACCTCGCGGGCGAAATCGTCGCCGTCGGACGTGATGGTCGCGACCACCGCCTGCACCGGCGCGAGCCAGAGCGGCAGGTGGCCCGCGTAGTGCTCCAGCACCACGCCGAGGAAGCGCTCCATCGAGCCGCAGATCGCGCGGTGGATCATCACCGGCGGCACCTTCGAGCCGTCGGCCGCGATGTAGAACGCCTGGAAGCGCTCCGGCAAATTGAAGTCGACTTGCGTCGTGCCGCACTGCCAGTCGCGGCCGATGGCATCGCGCAGCACGTATTCGAACTTCGGCCCGTAGAACGCGCCTTCGCCCGGATTGATCGCGGTCTTGATGCGGTTGTTGCCCTGGGCGATGCGCTTGAGCACGTCCTGCATGATGCCTTCGGCGTGGTCCCAGGCCTCGTCCGAGCCGACGCGCTTCTCCGGCCGCGTCGAGAGCTTCACGGTGAGATCGCCGGTGAAGCCGAAGTCGGAATAGGTCGAGAGGATCAGGTCGTTGATCTTCAGGCACTCCTCGGCCATCTGGTCCTGGGTGCAGAACACGTGGGCGTCGTCCTGGGTGAAGCCGCGCACCCGCATCAGCCCGTGCAGCGCGCCCGACGGCTCGTAGCGGTGCACGATGCCGAACTCGGCGAAGCGGATCGGCAGCTCGCGATAGCTGCGCAGCCCGTGCTTGAAGATCTGGACGTGGCCGGGGCAGTTCATCGGCTTGATCGCGAAGACGCGCTCGTCTCCGGTGTCGTCGCCGGCCGACTGCGCCATGAACATGTTCTCGCGGAACCAGCCCCAGTGGCCCGAGGTCTCCCACAGCGACTTGTCGAGGAGCTGCGGCGCGTTGACCTCGCGGTAGTCGCCCTTCAGCCGGCGGCGCATGTAGGCGACCATCTCCTGGAACATGGTCCAGCCGTTGGGATGCCAGAACACCGTGCCGGGGCCTTCCTCCTGGAAGTGGAAGAGGTCCATCTCGCGGCCAAGCTTGCGGTGGTCGCGCTTCTCGGCCTCCTCGAGCTGATGCAGGTAGGCGTCGAGCTCCTCCTGCTTGGCGAAGGCGGTGCCGTAGATGCGGGTCAGCATCGGATTGTTGCTGTCGCCGCGCCAGTAGGCGCCCGCGACCTTCTGCAGCTTGAAGGCGTTGCCGATCTTGCCGGTCGAGGTCATGTGCGGACCGCGGCAGAGATCGAACCAGTCGCCCTGGCGATAGATTTTAAGGTCCTGTCCGGGCGGAATGGCGTCGACCAGCTCGACCTTGAAATTCTCGCCCTTCTCCTTGAACACGCGCTTGGCTTCGTCGCGCGGCCAGACCTCCTTGGTGAAGGCCTTATCCTTGGCGATGATCTCGCGCATCTTCTTCTCGATCACCGGCAGGTCTTCCGGCGTGAACGGCGCGTTGCGGTAGAAGTCGTAATAGAAGCCGTTGTCGATCACCGGGCCGATGGTGACCTGGGTGCCGGGCCAGAGCTGCTGCACGGCCTCGGCCATCACGTGGGCGGCGTCGTGCCGGATCAGCTCCAGCGCGCGCGGGTCCTCGCGCGAGATGAACTCGATCTTGGCATCCTTGTCGATCGGATCGGTGAGATCGGCAACCGTGCCGTCGAGCGCCATCGCGACGGTGCGCTTGGCGAGCGAGGGCGAGATGCCCTTGGCGATGTCGAGACCGGTGGTGCCTTGGGGAAACTCCCGACGTGCGCCGTCGGGAAAGGTCAGCGCGACCATTCCATTCTCCTTTTTGCTCACTCGCTGCCTACGAATGCAGGTAAGCGTCGTTGACCGGATGCGGCGCTCCGCGTCCGTACCGGCTCTCTAAAATATAGGGACGGAACTTGCAATCTCCTTGATTTTGACAGGAATTTTCACCGGCTCGTTATTCACATTTTCAGCGCGCTGTTCGATGCCGCCGTTCGCGGCGCCTCATACGGTTGCATTGTGAGTATTCTCACACTCGCCCGCCCACGTGCCGCTCTAGGATCGGCGCCGATCGTTGCACCTGTATGGGAGGCCGATCCGATGTCATCGATAGATTGGGCCAAGGTTGATCCGACGGTCGATTTCAGAGCGGCCGTCACGGCGGACGAAGGGCTGCAAGCCCGGGCAACCGAAGCGCGAGAAACCGGAACGCTCGAGAAAGGACGGCAGCGGCGCGGGCAGGGCGGCGCATCGCGCGCCGCGCGCTTCTGGCGAGGCTTTCTCGATCTGGCTTACGTCGCCTGGGTGGTGCGCGTGCCGCTCATCGCGCTGTTGGTCGGCGTGATGCTGATGGGCTTCGCGCCGCAGGCGCAGGACCTGCTGGTCGATCTTGCGCAAGGCTGGCGTCTCCTGAGCTTCCTGCTGCTGGTCGCGGTCTGGGTCGCAGTGACGACCTATGCATCCTTCCTGCTGCTCGGCACCGACCGGCGGCTGCTCGATTATTCGCTGGCGCTCAAGAGCAGCGACAGCGTGGCCTATCGGCGGCTCGAGCGGTTTCGCACCGCGATGCCTTACGTGCTCGGCACACTGCCGTTTGCCATCGTATTCATTGCGGCCAGCCGCTCGTTGTTGAATCTGCCGGACATCGAAGACGGGGATGCGCTGCGGGGCGCCCGATGGGTGCTGTACCGGTCGATCGGCTATGCGGTCGTGCTGATGGTGCTGTTCGGCTATTTGAGCTGGGCGCGGCCGAAGGCGATCTGCGGTCTGCTCGACAAGGCGGAGGCTGCAGCGAAGCGCCTCAACGACAGGATGCCGAAATGGCTCACGTTCGGCATCCCGGCCGCAGGGCCCAACCCGGCCGTGCGGACCAGGCATTATGTCGGCCCGCTGGTGCTGTTTGTCGTGTTCGCCGCCTCGGCCTTCACCTTCTTTATTCTTGGCCCGAATGTCGCCGCCGACTGGCTGCCGCGGGCTCTGATCATTCCCGTCGTGCTCGGTGGCTGGCTGCCGCTGCTCACCTGGCTTTCCGCCCATGGCCGGCGGCTGCGTGCGCCGCTGATCAGCGGCATCCTGCTGGTGCTGGCGATCATGTCCGCGGGGTTCGGCGACAACCATTCGGTGCGGCGCGTGAACACCGCCGAGTTCACGCCTGCAGTCAGGACGGCGGGGCCCGCTGCGCCACGGAAGCCCCACTCGACCATGAAACTCAACAACGCGGTCAGGCTCTGGATGGACGAGAACGGCTGCCGGGCGAATCCGGCGCAGTGTCCGCGGCCGATCATCGTCGCGGGCGCAGGCGGCGCGAGCCGCGCCGGTTTCTTCACGGCGAGCGTCATCGGTCTTCTGATGAACAACGCCGAGAAGAATGTCTCGCTCACGATGGACGCCGGTGTGGTCAAGAATCGCATCTTCGCGATCTCCGGCGTGTCCGGCGGTGCGGTCGGCGCGGTCATGACCGTCGCCGCCATGGCGAGAGCCGGCGACGACACCAAGCAGCCCTGCACCAACCGCAATCCGACGCTCTGGTACGGCGACACGATCAACAACTGGCAGGACTGTCTGGAGGCGCTGACGGCCGGCGACTTCCTGACACCGGTCATGCTTGGCCTGATCTTCAATGATCGGATCGACTTTGGCTTGTGGCAGGATCGCGCCGCGGTGCTGGAGCAGTCCTGGGAGAACCGCTTCGCCGATCTGACCGGCGCAGCCGACGATCCAAACTGGAAGGCCAGGTGCCCCGGCGATCTGCGCTGCGCGTTCACGATGCTTCGGCCGGAGCGCGGGCGCTGGCTGCCGCTGCTTGTTCTCAACGGCACCTCCGCCACCACCGGCCGGCGCATCGTCACGAGCATCCTCGAGCCGCAATACGGAGCCTCGAACTGTCCGACCCGGGCACCGACGCAATCGAAGAAGGAGCTCGAGAAGCAGGCTGATCTCATCAGAGGACGAGCGCAGCAGGATCAGCCTGCGTTCGAGCTCGCCGGAGCGGGCGGCGAGCATGACGAATGCCTGCTGTTCCTGGAATCCAAGCCGTTCCACGAGCTGCTGCTCGAGAAGCAACGCAAAGCCGGCTGGCGGGAGAAGTTCATGAGCTGGCTCGGCGGCTTCGACAGCGACAAGACGATGGACGACATCACGCTCAGCACCGCGGCCCACAACTCCGCGCGCTTTCCGTTGATCTCGCCGCCCGGCGCCGTGCGCAACTTCCACAACCAGGTGATCGATCGCATCGTCGATGGCGGCTATGTCGACAACTACGGCGCGCTGACGGCGCTCGAGCTTGCGCAGGCGATCCATGCCATCGAGCCACGGCTTGCGCCGTTCGTGCTGACGGTGTCCAACGATCCGGACGAGAATCCCGACCTCAATCCGCTGGACGCTCCGGACGGGACCTTCCTCAGCGACATCACGATCCCGATCGAGACCGTCATGAACGCCCGCACCGGCCATGGCCGGCTGGCCATGGGTCAGGTCGAAGCTGTCCTGGATCATCTGGCGGACCCGGCCTGCGGGGCGCAGACCGCGCATGTCCGGGTGTGGCCGCAATTCGCCAAGATGGACGGCGACACCAAGGTGTCGCGGCCGGTGTCGATGAGCTGGTGGCTTTCGAAGCCGATCCAGATTCATCTTCACCAGCAGACCGAAGGCACCCGCAACCAGAACCAGAACCACGCCGAAGTGGAAAAGGCCTGGACGGCGCTCGACAAGCCGCCCGGCTGTGTCGGGCAGCAGGCGATGACGCCATCGGCGGCCGAAGCCCAGCAGCGCGCCAAGGCGCGGTGAGGTTCGTTCGCGAGATTGCAACCTTGACGCGATAGTGCCACGCTCGCGGCCAGCGCACCGGCCGAGTGCGCGTTGGGGGCGTGGTGCTTTTCCGGATCGGACTTCTGCTTGTTCTCGTCCTCGCGGGCGCATTGCCGAGCGGGGAGCTTGCGGCGCAGCTGCTGCCGCGCACGCCGCCAACGCCGTGGGTCAAGAACCCGATGGTGTTCTATCCTGTGCGCGGCGCGCCCGACGCCTGCGGTCCGGGCTGCGGCGAATGGATCGCGGCGGAGGGCGACTTCGACCCTTTCACCATCGGGCGGCTCATCGCGCTGCTCGGTCGCCTCAACGGCCGCAAGCTTCCGATCTTCTTCGATTCGCCCGGAGGCTCGTTGTCCCATGCGCTCGCGCTCGGCCGCCTGATCCGGGAGCGGGGATTGACCACCGGTGTGTCGCGAACCGTCGTCCAGGAATGCGCAACGGTGAACCGCGACACCTGCAAGCTTCTGAAAAGCTCCGGCCTGACGCTGAACGGCGATCTGCACAGCCTGGCGCCCTGCGTGTCGGCTTGCGTCTTTGCCTTGATCAGCGGCCGGGAGCGGCTGGTGCCGCCCGGGGCGCAAGTCGGCGTTCATTCGCCGACCATCGTGCGGCGGCGCCCTGACGGCACCGAGGTGGCGGCGGCCGAGGTCAACGCCGCGAGCGCCAACAAGGTGTTCGACGATGCAATGGTGAAAGGCCACAAGCACATCCGCGACATGGGGATCGGCGAAGGTCTGTTCGAGGCGATCGAACGGACACCCTACGAGGACGTCCATATCCTGTCGCGGGACGAGCTCGCAGCCTTCGGGATCGACACCCGGCCGACGATCGAGACGCGGTGGACATTGATCCAGACGGTCACCGGCTCGGTCTTTGTCGGCAAGTTCCTGACCGAGCGCAGGGCCGGTTCCGAGACGACATTCCGCAGCCGGCTGATCCGCTTTGCATGCGGCAAAGACCGCCGCGTCATCCTCGGCTATGGCCGGGAATCGTTCGGGCCGAAGGACGCCATCCCGACCAGCCCGGTGTTCGAGATCGGCGGGGCGTTCTTTGACCTCTCGCAGACCGCCGCCACGGATTTTTCGAATCCGTTTTATTCGGACACGCGTTTTTCCATGAGCTCCGAAACGGTCCCGCTGGAGAAACTCGACGCAAGTGCTGCCGACGACGCAATTCGGCTGTTCGAAAGCAGCTCGAGCGCGCCGATGCAGGCGCCGCTGGTCACCAAGCTGTCGACCGAGGGGCTGGCCGATGCTCTCGGTAAAATGAAGGCACGGTGCTATGCGAAAAACTGATTGCCGGCTCGATCGAGCACATGAAGCCGGACGCGCAGGTTGCTAGCATGTGTGCCCAAGGACATGCCGGGGAGGGGAGTTTGGCGCGAAGGGTTGCTGTGGCGCTGACGCTGTCGCTTGCGTTCATCGTCACGGCCGTGCCGGGCGCAGCGCTCGGGAAGACCGCGCCGCCCCCATCCATCGCCGTCGACCTTCTGAAGAAGCCGATGTTCTTCTATGTGGCCAAAGGCGAGCCGAACGCCTGCGGGCCGGGCTGCAATGAATGGATCGCGGCCGAGGGCACATTCGACCTCGCGGTCGCGGCACGCCTGCGGGCGTTCCTGTCCAAGCCGCGCAATCGGAATCTGCCGATCTATTTCTACTCGCCTGGCGGGCTCGCCGATCACGCGTTCAGCGTCGGCCGCATCTTGCGCGAACGTGGCATGACGGCGGGTGTGTCGCGCACCTTGCTGGATGCCTGCAAGACGCTCGACGAGAAGGCGTGCAGCGCGCTGAAGCGCTCCGGCCAGACGCTCACGGCGGAGCTCAATCCGATTGCCTCTTGCAACTCGGCCTGCGTCTACGCGCTGATCGGCGCGAAGGAGCGGCGCGTGCCGCCGGGCGCGCGGCTCGGCGTGCATTCCGGCAAGTTGCTGCTGATGAAGATCGATCAGCAGGGTCGCGTCGTTTCGGTGCAGTCGTCCTCGGCGAAAAGCCGGATGGATGCGTTCGATGCGCGGACGCGAAAATACATTGCCGAGATGGGCATCGACACCAAACTGTACGACATTGCGTCGAGCGTCCCGCACGAAAGCGGCCGGTATCTCAGCCGCGACGAGATCGCGGCTCTCAAGATCGACGCGCGCGGCTTCCAGGAAACCGGCTGGATGCTGGTGCCGTCGCAACGGGCCGCGGTTCGCAAGCTGTTCATCGAGGCGAAAGGGCCGGAGCACAAGGAGTACCGCGTGAGCGTCGTGGACTTCTCATGCGGCGGTTCGAGCAGCATTCAACTGGCCTACATCCGGGGACTTTCGTCCGACGAAGGCTCGGGCGCGGAAATCTCCGGACTGGTGGTCGACGGCAAGGAGATCCTGATGCTTCGCCTGAAGCCGGCGGCCTTCAAGCTGGATGTCGTCGACCCGGGTGCCTCGTTTGATCGTTGGGACCGTTTCGAGCCCATCGAATTCCTGGAGGCCCTGGCAAAGCAGGACAGCCTCGAAATCGGCGCCGGACGGTCCGGCAGGCGGCTTGCAGCGATGTCTGTCAAGCTGTCGACCGCGGGCCTCGCCAGCGCCATCGGAGCGCTGCGCACAAAGTGCGGCAGTGCCGACCCTTATTCTCCGGCGATGAAGCCTTCGGGAGCGACACAATGAAGCGCCGCTCATTTCTGCTGGCTGGCGCGGCGGCGCTGTCTGCGGCGACGCTGCCGCGCGCAGCCTTCGCCCAAACCTTTCCGGCGAAGCCGATCAAGATCATCGTGCCGTTCCCGCCCGGCGGGCCCGCCGATACCGCGGTGCGCATCGCGCAGCCCGGCATGGAAAAGACACTCGGCCAGCCCATCATCGTCGAGAACGTCGCGGGCGCCGCCGGACAGGTCGGCGCGATGCGGGTCAAGCAGGCCGAGCCCGACGGCTATACGCTCCTTCAGGCCGCGAGCCCGCACACCACCAACGCGGCGGTGAAGCCCGACGTCTATGTCGATCTGCTTCGCGACTTCACGCCGATCGGCGAGACCGGCAACAGTGTCTACACGCTCTGCGCCAGCAAGGAGCTCGGCGTGAAGAGCTTTGCCGAGATGGTGGCGCTCGCCAAGGCGAAGCCGGGCGAGCTCAAGATCGGCAGCGTCGGTGTCGGCTCGGCGCACCACCTGATCGACGAGATGCTGAAGGCCGCGGCCGGCATCGAGCTCACCCATGTGCCCTATCGCGGCGAAGCGCCGTCGATCACCGACCTGGTCGCCGGCCGCATCGATCTGATGTTCCTCACCACCGCCAAGCCGCTGATCGACGAGGGCAGGGTGGTCGGGCTGGCCGTCACCTCGGCGGAGGAGTGGTTCAACCTGCCGGGGCTGAAGCCGTTGGTGCAGCTCGGGCTGAAGGACTTCGTGGTGCCGGGCTGGAACGGCCTGGTGGCGCCGAAGGGCACGCCGCCCGCGGCGGTCGCCAAGCTTTCCGATGCGCTCGCCGCCACGCTGCGCACCGACGCTGCGATCCGCGCCTTCAACGCCATGGGCTTCAAGCCTGGACCCGGCACACCCGACGCGATGAGGCGGCAGATCGAGTCCGACATGCGGCTGTTCACTGCCGTGATCCGCGAGCGGAACCTGAAATTCGACGGCTGAGCGTCAGGCTCTTTCGGGATTGGAGTTGGTGCCGCGCCAGCGGCCGTAGCGCCACGGCAGGTACCAGCGGGCGTCCGGCGGCGGGACAGCCGGGACAAAATCGAGTCCCGAATTGCCCCAGGGGTGGCAGCGCTGCAGACGCGCCAAAGTCATCCAGCCGCCGGCCCAGAGGCCGTGCCGCTCCAGCGCCTGATCCGCATAGTCGGAGCATGTCGGCAGGTAGCGGCAGTGGAACCCGATCAGCGGCGACAAGGTGTAGCGGTAGAGCTTCACCAGCGCGCGGCCGAGGCTGCGTGGAACTCGCGCGACGACACGCCAGAATGAAACCGGGTCAGCCAACGGCGGGCTTCTCCTGAGATGGAACCGTATACGTGTTACTACGAATAAACGTCATTTTGCCCGCGAAAACACAGATCATTCCTTGATTACGTCATCATTTCCGGACATCACCTGCGCACGCGATCAATTGGGCGTTGCCCATTTGCACTAGACCGGAATCGGTCCGCGTATAACAGTCGACAAACCTGATTCGGTCCGTCATTTGCATATCCAGCGTAGGCAATAACGTGGAGGGAACTTCCACGGATTGCACATTCGTAAGGGGGTCGCTCGGGCATGGAGCCTGACGCAGGGGGATCTGAATGAATCGACTTGCTTCCGCGGCAGGTGCCGTGGCCGCTGGCTTGCTCTTCGCGTCCAGTCCGCAACTCTCCGCCGCGCCTGACATGCGGGCGCAGCCGATGCAGTTCGAGCAGTGGACAGAAGGTCCGGCGCAAGCCTGCGGCGACAAGTGCCGCACCTGGATTTCGGCGAACGGCGCGATCACGGCGGACACGCCGAAGGACTTCGAAGCCTTCGCCAAGACGCGCAACCTTCAAGGCATGACGATCGCGCTCGACTCCGACGGCGGCTCAGTGCTGGGCGCGCTGTCGCTCGGCCGCTCGATCCGCCGCCTCGGCATGATCACCACGGTCGGCCGCACCGTCGATCTCAATGACAAGGCCAGCAAGCGCGCCAAGCTGCAGCCGCGCGCCTTCTGTGAATCGATGTGCGCCTTCGTGCTGCTCGCCGGCATCGAGCGCCAGGTTCCGGCCGAAGCCCGCGTGATGGTCCACCAGATCTGGCTCGGCGACCGCCGTGACGATCCGACGGCCGCGAACTATTCGGCCGAAGACCTTGTCGTCGTTCAACGCGACATCGGCCGCCTTGCGCAATACACCTTCGAGATGGGCGGCAGCATCGATCTTCTCGAGATCGCGCTGAAGATCCCGCCGTGGGAGCCGATGCGGCAGCTCTCCCGCGAAGAGCTGCGCAGCATGAAGATGACGACGACCTCGGGCGACTCCGCCGACGCGAGTTCCGGCCCGACCACCAATTCGGTGGCGCTGTCGAGCGGCGCGCGTGCGACGGTCAACAGCCGGGCCTGGGCGATCCTCGCCGGTGACACCCGTCCGGCGCTCGGCCGCAGCCATCCGCTGACCGTGGAAGGCGACGATCTCGGCAGCTTCGATCTGGCTTTCGCCTGCAGCGAGCAGGGCAGGGAGCTGATGGTCACCTACACCGAGCAGCGCCGCGCTTCGGCCGGCAAGACGCCTGCGGCGCTCACGGACATCGAGCTTTCGATCGCGGGCCGCACGGTGCCGCTGAAGGTCGTCTCGTCGCGGGCGGCCGACAAGGCGGACGGTGTGCCGGATCTCGCGACGCTGGCCACCGGCAAGGTGCCGCTCGACGTGCTGCAAAGCTTCGCCGACCGCAACGGCCGGTCGCTGACCGTCGAGACTGTCAGTGAGGACATCTCGACCGTGATCCGCGTCGGCAATGCCGGTATCAGCCGGGTGCTGCCGTCGCTGTCGGCGGGCTGCGCCGCCGTCGCCAGCCAGCAGCGCCTGCGCAACAGCGCACGGACCGCGGCACGTCAGGGAGGGGGCTGACCTTCGTCAGCCCCGATAGCCCTTGATCGCAGGTTTGCAGCGCCGCTCATTGAACTGGGCGGCGTATTGCTCTCCGGTGCGCTGCCAATCTCCGGCCTTCTGCGCATAGGGCGAGCGCGGGCATTGCGCCACATGGGCGCCGAGCCGCTTGGCGAACAGGATGTTGGTCTCGAGCGTGATGCAGACGATCTGCTGGTCGGCGGGCGGAGCGACGTCGAGGCGCGGCAGCTGGGTCTCGGCCTTGCGGATCGAGGCGGCCTCACGGCCGCAGTCGTTCGATTGCGCGAAGGCCTGCTGATCCGAGGCAACGGACCCTAAGCAGAACAGCGCGGCGAGAGCCGCCGCCTGCAACCTGTCACCCCCCGGCAAAATCATGCGTGTCAGCCCGCCTTGGCGCGGCGCTCGCCTTCGATCTTGCCGATGGCGTCCACCACCGCATCGAAGGTGAGCAGCGTCGAGGCGTGGCGCGCCTTGTAGTCGCGCACCGGCTCGAGCACGGCGATGTCGGCCCACTTGCCGTCCTTGGGCGGCGCGCCGTTCTCCTTGAGCATCTTGCGCACGGTCTCGCGGAGCTCGCGCAATTCGCTGGCCTTGGAGCCGATGACATGGCTTGCCATGATCGAGGACGAAGCCTGGCCGAGCGCGCAGGCCTTCACCTCGTGGGCAAAGTCGGTGACGGTGTCGCCGTCCATCTTCAGATCGACCGTGACGGTCGAGCCGCAGAGCTTGGAGTGGGCGGTGGCGGACGCGTCCGGGCTTGGAAGCCGGCCAAGACGCGGGATACCCCCCGCCAGCTCCAGAATCCGGCGGTTGTAGACCTCGTTCAGCATTGCAGTCCTCCGGGCGGTCATCCCGCCGCCCGCCGGTTGGTATTGGACTTTGGTTGTCCTATATATGGCTTGACCGATCCTTTCCGAAAAGACCGTCCAGGGCTCACGGGTTGGCGAGGTTGTGGCTCTTCCAGGTGGATGAGCCATGCGCATTGGGAATGCGACGTTCAGGCGCCCGCCGTGCTAAACCGCACGCCCGGGCGCGTTAGCGACGCGGCCCCCCGGTGACACATCCGGAGCCGGCTTGGCGAAGACCAATGGCCGAGGCTCTGGTCGAACGGAGAGACCGATGGACGCCATCGTTAAGCCCGCACTCGTGGGCTCCACTGCTTCCCTCAGCGAGCACGTCCGCAAAGCCCCCGATCCGGTCAGCCCGCGCCCGTCGCGCGAGCAGGCCGAAGCCGCGGTGCGGACGCTGCTTGCCTATATCGGCGACAACCCGGACCGCGAGGGCCTGCTCGACACGCCCAAGCGCGTGGTCGGGGCCTATGAAGAACTCTATCGCGGCTATCGCGAGTCGCCGGTTGAGGCGCTGGAGCGCACCTTCTCGGAGACCGGCAACTACGACGATCTCGTGCTGGTCCGTGACATCTCGTTCAACTCCGCCTGCGAGCATCACATGATGCCGTTCACCGGCAAGGCGCATGTCGCCTACATGCCGGTCGACAAGGTGGTGGGGCTGTCGAAGCTCGCGCGCCTGGTCGACGTCTATGCGCGGCGGCTGCAGACCCAGGAGCACATGAATTCCCAGATCGCCACCGCGATCGAGGAGATCCTGAAGCCCCGCGGCGTCGCCGTGATGATCGAGGCCGAGCACACCTGCATGTCGCTGCGCGGCGTCGAGAAGCCCGGCGCGCTCACGGTCACGACCCAATTCCGCGGTACGTTCCGCGACGATCCGAACGAGCAGGTCCGCTTCATCCAGTTGGTGCGCGGCGGCCAGCGGTAATTTCTGGATCAGCAAGACCGGCTGAACGTATTTACGCCCTCTCCCCATAGCCCGTCGAAGACGGGCGTGAACGCCCTTATGGGGGAGAGGGCTACGTCGAATGATCCGCACGATGGATGGGGTGAGGGGTTACGGTCTCTCGAGAGACCGTAACCCCTCACCCCATCGCATTCGTTACACTCCCGTGTAGCCCTCTCCCAAAGGGAGAGGGCGCTGCGACTGCTCTCGCGATGTGGTGCTCGAAGCAGCGCCGCCGATGGGCTATCTTCGCGCGGGGACATTTTCACTTCCGGACTGCTGAACCTCCATGGCCGAAAAACCATCAAAGCAAGATATCGAAGAAGGTCTCGCGTTCGCGCCGAAGTTCGACGCCGACGGACTCGTGACCGTTGTCGCGACCGACGTCTGGACCGGCGACGTGCTGATGGTCGCGCACATGAACGAGCAGGCGCTGCGCCGCACCATCGAGACCGGCGAGGCGTGGTACTATTCGCGCTCGCGCCGCGCGCTGTGGAAGAAGGGCGAGAGCTCCGGCCACACCCAGCGCGTCACCGAGATGCGCGTCGACTGCGACCAGGACGCGGTCTGGATCAAGGTCGAGCAGAACGGGCCGGGCGCGTGCCACACCGGCCGGAAGTCGTGCTTCTACCGCGCAATACCGCTGCGGCAAGTCGGCGCGGTCACGCTCGAATTCCACGACGCCGCGAAAACATTCGATCCTGCGGAAACTTACAAATCCGAGTAGGTCAATGGCCTATCTGAGGCCGTGAAATAGATACCAATCCGGTTGCGCTCGTGTAGACTGCCCGCCAGCGTAACCATTGGTGGGTGGTTCATGGCTGGCGGGGGGCACCGACGCCGTTTTTGCCTCGTTCTGGTGAAGCCGTCGCATTACGACGACGACGGCTACGTCATCCAGTGGTACCGCTCGGCCATTCCGTCGAATTCGCTCGCCGCGGTCTACGGCATCGCCAAGCAGCTCGCCGACCAGCGCGTGCTCGGCGACGACACCGACATCGAGATCCACGCCTTCGACGAGACCAACACGCGGGTGCGGATCGACCGCATCGCCGCCATGATCCAGGCCGCCGACGCCGGCATGGTGATGATGATCGGCGTGCAGTCCAACCAGGTGCCGCGCACGCTCGACCTGTCGCGGCCGCTGCGCAAGGCCGGCATCCAGGTCGGCATCGGCGGCTTCCACATGTCGGGCGTGATCTCGATGCTCGGCGGCGAGGACAAGGCGCTGAAGGACGCGCAGGCGCTCGGCATCTCGATCTTCGCCGGCGAGGCCGAAGGCCGGCTCGGCGAGGTGCTGCGCGACGCCGATGCGGGCACGCTGAAGCCGCTCTACAATTTCATGAACGATCTGCCCGGCATCGAGGGCGCACCGATCCCACTGTTGCCGCGGGAGCGCGTGCACTGCACGGCAGGCGCGGTGACGAGCTTCGACGCCGGCCGCGGCTGCCCGTACCAGTGCTCGTTCTGCACCATCATCAACGTGCAGGGCCGCAAGTCGCGCCGCCGCTCGCCCGACGACATCGAGGAGATCGTCCGCGTCAACGTCAAGCAGGGCCTGCATCGCTTCTTCATCACCGACGACAACTTCGCGCGCAACAAGGACTGGGAGGCGATCCTCGACCGGCTCATCCATCTGCGCGAGGTCGAGAAGATGGAGTTCGGCTTCATCATCCAGGTCGACACGCTCTGCCACAAGCTGCCGAACTTCATCGACAAGTGCCGCCGGGCCGGCGTGCGCCGCGTCTTCATCGGGCTCGAGAACATCAATCCCGCGAACCTGATGTCGGCCAAGAAGCGGCAGAACAAGATCACCGAATACCGCAAGATGCTGCTGATGTGGAAGCACGCCGGCATCATCACCTATGCGGGCTATATCCTGGGCTTCCCGAACGACACCTACGAGTCGATCGCCCACGATATCGAAGTGATGAAGAAGGAGCTGCCGGTCGACCTGCTGGAGTTCTTCTATCTGACGCCGCTGCCGGGCTCGGAGGATCACCAGAAGCTGTTCCGGTCAGGCGTGCCGATGGACGCCGACCTCAACCGCTACGACCTCTATCACATCACCACCGCGCATCCGAAGATGTCGCGGGAGGAGTGGGCCCGCGCCTATCAGATGGCGTGGGACAACTACTACACGCCCGAGCATGTCGAGACGATCCTGCGCCGCGCGGTGGCGACCGGCGCCTCCGGCGGCAACACGCTGTTCCTGGTGACCTGGTTCAAGGGCTGCACGCATATCGAGAACGTGCATCCGCTCGAGGGCGGCTTCCTGCGGATGAAATTCCGCCGCGACCGCCGCTCGGAATTGCCGCTCGAGCCGGTCTGGGCGTTCTACCCGAAGTACTGGTTCGAGACGGCGGCGAAGCAGATCAAATGGGTGTCGATGTATCTGCGGCTGCGCTGGATCTATCTCGGCATCAAGAAGGATCCGAACAAGAAGAGCTACATGGATCAGGCGCTGACGCCGGTGGCCGACGACGAGACCGAGACGCTGGAGATGTTCAACAACGCCGGTGCCCAGGCCTTCGTGTCGCAGACGAAGCGCCTCGACAAGATCGCCCACGGCGAGGCCGCGCCGTCGCTGACGCCGACCGCGAACGACGAGGTGTCGACCGTCGCGCCCGGCCACGCTGCGGATGCGGACGCCACGCGCGCCGCGATCCGATGACTCATGGATTCTTAAATCGACGTGGCCGAACCAGGCTGCGGCGAATGTCCGTCTCGCTTACGGCCTGCTGGGTCCGACTTCGCGCTCCGCCTGGATTAAGCTCCAAACGGGATCGAGCGAAACTGCGCCGACCCGCTGGTCCCGCCAGTGCATCTGCAACTCGATGCGATTTTGTGACGTGAAAGATGCGACCCGGCGCCCGTACGGGGTGTCGTAAAACAGGAGGTCTCCGGCGACGCGCGCCTGGAAGATATGAGAACCCGCCGGGTTTTGAACCGGGCTCTTGGGTTGAGGCGGCCCGTCCACGGAATAGCCCACCGCGTTACCATCGCGATCGACCTGCGTCACAATCAGCATCAACTGGCGGTGCGTCAGCATCCAGCCCGTATCGCTCACCCAAACGCCGACAAAGCGCCGGAAGCCCTTCGGCACATCGTCGGCGGGCTCGCGAATTTGAAATGCAGGCAGGGGAAGCTGCTTGGTCGCGGCGATCGTGGCCACCCGTCCTGCGTCGTCCTGAGTGAACAGCCGGGTGGCCGACGGTAGAGGTGGCGTGCTGTGCGCGAACAGGTCTGGTAGCTGGGCAGTCGCCAGCAGGATCGCGAGCAGAGCGGCTGCACCGGCCCAGACGCGCCGGGAACCGATTGCGTTCTGCTGATAGCCATTTGGGAGACCGAGCTTTGCTGCCAAAAGTCGTAGCCGTTGCAGGACGTCCGGAGCTCGCTCAGCGGAAACGGATTGCGAGGGCTCCGGGGGTGCCGCCTCCAGCAGGTAGCCTCGCCGGGGCACGGTCTTGATCACGCGATGCGCCTCGTCGCTGAGTTTCCGGCGCAGCTGCCGGATGCTTTGCACGAGCGACTCGTCGGTCACAGCCACGTTCGTCCACACGGCGCTTAGGAGTTCCTCCTTCGGTACCAGGCGCCCGGCGTTGAGCGCGAGGTAGGCGAGCACCTGGAAGGCCTTGGGAGGCAGGTCGATGTCCTGGTCGCCCGCGCGCAGCGAGCCGCGCTTCAAATCGAGTACGAAGCGGTCAAATCGAACAAGCTCATGAACGGTCTGGTCCATCTGCCGTGCCCACCTGTCGCCCTTCGACCGCCTCCTGGAATTATAACCAAATCATAGGTGAAAGATCAGCCTTTCGTCATCGTCCCATCAGGACGGCGACCAACCGGTCGTGCTTGTTCTGACCCCGCTTGCTTGGCCCCAGTTGGGACTCAATATCTCGTGATCGAACATGCGGGACGAGCGTGCCGGCGGAGCCATTATTCGCGGCGCACCCTCAACTGGGAACGCGAACGCTCACAGCTGCTGTCTCGGTTCTCGAAACAATCATGCTTCGTTTTAACCCTGTAAACGGGAGAGGGTGATGAGACTGACGGTATTGGCGGCACTTGTCCTCATTTCAGTTTCAAGCGCGACGGCCCCTGTCTTTGCTCAAACAAAGGCATCGTGCGCCGCCAACTGCAATGCGTATTGCGCAAAAGAGAACGGTGGACTTGGCAGCATACAAGGATCGAAAACCCGCTGCATAAACCTATGCATGACGACGAAGTGCCAAAAGAAAAAGTGACCATCTGGGCAAGGCCGCCGTCGATTACGGTCGGCTTCACTGGCTTGCGGTGGTCGGCGCCCGCCTATTTCTGAAACGCCTTCGCCCGCGCGACGAGCTGCCGCGCGCGTTCGAGGTGAGGGCGGTCGTACATCACGCCGCCGATGCCGACCGTGCCGGCGCCCGGGTTCTCGGCAAACGCCGCGATCACCGCCTCGGCGCGCTTCACCGCTTCAGCCGTGGGCGTGAACACCTCGTTGATCGCCGCGACCTGTCCCGGATGGATCGCCATCTTGCCGGTGAAGCCGTCGCGCCGCGCCTCCTCGCATTCGTGGCGCAGCCCCGCCTCGTTGCGGAAGTCGATATAGACCGTGTCGATCGCCTGGATCTGCGCGGCCGCCGCGCCTGCAAGGCAGAGGCTGCGGGCAAGCTGGTAGGGCGCAAGGAAATGCCCGTCGCGGTCGCGGTTCGCCTCCGCGCCAAGCTCGACCGACAGGTCCTCGGCGCCCCAAGTAAGCCCCTTGAGCCGCTTGCTCGCGCCGCCATAGGTGCCGGCCAGGAAGATCGCCTGCGCGGTCTCGGTTGCGATCGCGATGATGTCGAGCGCGCCGTCGGGCAGCCCGTGGATCGCCTCGCGCGCCGTGAGCTTGGCGTCGCAATGGGTCACGGCCGCGCCGCCTTCGGCCTTGGGAAACATCACGCCGTCCGGCTTGCCGCCGACGATCACGTCGAGATCGGCATCGGTCAGCCCGGTCTGCAGCCCGTTGATGCGCACATAGATGCGCGGCCGCGCCTTGACCGGCACGGCCTCCTTCAGGAAGGCCAGCGTGGTGTCGCGCGCCGCGGCCTTGTTCTGCGGCGAGATCGAGTCTTCGAGATCGAGCAGCAGCGCGTCGGCGCCGCTGCCCAGGCCCTTTTCGAGCTTCTTCGGGCTGTCGCCGGGGATGAACAGGAAGGAGCGCATGAGGCGGCCTCGTCGCGATGGCGGGACCGCTTCGATGCCATCGCGGACCGGCTGCGGTCAACCGGCCGTCACTTGGCCGCCCCTCGCGCCAGCAGGTCGGCCATCGCTTCGATCTGGGCGTCATCGTTCCAGCGGCGGTCCGGCGCGAGCACTGTGCTGGTGATGAAGTAGCCGACGTGCAGGCAGTGCAGCGCGCGGCCGAGCACCTCGAGGTCGACGTCCTTGCGAATCTCGCCCTTGGCGCGAAGCTCCTTGAGGCTGTCGAGCAGAGGCTGCCAGATCATCTTGGACCAGAGCTTGCCGACCGCTTCACGCATCTCCTCGTTCTGCAGCAGCTCAATGTTGGCGACCCGGGCGAACGCAGCGTTCCGCCGCACCACCGCGAGCTCTTCGGTCATCGCCGCCGAACAGAGCTGCTTCAGGGTCGGGGTATGGGATCGCAGGACCTGCTCAAGAATGCCCCACTGCTTGGTGAGGCCGGTGTCGAGGATCAGCGGAAACATCACGCGCCGGATCAGGTCTTTCTTGGACGGGAAGTAGCGAAACAGCGTTTTCTCCGTGACGTTGGCGCGCCGCGCGATCTCGGCCGTGGTGGCGCCGTCGACACCGCGATCGCCGATCAGCTCGGCAGCCGCGACCAGGATCGACCGCTCTTTTTCGGAGACCGCGCTGAGCAGCCGCTCCGGCTCGTGCTCCGGGTTGCGGGCTGCGGGCTTCGTCTTGGCTTTTGTGTTCTTGGCCATGGGTCTGGATTCTCTGACATTTTTTGAGGCGATACAGACGATACAGTAAATACTGTCGTTTTGTATAGTGGACACTTTACTTGGTAGGTATAGTGTGCACTATACCGCGCGAAGCCGCCACGCTGGCGCATCGGGCGCGGGCTTTTCCGGCGGCACAAAACATATCAGCGAGGATGTCATGTCGTTCACGCGGCAAACGCTTATGCTTGCGCTTTTGGTTCCTTTGGCCGGTTGTGGCGACCACGGGGCGAACGGCCCCGAGGTGAAATCAGTCCGAACCGTTACGGTCGATCCCAAGCCTTTGGAGGACGACCGCCGCGCGGTCGGCGAGGTGAAGCCGCGCTATGAGAGCGAGCTGGCGTTCCTCGTCTCCGGCAAGGTGATCCAGCGCACGATCGATATCGGCGCCGCGGTTCGCAAGGGCGACATCCTGGCCCGGCTCGACGACACGGATTATCGCAACCGCTTGAAACAGGCCGAGGCCGATTACATCGCTGCCGAGGCGGTGCTGGTCGAGGCCAAGGCCGCGGAAGAGCGGCAGAGGAAGCTGCTCGACAGCGGCATCACCACACGCGCGATCTACGACACCGCGCTGAAGAACCTGCGCTCCGCTCAGGCAAAACTCGACCAGGCCGGCTCCGCCGAGAATCTCGCCAAGGACCAGCTCGCCTATGCCGAGCTGCACGCCGAGTTCGATGGTGTCGTCACCGCGGTCGGCGTCGAGGCGGGCCAGGTGGTGAGCAGCGGCAGGATGGTGGTGCGCGTCGCGCGCTCTGAGGACAAGGATGCGGTGTTCTCGCTTGCGGAGTCCGCATTCGATGTCAAGAAGCCCAACACGCCGCCGGAGATCGCCGTGCTGCTGCTCAGCAACCCCGGCGTCACCGCGGATGGCGTGGTGCGGGAGATTTCGCCGATCGCCGACCCGACGACGCGCACCTTCCAGGTGAAGGTCACGCTGAACAATCCGCCCGAGCAGATGCGCTTCGGCGGCAGCGTGGTCGGCCGCGTCAAGACCTCGAGCCGGCCGGTGGTGGTGCTGCCGGGCAGTGCGCTGTTCGACAAGGGCGGCCAGCCCGCGGTCTGGGTGGTCGATGCCGCGCGCAGCGTGGTCGGGCTCAAGCCCATCACCGTGGCCCGTTATGAGACCGATCGCGTCGTGGTGAGCGAGGGCCTCGCCAAGGGCGATGTGGTCGTCACCGCCGGAGTCAACCGGCTCCGCGAGAACCAGAAGGTCAAGGTTGCCCAGGAAGGTGGTGCGCAATGAGCACGCATGCAGAAGCAGGCTTCAACCTTTCGGATTGGGCGCTGCGCCACAAGAGCTTCGTGATCTATCTGATGGTCGTGGCCGCGCTCGCAGGCTTCTGGGCCTATGGCAAGCTCGGCCGCGAGGAGGATCCGCCTTTCACCATCAAGACCATGGTGATCAAGACCATGTGGCCGGGCGCGACCGCGACCGACACGTTGCAGCAGGTCACCGACCGGATCGAGAAGAAGCTCGAAGAGCTGCCGAACCTCGACTATGTGCGCAGCTACACCAAGCCCGGCGAGTCGGTGGTGTTCGTCAACCTGAAGGACACCGTGAGCGGCGGCGCCGTGCAGCCGCTCTGGTACCAGGTCCGCAAGAAGATCGACGACATCAAGCATACGCTGCCGTCTGGCATCTCGGGGCCGTTCTACAACGACGAGTTCGGCGACACCTATTCGCTGGTGTTCGCGCTCACCGCCGACGGGTTGACCCACCGCGAGCTGCGCGACACCGGCGACCGGCTGCGTGCCGAGCTGCTGCGCGTCAAGGACGTCGCCAAGGTCGAGCTGGCCGGCGTGCAGGACGAGCGGATCTATCTGGAGTTCTCGACCCAGCAGATGGCGGCGCTCGGGCTCGATTCCAACACGCTGGTGCAGACGCTGCAGGCGCAGAATGCGCTGGTCCCGAGCGGCACCGTGGACGCAGGCCCCGAGCGCATTGCCATCCGGGTGTCCGGCGAGTTTACCTCCGAGAAGAGCCTCAAGGAGATCAACTTCCGCTTCAACGACCGCTTCTTCCGGCTGAGCGATATCGCAACCGTCAAGCGTGGCCCGATCGATCCGCCGCAGCCGATGTTCCGTTACAACGGCCAGCCGGCGATCGGGCTTGCCGTGTCGATGACCGCGGGCGGCGACGTGCTGGCGCTCGGCGAGAACGTCAAGGCCAGGATGGCCGAGCTCACCCGCGATCTGCCGGTCGGGGTCGACGTGCATCTCGTCGCCGACCAGCCGGAGGTCGTGCATCACGCGGTCGGCGAGTTCACCAAGAGCCTCATGGAGGCGATCGCCATCGTGCTGGCGGTGAGCTTCCTGGCGCTGGGCCTGCGCGCCGGCTTCGTCGTCGCCATCGCCATTCCGCTGGTGCTGGCGATCACTTTCGTGATGATGAAATTCCTCGGCGTCTCGCTGCAGCGCATCTCGCTCGGCGCGCTGATCATCGCGCTCGGCCTGCTGGTCGACGACGCCATGATCGCGGTCGAGATGATGATCACCAAGATGGAGGAGGGCTACGACAAGGTCAAAGCCGCGACCTTCGCCTACACCTCGACGGCGTTCCCGATGCTCACCGGCACGCTGGTCACCATCATCGGCTTCGTGCCGGTGGGGTTCGCGCAGAGCGGCGCCGGCGAATACTGCTTCTCGCTGTTCGCCGTGGTCGGCATCGCGCTGATCGCGTCGTGGCTGGTCGCGGTGCTGTTCACGCCGCTCACCGGCGTGGCGCTGTTGCCCGACAAGCTCAAGGGTCATGGCGGTCAAAGTCATGGCGGTCAAGGTCATGGCGGTCAGGGTCACGGCGGCCACGGCCACGCGCCGTCGCGGTTCTCGCTCTGGTTCCGCGACATGCTGGACGGCGCGCTGCGCCGGAAGTGGCAGGTGCTCGGCGCATCCGCCGGCCTGTTCGTCCTCTCGCTCGGCGCCATGCAGCTCGTGCCGCAGCAGTTCTTCCCGAAGTCCGACCGGCCGGAGGTGATGATCGATCTCACGCTGCCGCAAGGCGCGTCGCTGAAGGCGACGCAGGACGTGGTCGAGCGGGTCGAGACGCTGCTCAAGACCGATCCCGATGTCGAGCATTGGAGCTTCTATGTCGGGCAGGGCGCGATCCGCTTCTACCTGCCGCTCGACCAGCAGCTCGCCAACGACTTCTTCGCCCAGGCCGTCGTGGTCACCAGGAGCCACAAGGTGCGCGGCGACGTCATCGCGCGGCTGGAGAAGGCCTTCGTCACCGACTTCGACGCGCTGATGGCGCGGGTGACGCCGCTCGAGCTGGGGCCTCCGGTCGGCTGGCCGCTCAAGTTCCGCGTCAGCGGTCCCGATCCGACCAAGACCCGCGAGCTTGCGCAGGCCTTCGCCCAGGTGCTCGGCCAGAACCCGCACACCCGCAACATCAACTACGACTGGAACGAGACCGCGAAGGTGATCAAGGTCGAGGTCGACCAGGATCGCGCCCGCGCGCTCGGCATCAGCTCGCAGCAGCTCTCCAACAACATCAACGCGGTGCTGTCAGGCACGCGCATCACCCAGCTCCGCGACAGCACCTATCTGATCGACATCGTCGCCCGCGCGGTGCCGGAGGAGCGCGCCAGGCTCGACACGCTGCGCAACCTGATGCTCAGCGCGTCCGGCGGCAAGCATGTGCCCCTCACCCAGGTTGCGACGCTGTCCTACCAGGTCGAGGCGCCGCTGATCTGGCGCCGCCAGCGCCTGCCGACCGTCACGGTGCAGGCCGACGTGTCGCCCGGCGTCGAGGCGACGAGCGTGGCGAAGGAGCTCGCGCCCGCTGTGAAGCAGTTCCAGGCGAAGCTGCCGCCCGGCTACAACGTCGTGCTCGGCGGCGTCATCGAGGACAGCGCCAAGGCCCAGGCCAGCATCTTCGTGGTGTTCCCGCTGATGCTGTTCCTGATGGCGACGGTGCTGATGGTGCAGCTCATGAGCGTCCAGCGTCTGGTCCTGGTGCTGCTGACGGCACCGCTCGCGCTGATCGGCGTCGCCGGCGCGCTGCTCATATCGCGCGCGCCGATGGGCTTCGTCGCGATCCTCGGGGTGATCTCGCTGATCGGCATGGTGATCCGCAACTCGGTGATCCTGATCGCCCAGATCGACCAGCATATTGCCGAGGGCGAGCACCCCTGGGCCGCGGTGATCAGCGCCACCGAGCACCGGCTGCGGCCCATTCTGCTGACCGCTGCGGCCTCCATCCTCGGCATGATCCCGATCGCGCCGACAGTGTTCTGGGGGCCGATGGCCTATGCGGTGATGGGCGGGCTCGTGGTCGCGACCTTGCTCACGCTGGTGTTCCTGCCGGCGCTCTATGTGGCCTGGTTCCGCATCGAGCCTGAGCATGCGCGTGAGCCCGAGACGGCCGGCGTGCCGGCGCTGGCCGCGTCGTGAGACGCGGCTGGTTCCCGCGAATGTGGCCATACATGACAAAGCTTTAATGGTACGGCCGCCACAATCTGTGCTTGATGCGGGCCGGGCGACATCAACAGCACGGCTCATTTCGAGGCCCGTGCGCAGAAAATTCGGGAAGGGCCCTCAGATGACCGAGACCACGACGACCAGCAACGACGGCGCAGTTTTCCGGAAGTTCGCGCTCGTGTTGATGATCTGCCTGATCGCCTTCGGCGTGCTGGAACTCGCCGGCGTCGTCAAGATCTGACGCTGCATCAGCCCTGATTTCAACGCGGCTGCCCTGATCGGGCGGCCGCGTGTCGTTTTGGGCCGTGTCTGCGGCAGGCTGTCGATGCCTGCGGCAGGCCGGCGATTGACGGCCACCCCTATCAATGGTCAATGCGGCCCGCCACAATCGGATCGGGAGACCAGGGGGTTGACGATGATTTCGCGCACATTCCGGACGGGCCTTCTGGCCGCGGGCTTGATCGGCGCGCTGGCGCCGCTCGCGCAGGCGCAAGCGCCTTATCCGAACCAGACCATCAAGATCATCGTCCCCAATCCGGCGGGCGGCCTGCCGGACACACTCGCCCGCATCGTCGGCAAGCGGCTGCAGGAGCGGGTAGGCCAGCCGGTGATCATCGAGAACCGGCCGGGCGCCAATTCCGGCATCGGCACCGCGGCGATGACGCAGGCGCCGGCCGACGGCTACACGCTGATGATGGCCGACGGCGCGATCCTGTCGATCAGTCCGCTGCTCTACACCAAGCTCCCTTACAATCCGAAGGACGTGCTGCCGGTCTCGATGGTGGCGCGCGCGCCGCTGTTCCTTGCCATCAATCCGCAGGTGCCGGCGAAGAACCTCAAAGAGCTGATCGACTACGCCAAGGCCAATCCGGGCAAGCTCAACTACGGCTCGATCGGCATCGGCAGCTTCCATCATCTGTCGATGGAGGCGTTCAATTCAGCCTTCGGCCTGCAGATGAACCACATCCCCTACAAGGGCTCGAGCGAGACCATCGGCGCCATTCTGGGGGGGCACATCGACATCCTGTTCGCGGCCTATGCGGGCCTGCGCCCTGCGGCCGAGACCAAGAAGGTGATCGTCCTGGCCAGCAACGGCCCGAAGCGCTCGCCGCAGGCGCCTGACGTGCCGGCGATCGCCGAGCTGTCACCGGGCTTCGATCTCGCGGTGATCCAGGGGCTGACGACGCGCGTCGGCACGCCGAAGGCTGCGGTCGACAAGATCGCGGCCGAGATGGCCGAGATCGTCAAGGAGCCCGAGATCATCGCGCAGTTCGCGACCTCCGGCATCGAGCCGATCGGCGCCGGCCCCGACGAATATCGCGCCGCGATGAACGCCGAGGCCGAGCGCATGGCCAGGATCGCCGAGAAGGCCGGGCTCAAGGCGCAGTAGCGTCTTTCATTTCCTGTTTGCGTGGAAGCACACCAGCGCAACAAGCAAGCTGTCACCCCCGCGCTTTACGCGGGGGTCCATGACCCAGATTCAACAGCGGAAAGTCTTACGTAAGGCTGCCTTGATCTGCACCCGCTCATGGATCGCCGGGTCAAGCCCGGCGATGACACCGCCGTTGTGGCTCGTGGCGCAAGACAACTGGGAGCAGCCCTCACTTCGGGCTGAGCACGATCTCGCCAGGTTCGCCGCTGTCGGCGAATTCCAGGCGCAGGATGTGCCGCTCCGTATCGTGCTGCACCGCTGACACCGGGCCGAGCGAGCACGACACCGCGGGCTCCACGGCGACGTCGTGCACGACCAGCCGGATCGCTTTCCACCACGGCGCATGCTGGCCCTGCCGCTGCAGCAGGCGGATGCGCATGACGTTGCCTTCCGTCACGCACTCGAAGCGCTGGCGCAGGTAGTGGCCGTCGCGATGGCGGTAGCCGTCGCCTTCGTCGGCATAGATCGAGCCCTGGCAGTTCGGGCCGGGATAGACGCAGAGCTCGAGCGGACCTTCCGGCCTCTCGGCCGTGCTCTGCACCACGGTCTGCCGCGGGATGATGCTGCCGCCGCGCACATAGACCGGCAGCGTGTCGATGCTCTGCCTGACCCGCTCGAGCGTCGGCTCATCGGGGTTCTCGCCGCTGCCGTAGACGCGGACGCCGGTCCAATAGTCGAACCAGGGCACGCGCGGCAGCGTCACCAGGTAGGAGTCGGTGGTCTCGGCAAAGGGCGCGGGCGCGATCAGGATCGCGGGACCGAGCATGAACTGCGACAGCGGCTCGCGCACGTACCACGGCGGGATGCCCGCCGTGATCGGAAACTCCAGGAACATCGGCCGGGTGATTGGCACGCCGGTTCGCGCCGCTTCCTCGACCAGCGTGTAGATGTAGGGCAGGAGCCGGTAACGCTCCTCGACAAAGCGGCGGCGGATCGAGGTGTGCGGCTCGCCGTGCACCCAGGGCTCCTGCGCGGCGGTGTCCTTGAAGGCGTGGTTGCGATAGAGCGGCATGAAGGCGCCGATCTGGAACCAGCGCGTCAGCAAGTCGGGTGCAGGGGAGCCGAAGAAGCCGCCGATATCCGGACCGGCAAACGAGAAGCCGGAGAGCCCGAGATTGAGAACCTGCGCGATGCCGAGCCGGATGTGATTCCACGTGGCGCTGTTGTCGCCGGTCCAGGTCGCGGCATAACGATGCCCGCCCGCGAAGGTGGCGCGTGTCAGCACGAAGGGACGCCGCTCGGGCGCGAGCGCGCGCAGGCCATCGTAGGTCGCGCGCGAGTTCTGCATGCCATAGATGTTGTGGATCTCGCGGTGCGACGCGCGGCGCTCGGCAAAGCCCGGCTCCTCGATGCGGTGCACGGTGTCGGGCGGCATCGTGCCGCCCGGGCCGTCGGCCGCGTAGGGCTCGTTCATGTCGTTCCAGAAGCCGGACACGCCCTGCGCCACGAAATCCTTGTAGAGCGCGCCCCACCAGTCGCGCGTCGCCTTGCGGGTGAAATCCGGATAGTTCGAGGCGCCGCCCCACATCTTGCCGACAAACACGCTGCCGTCGGGCCTTCGGATGAAGTGATCGCCTGCCACGCCTGACGCCTGGGGCTGATAGCGGCCGCTCGGGTCGACCGGCAATTGCGGATCGGTGATCACCACGGCGCGGAGGTTCTGCTTGGCGAGATCGCCGATCAGCCCGGCGAAATCGGGGAACGCGTTGCTGTCGACCGTGAACGAGCGGTTGCGGTCCTGGAAGTCGATGTCGAAATAGATCACGTCGGTCGGGATGCGCTCGGCGCGCAGCTTCGCGGCCACGTCGCGGGCTTCGTGCTGGGTCATGTAGCTGTAGCGCGACTGCTGATAGCCGAGCGCCCAGAGCGGCGGCAGCGGCGGCAGGCCCGTGAGACTGCAATAGGCGCGGATCACGTCCTTCGGCTGCTCGCCCGCGATGATGTAGGCGTCGAGCGGTCCGCCCTCGGCGCCGAACGAGAGGACATTGGCAATGCGCTTGCCGAAATCGAAATGGCTGCGGTGGGTGTTGTCGAGCAGGAGCCCGATGGTGGCGGAGCCCTTCAGGCGCAGCACGAACGGAATGCTCTTGTAGATCGGGTCGGTCGACTCCTGGAAATTGGCCGGATCGGTGTTCCAGAGCACGAACGCTTGATTGTTGCGGTGAAGCGGCCCGGTCTTGTCGCCGAGCCCGTAGAAACGCTCGCCTTCGGTGATCGCCTTGAACGCCGTGAAGCCGCCGTTCTGGAAGGTGACCGGCCAGCCTTCGGCATCGGCGTGAATGATGCGGCCCTTGCTGTCGGACACGACGAGCCGCGCGTTGGCGCGCTGCACCGCGACCTGCAGCGCCTTGGTCCGAAAGCCGATGGTGTCCGTGGTCTCGTGCGGCTCGACCGCGAACACGGCGCTGCGCGTCGCCTCGTGCACCACCCACGAGGCGTCTTCGCCGAAGCTCTCGCCGGCGCACATCCGCACCCGGATGATGTCGTCGCGGATCGCGACAATGCGCGCCGTGATGGCGCGGGCCGTGAACTCGATGCCGTTCGGCAGATTGCGCACCGCGCCGACGGCGCCGGCAACAACCGGCACATGAGAGGAGGGCGGGGCGCTGGTCATGGAACGCTGGTCATGGGATTTGCGACCGGCGCTGGGCCGTCACACCGTGACATAGGGCCCGAGCCGTGCCGGATGGCCGCTTTGCGCGGCGTGGAAGTATCGCGTCGGCTCGTAGTGCTCTTCGGCGGTGGCCGGTTCGAGGAAGTGGTCGGCGCAGAGGTCGTCACGGACGAAGAATGCGTTCACGCCGGCAAAGCTGCAGCCGACGATGCGGTAGCCCTTGCTGCGCCCGAGCTTCACCAGCGCCTCGAGGCTCGCGCCGCCGTAATTGCTGCCGTCCCACTTCTGGGTCGGCTGATAGGGCGCGACCAGCGACATCGGCGGCCGGAAGATCGGATTGTATTCGATCACCACGACGCGCGGCTTGACCACATCGACGGCCTTCCAGACCCAGTAGTCGTTGAAGTCGATGTCGATGCTGAGCATGTCGATCTCGCCGGTGAAGCCGCCTTGCGAGAACAATGTGTTGACGTTCTCGGCCGTCACCATGGACTCGATAAGTGTCAATCGTTTGTCGCTGGTGAAGGTTCCGAGCGAGCGGCGGATGGTGTTGGCGTGATGCGGCGCGGCCTCGATCCACAGCCCGCGCCAGCCCTCGAGCAGCAATTTGGCGGTGTTGCACTCCGATCCGGATTCGACGCCGAACTCGATGAAGGTCTTGCTGGTCGTGCCGATGCGCCGGAAGATTTCCTGGATGATGCCGTCCTCGTCGTTCTGCGAGTAGACCTTGAAGCCGTGGCGCAACAGCCGCTTGGGGTCGGCGTTGCGGGGCTTCGCCATCTCGTCCGCCCAGAAGCGCTGGACCACGATCTGCAATTGCGCAGCCATGACATGCGCGCTGAATTGCGCGGCCTGGATTTGCTGCTGAATGAGATTTTCGTTCATCAATTCCGCGCCTCGTGAGGTTGACGCGGTAATTTATAAGAGCCCGGATCGGCCGTCGATACAGGGCGGCGTGCGGCGGCTGCCGCAGTCCGGCGCCGATCCGGACTGCAACTGCGGGACTTCGTCCCGCTTCAGCAGGTATTGCCTGAGCTGCCAGTTGCGGTAGGTCCAGCCGCGCCAGTCGCTCATCCGGTCGAGGTGCTCTACCGCCAGCACCTTGCTCCGCTGCACCTCCGCAGGCCAGCCATAGCGCTCGCGCTGCAACTGGAAAAACCGGTCCAGGGCCGGAACGGCTTGCGGGCCAAGGCTCAAAAGATAGGGGACGTCGAGCACCACGCCGGTGCCCGACACCTGGCGGCTGTGCTCGACATTGTAGTCCGCGATGATCTTCGGGAAGTTGAGAAAGCAGCAGACATAGAGCGCAAGCGCGGCCGAGGCGAAATTCATCTTGACCAGCCAGCCATTGGAGCGGCCGAGCCCGATGCGCGCCACGATCAGGACGAGCCCGGCCGCGACCAGCAGCATCCAGACGAAGGCCGCAATGCGCCAATGGGTGAGGGAGTAGAACGCGACATAGAGGTCGAGGCGCAGGATCGACGACACCACCAGCAGCACGTTCTGCGCGATCCACAGATACACCAGCGTGCGGATGAGCCGTGAGCGCTCGGTGTCGCTGCCCGGCCGCATCGTCATGATGACGAATCCCGCCGCGAGCAGCGCGGTGACGATCAGCGGATAGGCGCCGCGATGGGCGTAAGCCGCGTAGGTCATGCCGTCGGGCAGCGCCACACCGCCCCAGAGATAGGTGAGGTCGAGCGCGCTCTGCACCGCGAACAGCGCATTGAACACCAGGAGCGAACGCAGGATCGCTCCGTCGCTGAAAAGCAGGCTCAGCGACGAATCCTCCTTGGAATCTTCAGAGCCTTCGCTGAGGAAGGTCTGGACTTCGGCCGCCGCATGATCGCGCAGCGCGCTGCGCACGCGCATGAAGATGAAGGGCCAGGTGAGCGACAGGGCGGCGAGCCAGAAGCCCACGCGCGCGAAGCTGGCCTTGCCGGTCTGGCTGCGGAAATCGAAGGACGCGAACCACTCTTCGATCAGCGGGTTGGCGGCCGTGAACAACAGCAGGAAGATCGTGCCGAGCGCCACGGGCACGACCCACACGGTGAGCGAGCCGAGTTGCCGGACGCCGGCTTCCCCGTTGCTCCAGGATCGGCCGGCGCGAAAGATGTCGGCCACCGCCTGCCAGGTGCCATCGAGGATCAGCGCGAAGCAATCGCGGATGCGGTCGGTCCAGTCTTGCGCGCTCCGCGTTGTGGCGAGCGCAAAATGGGCCGCGCCCAGCGCCCCGAACAGAATCGAGAAGACAGAGGTTTCCACCGCGAGCGGGACAAGTGCCGCGACCAGGACACCGAAAGCGATCAGCATCTCGCGCCGGCCGGCGCGAAGCGGATTGGCGAGAACGACGCCGAGGTCGAGCGCGACCAGGAAGATGAGGGCCGAGATCCCGATCGTGTGGCCGTAAAACAGCCAATCGGCCAATGCCACCATGGCGAGAACCAGCCCGAGCTGGCGCGGCCAGTCGGGATAAGACCGTGGCAGATCGGTCGGCGTCGGAACGGAGATGTCGCTCATCGAAGTTGCACCTTGAATTCGGGGAAGGTCACGTCTGTCATCCTTTCCGGCTGCGGCCGGCCTGATAACTTTGCAACGCAAAGTATTTCGGCAAAAAAAGAGGCGCTTGGCCTGTCATTTGCGTATTTCTAAAGCAGGCGAAGGCGGGGGCAAGCGGACGAAACCGCATTTTTCGGCCGCACTCACAACGCTGAGAAACGCACGCTGTCGAGAGCTCGTACGTCGCAGGCTTGGCCGCGATGTGCGGAAATGTCCGGTGCGAGCCGGCGCCTGATTTGTCCACGCACCGAAGTTTTTTCGATTGCTTTTGGTATCGGTTGTTGTAGGAAATACACGCATAACGTGTAGAGGCGCGAATGCTTGGAATGGGGCGGCTGGCGCTGATAGCGCTGCTTTGGATCGGCTTGGCTGAAGGTGCCTCGGCGCAGCAGGCCGCCAGCAATCCGCAGGACATTCTGAAGTCCTTGAACTTCCGGCGCGGGCCAGTGACGCTCGGCGACAACCTCGCGACTGTCGGGCCGTCGCAGGACTATGCCTTTCTCGACTCCGCCGACGCGCAGACGTTCCTCACCAAGATCTGGGGCAATCCGCCGGAGGCGAGCCGGGGCACGCTCGGCATGCTGCTGCCGGTCAATTCGAATCCGTTGTCGGCCGAAGGCTGGGGTGTCGTCATCACCTACGAGGCGACCGGCTATGTCAGCGACGACGACGCGGAGAAGATCGACTATCCGAAGCTGCTGCAGGAGATGCAGGAGTCGATCCGCGAAACCAGCAAGGAGCGCGTCGCGCAGGGCTACCAGCCTTACGAGCTGGTCGGCTGGGCGCGGGCGCCGTACTACGACAAGGCGAGCAAGAAGCTCTATTGGGCGAAGCACCTCAGGTTCGGCACCTCGCCCGACGACACGCTCAATTACGAAATCCGCGTGCTCGGCCGGCAGGGCGTGATGAGCCTCAACGTGGTCGCGGACCTCAAGCAGTTTCCGCAGATCGACCAGGCGGCGCCAGGGCTGCTCGCGCTGGTGTCGTTCAACCAGGGCAATCTCTATTCCGAGTTCAACCCGAGCGTCGACAAGGTCGCGACCTACGGCCTCGCCGGTCTCATCGCCGGCGGACTCCTGACCAAGGCGGGATTCTTCAAGGGGCTGATCGCGCTTCTGCTGGCCTCCAAGAAGCTGGTGTTCATCGGCCTTGTTGCGGCCGCGGCCGGCGCCTGGGGCGGCATCAAAGCGCTGTTCCGCCGCCGCACCTCGGTCTAGCGCATGTCCCGGAAAAAGCCTGCCCCTGACTTGATCCGGGGCGGACACCGGTTTTCCGAAAGGACATGCGCCACCTGACAGGCTGCGCCGCGGCTCGTTACTTCGGCTGCATCTTGATGAAGGCCTGCCGCTTGCACTCGGCGACGAGCTTGTTGTCCTGATTGTAGGCGCGGTGGTGAAACTCGACGATGCCGGCGCCCGGCCGCGACTTCGATTCGCGCTTGCCGATCACCTCGGTCGAGCAGTGCACGGTGTCGCCCTCGAACAGCGGGTGGGGGAATTTGACGTCGGTCATGCCGAGATTGGCGATGGTGGTGCCGTTGGTCATGTCGGAGACCTGGATGCCGACCATCAGGCCGAGCGTGAACAGCGAGTTCATCAGCGGCTGGCCCCAGTCAGTCTCGGTCTCGCAGAAGTGCCGGTCGATGTGCAGCGGCTGCGGATTGAGCGTCATGTTGGAGAACAGCATGTTGTCCATCTGCGTCACCGTGCGCCGGTAGCGGTGCTCGGTCAGCGAGCCGACCTCGAAACCCTCGAAATAGAGCCCGCCGCGCTGATGCCGATACGCGGTCACGGTGTTGCTGTCGGCCATTGTTGTTCTCCGTTTGGTCTATCGAGTTAAGGTTTCGTTTACCATAATCGTTAACTGTCCGCTCAGGCCCGATCGTTGGTTGTCCGCGGCCGGCACCGGCAGAAGGCCGTCGAAGACCGCGATGAACATCGAGCCCACCGGCACCCAAACGGCAGCGACCGGCGCCATTCGCCAGGCCGCGCGGATGACCGGCGCAGATTTCAAATATCTGCTGGCGACCGCCCAGGTCGAGTCGAACCTCAACCCCAACGCCCAGGCGCCGTCCTCGTCGGCGAAGGGGCTGTTTCAATTCATCGAGCAGACCTGGCTGTCGACACTGAAGGAGCAGGGCACTTCGCTCGGTTACGCGCCCTATGCCAACGCGATCTCGCGGCAGGCCTCCGGGCAATATTCGGTGTCCGATCCGCGGATGTACGACCGCATCATGGACCTGCGCGCCGACCCGACCGCGAATGCGCTGATGGCCGGCGCCTATACGCGTGCCAACGCCGGAAAGCTTTCCGAGCGGTTCGGCCGCAATCCGAGCGAAGGCGAGCTCTACATCGCGCATTTTCTTGGGCCCAACGGCGCGATGCGGCTGATCGATCTCGCCGAATCGCGGCCCTACACGCCGGCGGCCGCGCTGTTTCCAGGGCCTGCGCGGGCCAATCCCTCGATTTTCTTCGACGGGCGCGGCAATGCGCGCGGCGCGAAGGATGTCTACAAGACGCTGCTCGGCCGTTACGGCGTGGCGCGCGGCGCGCCCGCCACCAATACCGCGACTCAGCCTGCGACCGCGCAGGCGCGCCCCAACATGCGGCCGGTGGTGTTGCCGGACGATCCGGCGCAGGCTGCTGCCAATCAGCAGCAGCCTGCGCCGCCGGCCAAGGCCGCCGACAACGGCCCGATGTTCTACGGCCTGTTTCGTTCGGGCGGCGAGGGCGAGCAGGTCGCGCCGGTGGTCAACGCATTGTGGGGCACGCCTCCGGCCGCTCCCACGCCGCAAGTGCAGGCGCCCGAAACGCCGGCCACTGCTTACGCGCCCGTTGCGCCGGTGCCGTCTGTGCCGACGCCGTCTGTGCCGGCACGGCGCCCGCAGCCGCTCGATCTGTTCCAGGATCAGCCGACCGACGCCCGCGCGCTCTTCCGCGGCCGCGTCTGAGCGCGTTAAGACCTGAGCAACAGGTCTGAAGATTTATGCTGAACGCTTTGTTAAGCCCCTGACGGTATGGTGCATGCGTACCGGCGAGTCGGCCGGAGGGTCGTATCCGTGGTGTCGTGATGATTGTCCGTCAGTTTTTGCACTGGCTGCGCACCGCCCCATCGGGCACCCGCGCTGAAGCCACCGGCGCTCTGGCCCGCGCCTATCTCTATTCGGATCTCTCCGACAGCGACCGCATCGCCGCCGAAGGCGCGATGACGATGCTGCTCGACGATCCGTCGCCGCTGGTGCGTCGCGCGCTCGCCGACGTGTTCGCTGCGACCGAATACGCGCCGCCCAACATCGTTCATGCGCTGGCCTGCGACCAGCCCGACGTCGCCGCGCCGATTCTCTATCGCTCGCCGCTCTTGCTCGACGCCGATCTGGTCGAGGCGGTCGCGAGCGGCGAAGCCGAACGGCAAGGCCCGGTCGCGATGCGTGCGCTGCTGCCATGCTCGGTGGCGGCCGCGATCGCCGAGGTCGGCTGCGCCGAGGCTTGCCTCCTTCTTCTCGAAAACCCGCACGCCGAGATCGTGCCGTTCTCGCTCGACCGCATCGTCGAGCGTCACGGCCATCTCGCGGCGATCCGCGACGTGCTGCTGCAGCGTCCCGACCTGCCGGCGCCGACGCGCCAGGCGCTGGTGGTGAAGCTGTCGCAGATGCTCGCCGAGTTCGTCACCGCCCGCGAGTGGCTCGCGCCGGACCGCGCCGAGCGCGTCACCCGCGAGGCCTGCGAGCGCGCCACCGTGGCGCTCGCCGCCGCCTCGCCGGAATCCGAGGTGCGGCCGCTGATCCGCCATCTCTGCGCAAGCAGCCAGCTCAATGCCGGGCTGATCCTGCGTTCGCTGCTGTCCGGCAATGTCGGCTTCTTCGAGGAGGCGTTGGCCGAGCTCGCGCAAGTGCCGCTCGCCCGCGTCGCCGGCATCGTCCACGACCGCAAGGGCGCGAGCTTCCGCGCGCTCTACGACAAGGCCGGCCTGCCGCCGTCGACGTTCCTGGCGTTTCGCGAGGCGCTCGAGGCGATGCGCGAGGACGGCTTCATCATCGAGCCGGGCGGCGCGAGCCGCCTCAAGCGCCGCATCATCGAGCGCGCGCTGACCCGCTGCGAGAGCGACACGGCCGACGAGATCGAGCCGCTGCTGACGCTGCTGCGCCGCTTCGCCGCCGAGGCGGCCCGCGACGAGGCGCGGCTGTTCTGCGATGAGCTGGTGAACACCGGCCGGATCAGTGTCGCTCCGGACGAGTGGCACTCGGTCGCGGCTTAGCCCATCGGGTTGCGGATGAGCTGCTGCACGTCGGGCCGGTGCGCATTCTCGGCGAGCAGGAACTCGTCGGTCACCGCGCGCAGCGTCTCGACCAGCGTGCCCGCGATCTGCGAAATGTCGTCGCGGCCGTGCTCGCGCACGATGGCGCGGATCGCATCGACATGCTGGTCGATGATCGTGATCGGAATCTTCGTCAGCTCAGGCGTATGCTCGATCAGCCGGCACAGGCTGTCGGCGGCGCGCACCACCTCCGGAAAACCAAACGTCGGGCCGTCGCCCTTGATGTCGTGGGCGGCGAGATAGAGCTCCTGGCCGGTCTCCTTTGACAGCGCGGTGTCCTTGATCTTCTGCCGCGCCGCATCGAGCTTCGCGCATTCGTCGTTCATCCAGAGCTGGAAATCGCCGGACAGCCGCATCAATGCCATCTCGGCGGCTTCGACCTGGTCGGCCTCGCCGGGCAGCGCCGCGCGCACGGTGCGGCGCAGCTTGCGCGTATCCGGCGTGATCACCTGGTGATCCTTGAAGTTTGCAACCTTCGGCGCGTCGGCCGTTTCGCTTGCCATGAAGTTCAGTGCTCCTTCGCGCTGGGCGCGGCCGCAGGCGCTGCGGGTTTCGCGGTGCTGAGCAGGGCAGTCTGCTCGATGATCTGCGCCGCGCCGCCGCTGCGGCGCTCGACTCCGGCATAATTGGGATTGGTGTTGCGGCGCCGGTCCGGCCCGAAATAGGTCCCGGTCTTGATGAAGGGCCGCGGATGCGCCACCACGCTGACGATCCGGTGATACAGCGCCTTGGCCGAGATCGGCTTCGCCAGAAACTCGGTAATGCCGGCATCGCGCGCCGACATCACCCGGTTTCTCTCGGAGTGGCCGGTGATCATGATGATCGGCACGAACGGATTGGAGGTGCCCTCGGTCTCGCGGATCATGCGCGTGAGCTCGAGGCCGTCGAACACCGGCATGGCCCAGTCGACCAGCACGACGTCGGGAATGTTGTGGGTGAAGGCGTCGAGCCCGGTCGCGCCGTCGTCGGCCTCGAACACCTCGCGGGTGCCGAGCCCGTGCAGCAGCGTCCGGATGATCCGCCGCATGTGCGGGTTGTCGTCGATGACCAGAAACCGCAGGCGATTGAAATCGATACGAACCATGGGGCCTCGGCAGTCCTGCGATACGTTCTGTATTCGGCAGTGAGAGTAGAAAATGCCCGTTAATGACGGGTTTAGGATACCGCTCGGCCCACGGTCGCCGCCGAAAATTGATGGGCAGCCGCCCGGCGGCCAATGGGAAATCATGGGCCGGAACATGAACTTCGCGGGCGTTCTTCGCCGCGTTTGCAAGGCGGCTGCGACCTGCTAATCGTCGCGCTGGCCGCGGCACGTCAGCCAATGGCCGCGTCATACGGGAACCACCATGCACCGCAGCACCGATCGCATTCTCACCACCCATGTCGGCAGCCTCATTCGCCCGGAATCGGTCCGCGCGCATCTGCGCGCCAAGCAGAAGGGGGAGGGCTATGACGCGGAGGCCCATGCCAGGACATTGGCTGAGGAGGTCGCCGCAGTGGTGCGCCATCAGGCCGAGGCGGGCGTCGACGTGGTCAGCGACGGCGAGTTCGGCAAGGGCATCTCCTGGTCGCAATACGTCATCGAGCGCATGGGCGGCTTCGAGCGGCGGCCGTTCACGCCCACGGGCAATCCGTTCACTCGCGGCGCCGACCGCACCCGCTTCGCCGACTTCTACAAGGAGCTCGACGCCCGCGATCACGTCCAGGTCACGACCGACTCGGTGGTGGTCGGACCGATCAAGTACACCGGCCAGGCGGCGCTCCAGCAGGACATCGACAACTTCAAGGCCGCGCTGAAGAAGAGCAAGGCGGTCGAGGGCTTCATGCCGGTCGCGGCGCCAGCGTCGGTGATCCCGGACCGCAAGAACGAGTACTACCAGAACGACGACGACCTGATGGAAGCCATCGGGGCGGCGATGCACGACGAGTACAAGCAGATCGTCGACAACGGTTTCCTGGTGCAGCTCGACGACGCCCGCGCCGCCGTCACCTACGATCGCATGGTGCCGCCCGGCACGATGAAGGATTATCGCAAGTGGGTGGCGAAGCAGATGGCGGTGACCAACTGCGCCATCGCGGGCATCCCGTCGGAGAAGATCCGCTATCACGTCTGCTGGGGCAGCTGGCCCGGCCCGCACACCACCGACGTGCCGATGCGCGAGATCATCGATCTCATCCTCAGCGTGCGCGCCGGCGCCTTCGTGCTGGAGATGGCCAATCCGCGCCACGAGCACGAGTGGCAGGTGTGGAAGGACGTCAAGCTGCCGAAGGGCGCAGTGCTCATTCCGGGCGTCATCAGCCATGTCAGCAACGTGGTCGAGCATCCGGAGCTGATCTGCGAGCGCATCGTGCGGCTGGCAAAGCTCGTCGGCCGCGAGAACGTGATCGCAGGCTCCGATTGCGGTTTCGCCCAGCAGCCGACCCATCAGCGGGTGCATCCGACCATCCAGTGGGCGAAGCTCGAAGCGCTGGCGCAAGGCGCGCGGCTTGCGACCAAGGAGCTGTGGGGCAGGGGAAAGAAGCCTGCCACGAAGAAGGCGCCGGCGAAGAAGGCCGTGGCGAAGAAGCGCGTCGTGAAGACGGCGAAGCGGAAAAGGGCGGCGTAGTTTTTTCACGACGCCACCACAAACTCTGCTGTCATTCCGGGGCGGCGCGTAGCGCCGAGCCCGGAATCCAGATGCACGCACTGAATTCGCCTCTGGATTCCGGGTTCGCGCCTTTCGGCGCGCCCCGGAATGACGGCGGTGGTTTTGGCCTGCACCGCGTATCTCTGATTCAATTTTCAAACAGCCCTACAGACGTGTTTCATCGGCCCCGGAAGTAGCAAGGCGCGGGGCGCCGCTTTCATTTTCCTTCCTCCCTCCAAAGAGGGAGCGGAGCGCCGTTCAGCGCTTCGTAGCGATGGCACCTTTGGAGGTGCCGCGTGCCGTGTGACGGGCACGCGCGCCTCCCGGCGCTCCACAGTGGCGTCTCTCGGCTCGGGACCGCTCTTCCGGGCGCGGGCGGACGAGCACAACCTCGCCCCTATCCAGGCAGCATTGGCGCCGCCCTTCAGCCCGTCCACGTCCAGCCCTTAAAGGGCAGCCCCGTCTTGCGACGGCGCGGGCGGTGGTCCGAGACGACCCTAGTCCCTGCCTGCGTTACGACAGGAACCCGGGCGCCACACCCTGCTCCGCCAAATAGACGCTCTAGATGACGCCCTCAACCGAGCAAGGCGGGCGGACCCTACGCTACGGAATAGAATCCGCAACCCGAGCGCCCCTGTTTGCAAGCTCCGTCAACATCGGGAATCGGGCATCGCGCGCGATATCGAAATTCCCGCGCATCCCTATGGGCTTACGGCCCCGCCATGGCTGCCGGCCGGCGATCCAGAGCCGCGCAGCAGCCGGGACTATCCATTTGAATAGTTTGAATCGAGCCCATTGATGGTAATGCTTTGTTAATTCACACTAAAGGGTCGGGGAATATCTGCGGATACCGGGGCGCTTCGTAACTATCAGAAATCTATAAAGAATTCTGCTCTTCGGGGGTGCATTTCCGTCATTTCGCCTGATCTGCCAGGGCCGCCGCTCTTTGCCGAGCGGCTGCGACGCGACGCTGCGTGGATTGAAGGCGCCGTCTGTCCAGGAGGAGGGCGGCAATTTTGAAACTGGGGGGCACCCATGCCTAATGCGACCTCGACCGTCTGGACCGGACTGGCCGGCAACGGCCTGTGGGACGATCCGAACAACTGGAGCAACGGCGTCCCGCCGCCGGGCCGCGACTACGCGAGTCCCCAGGACAACGAGGCAATTCTCGACAATTCGATTGCGACCGACCCGTTCACGGTCACGATCGCCGGCGACCAGGCCGCCGACCTCGTCATCGTCCGGCTGACCGATCCAGACGGAGCGCCCTCGGTCCGGCTCACCGGCTCGATCGATCTGATCAGCGACGTGCAGGAGAGCGGCGCCTTCGGCATCGGCACGCTGAGCCTGCAGAGCGGCACCTTCGAGGTCGACGGCGGCACGATCCGGCACGCATCGGTCCAGCAGAACGATCCCAACTTCGGCGATTTCGGCAAGCTCATATTCGGCGATGCCGATCTCTACGGCACCGCGACTCTCGATCTCGCGGCCATCCAGGGCGACATCACGATCGGCAACCACGCCTCGATCGCAGTCCTTTTTGCGATCTTCGAAAAAGGCTTCGGCTCAGGCCTCACCACCGTGACGGTCGATCAGGACGCGTCCGTCTCGATTCAGGGCGAATTCATCCTGCACGGCACCCTCGACATCAAGGACGGCGCGGTCACGCTGGAAGATTTTGGCCGCGTGAATGGCGACAATTTCGGCGACACCACGGTGATCGTCGACGGCGGCACTTTCACCGTCACCGGGCAGGGCACATCGTTCCGCGACGTCATCTTCGCAGGCGACATGACCTTCGACGCCAACGCGTACTACGCGGTGGTGAACAACCAGGTGCGGTTCGAGAATCTCGACGGCGAATCCCACATGACCGTCGATCTCGGCGGCAACGAGCTCGACATCTCGAACACCGGCACGCTCGACCTCAAGAATGCGGTCATCAAGAACGGTGTGATCTGGATCGCCGACGGCGGCTCGCTGGTGATCGACGGCGACACGACCACCGACGTTTTCCAGAACGTCACGATCGATGCCACCGATGCGTCGTCGCCCTTCGTGATCGATCTCGGCGGCCACACCATTCGCGTGGTCAATACGCTCGATCTCGAAAATGTCATCCTGCAAAATGGCACCATCGAGCTGGTCGATGACGCCGAGATCACCCTCGGCAACAACGCCGAGCTGATCAATATCGACGAGGAGCATGTCAACGGCGGCGAAGGCGGCGGCACGATCACGCTGATCGGCAATCCGGACGTTCACATCGAGGACGGCACGACCGTCCGGCTGGTGCGGGCCGATGCGGGCACGCCGGAGAGCCAGCTCAACGTCTTCACCGGCGATTCCGAATCCGGCACACCAGGCGTCTTCTATATCGACAATGGCGGAAAGCTCGCGGGCGCCGGCTATGTGAATTTCTCTGATGCCGCGGGCGGTCCTGCGTCGATCGTGGTCGAGGGCACCATCCTGGCCGATGTTGGTGGCTTCCTCGCCGTGCAGGCGACCGATTGGAACATGTCCTTCGGCGGCACGCTCGACGCCGAGAATGGCAGCGCGCTGCAGATGGGCGTGGTGGGTGTTGAGAACAACTCCAACCTCGTCAACGGCGATTTGAAGTGGGGCTTCTACATCGCCCGCGACAGCTCGGCGATCTACCTCGCGGGCGACGGTCCGATCACGACGCTCCGCGGCTCGGTCGTGAGGATCGGGCAATCATCGAACCTCTTCGTCACGCATTCGGACGGCAATGGCGGCTTCGTTGCCGAATCCATCGAGTCCACGCTGACCTCGATCGGCGCCGACGGCAACTCGTTCGACGATATTGGCGCGCTCGAGCTGCTCGACGGTCGCGACTTCACCAGCAGCAACGACATCACAAACTACGCCAGCCTGATCATCGACGGAGGCGTGTTCACCGCCGCGTCGCTCGATCTCGAAACCAACGTCATCAGCACCGGCACCTTCGGACAGATCATCAGCGGCACCGTGTATGGCTACGGCACCGTCAACGGGCCGATCGTGAGCCACGGCGGCGATATCTTCGCCCAGAACGGCACGCTCACCGTGACCGGCGATATTTCCGGAAGCGGCGGCGGCCTGGTCGCCGACGTAGGGGCGACGCTGGTGCTGCAGAACGATCTGCCGTCCAGCGGATTCTTCCAGCTCTTCATGTACAGCAACTCCACCATCGAGGTGGACGGCTCGCTCGGGAACGCGACCGCGCAGTTCGCGCCCAACGCGCAGAATGCGACGCTGGCGCTGAACGATGCCCATGGCGTTCATCTGTCGATTTTCGGCAATCGCACCGGCAATGCGATCCATCTGATCAACGTCGCGCTGCCGGAAGCGGGATCCGGGCCGTCGGTCGAGGTCAGCCGCCCCGACGCCACCCACGTGGTCGTCACGGTTCATCCCTCCGATACCGTCGGGCAGCCGTCCGAAAACGATGTCTTCACCTTCACCGGCGGCGACCTTGCGCATTTCGGCATTCACGCCGATTCGGACGGCGCCGGCGGCACGCTGATCACGTTCACCGACGGCACCGACCAGGCCACAGCTCAGGTCACGGTCGACGATCTGACCCCGAAGGTGCACCAGGGCAGCGGCAACAACCTCACCACGGTGCACGTCACCAACCCGGCGAACGTCAGCGGCAGCGCGCTGGACGGCCACATCGGCCTGACCACCGGCGGCGCCGTGGCAACCGGAGGATTTTCCGGACTCGAACCGGGCTCGGAGAGCACCGACATCCAGGCCGGCATATCGACCGACAATGCCGGCCACATCACCGGCTCGGTAACGCTCGACTTCACCTCGGTGCCGCCGGCGGGCACAGGAACCTACACCTCCCCGCTGCCGAGCCAGACGCTCTATCTCGAGGCCGACGTCTACCGCCTGGCGGAAGCCGATATCCCGGCCGCGACCTGGTATCTGCACCGTCTCGGCGACGACTTCATTTATCTTCCTCTCAAGATCATCAACACGGCGGCGGCGGACGGGTTCTCCGAAGAGCTGAAGGCCGAGATCACCGGCGTCACCGGCGACTTCTTCCTCACCAATCCCGACACTCAAGACCCGATCAACAACGTCGGGCCCAGCTACATTGCGGCGGGCAGCACCGACACCTGGCAAATGTACGGGGTCCATACCGACGATTTCGCACCATCGAACCAGCACGGGACGCTCGATGTTCATCTCGTGAGCTACGGCGCCAACACGAGCGGACTCGACGACACGGACCTCGGCACGCAGACGGTCGACGTCGACGTCCAGTTCAACGAGTATGCCAAGGCCTCGATCGACGGCTTCGAGCAGCCACCCACGGTCGACACAAGCGGCGGCTATCCCAAGCTTTATGAGGTGTCGCTCGGCTCCTACCTGCAGGGCAGCGAGCCCAACGCTCACAATGTTGCGATCGGCAACATCGCCGACGTCCAGGATATGGCGTCGGACCGCGCGGCCGACTTCCTGCTGGACGAATTGTTCGATCGGTTGAGCTCGAGCTTCGACGACATCTTCTCCGACGCCGATTTCCTCAACGACCTGCGCCAGATGACCGGCGGCGGCAGCGGCAGCGAAGGCGGCAGCGGCGAAGGTGGCGGCGGCGGTGGCGATGGCGATCTCGCCGAGCAGATCAGCGAGGAGTTCGAGGAGCAGGTCGTCGACCGGGCCAAGGCCGATGTGAAAACGGAGATCAAAGCCGCGCAGGCAGCCGATCACTCCGGCCAGAGCGGCGGGGCCTTCGGGCAGATCGGGCAGATGCTGGAACTGGTCAAGACGACACTGAAACAATCGGTCGAGGGGATGGTGCACAACCCCGATGCGATGCTCGGAAACATCATCCAGATGCTCACGCAAGGGAGTGGTGGTGGTGGGATCACGGCCGAACAAAGCCAGCAAATTCAGCAGCACCTCGACGCAAGCGCCGACTCGCTGACTTCGACAGGCGGCGTCGAAACCGGATTCCTCGGCGGCGTCTTCAAGGATCATCTTGTCGACAAACTCAGCGACAAGATCCTCGACGGCATCAGCGGCGCCGTCAACGGCACGCCAGCGAGCGTCCTGAACATCCTGACCGGCGTGCTCGGCGGGAACGGCGATCTGGCCAAGCAGCTCATCAGCTCCGGGATGGAGCAGACGACCGAAAAGGCGGCGCAGAACTTCACCGAGCAGGTGCGGGGTGGCCTGGCCTCCGTGCTCACCGGGCCCGAATTCACGCAGACGCTCAAGGACGCGATCCACGGCATTGGCTCGACGATCGATGTGCAAAATATCATGCACAGCGTCCTCAACTCGATGGGACTGCCGGCCCTCGACATCCTGGATCAGGCCGTGAAGCAGCAGACCGGAGGCACCGGTCTTTCGGACGAGCAGAAGGCGCAGATCGAGTCGCTCCTCGATCTCAACTTCAACGACCTTGCCAACGATTTCGGGTTCGACGGCGACCAGATCCAGCATCAGCTCGATCAGCCATTCGAGCAAGCGGGCGAGGCCTATGACAATGGCCTCGAGTCCGGTCAGGACGCGTTACGCGTGGACATCTACGTCGACGAGCCCGGCGTCAGTCTGCACAACGTCGACAACCTGCAGGCCGGCCAGTTCGATCGCTCCAACAATCTGGCCATCAACACCAGCACGGTCGGCGATCATCAGGTCATCGTCTTTTTCACCGCCTACAGCGTCAATCCGACCGATTCGACTTTCGAAAGGCAGATCGAGATCATCTACAACTACTCGGTCTTCGCCGATCCGAACCCGGCCGATCCGACGCCGCCGCCGGTTCCGCATTACCCGCCCAATCCGAGCGGCTGGGTCGGCGGCGATCCCCATCTCGGCACCTTCGACGGCCTGCGCTACGACTTCCAGGCCGCGGGCGAGTTCGTGCTGGCGAAATCGCTCGTCGCCGGCGACAATTTCGAGACCCAGATCCGCACGGTTTCGACCGGCCCCGGCTCGCACGTCTCGATCATCGAGGAAGCCGCGGTCGCGGTCGGCAGCCACCGGGTGACGCTCGATGCCAGCCGCGCCGGCAAGCTCTGGCTCGACGGCCATGCGATCAGCATCGGCACCAACGGCACGCTCAACCTCAGCGGCGGCGGCTCGATCCAGCACCTCGGCTCGGGCGCCGAATACATCGTGCGGGCGGCGGGCGGCGAAGCCGTCACCATGACGACCGACGGCTACAGCGTTTCGGTCAACGTCCAGCTCGGTACGGGCTTTGCGGCCGGACAGGTCGCGGGCCTGCTCGGCAATGCCAATGGCGATTACAGCGACGACCTGCAACTCGCCGACGGCTCGCACCCGGGCACTGCGCTCACCTTCGCGCAGCTCTACACCGACGAGCAGTCGCTCGCGAATGCGTGGCGGGTCGCCCAGGCCGGCTCGCTGCTCGACTACGGCGCAGGCCAGGACACCACGACCTTCACGGATCTCGACTTCCCGCCGGCGCCCATTGCGCTCGCCGACCTGCCCGCGGATGTCGTGGCGCGCGCGACCGCCGCGGTCGACGCCGCCGGCGTCACCGACCCGGTCACCCGCGCCAACGCGATCCTGGACTACGCGCTGACCGGCGCGCAGTCGTTCATCGACACCGCGGTCCAGCAGCAGCAGATCGCGCCGCCGGCCTACAACGCGAACGTCACCGTGACGGAAGCGCCGCCGCCGCCGATCCTGCTCGGCGTGACGCCGACCGCGGTGCAATTCCTGGACAACGGCGCGGCCTCGTTCCAGGTCTATCTGACCGGCGTCCTGGCCGGCGCCGTGACGGTTTCCTATGCGGTCGTCGACCCGAACGGCGACGGTTATCTCGGCGCCGCGGATTTCGGCGGCACGCTGCCGAGCGGCGCCGTCACCATCGCGGCGGGCCTCACCGGCGGCGTGTTCACGATCGCGCTGCCGGATATCGGCACCGATGTCTCCGACAAGCTGCGGGTGCAGATCACCGGCATCTCGGTGGATGGCGGCGGCACCGCGCCGACTCCGGTCAGCACGGCGGTCGATGTCACGGTGGTGAACCACGAGCAAACCGAGGGTGTCGATGCGGAAGCGGCCTTCGTCGAATTCTCCGGCGGCGGAACGCTGACGCATGTCGGCAATGCCTGGACGCTCAATCTCGGCAACCTGGTGCAGGCGGGCGACTCGCCGCTGATCACGCTCGGCGCCGCGAACCTCGCGGCGCTCGGCGCGAACACGCTGAGCGGCAGCTACACGATCACGAGCGGCGGCACGTTTATCGTCAACAGCCACAATGGGCCGGCGAAGCTTGCGGGCGGGCATGTCGCCGGCGGGCTCGAGGTCGTCATCGACAATTCGGTCCTGGGCGCGCATAGCGGCACCATCACGCTCAACGCCACCCAGAACAACGCCTCGGGCTTCACGGCGGCGCTCGATCCGATCACGCTGACGATCGTCGACACCGTCGTGGCGGCGCCGCCGGTGCTGACGCCGGTCGGCGATCAGGTGCTGGAGGCGACCGGGCCGGACGGCGCCGTCGCCACCTTCACGGCGATCGCGACCGACAACATCGACGGCACCGATCCGGTGGTGTTCACCGAGAACGGCACGGAGGTTCATTCGGGCGACACCTTCCATTTCGGCGAGCACATCATCACGGCGACGGCGACCAACTCGGCCGGCGGCGTGGCGTCCGAAACCTTCAGCATCACGGTGCGAGACACGACAGCGCCGGATGTCGCCGACATCGACGATCAGACGGTCGCGGCGACGGGTCCGTCCGGTGCGGTTGTGACCTTTGCGGCCACGGCGACCGACGCGGTCGACGGGACGGATACGATCGTCTTTACCGAGAACGGCGCGGTGGTGCATTCCGGCGACGTGTTCGCGATCGGCAGCCACACCATCACGGCGACCGCGACCGACAACGCCGGCAATCACGACGTCGAGCAGTTCGTCATCACGGTCGAGGCGGCCGATGGCCCTCCATCGGTGCAATCGGTCCAGGTATCGCCGCCGGTCGCGCACCTCGGGCCCGGCGATGTCGTGACCTTCACGGTGACGATGAGCGACGCCGTGGACATCTCCGGCGGCACACCGCGGCTCTTGCTCAACGATGGGGGCCGGGCGTTGTACAAGAGCGGCACGGGCACCGACACGTTGACGTTCGAATACCGGGTCGGGAAAACCAACTCCGGCCAGAATACTCCGGCGCTCGCGGTCACAGGCTTCCAGCCGGCCGGCGCGACGATCACGGACGCAAGCGGCGACGGGGAGCGGGCCGATTTCTCAAGCCTCGCCGGATTCACCACCGGTGTTGCGGTCGATACGGTCGCACCGGAGGTCACGTCGGTCGTGGCATCCGGCAGCCATGTCGACGCCCATGGCAATGGCACCATCGCGGTCGGCGACAGCGTGACCATCACGGTTCATTTCAACGACGAGGTGACGGTTTCGGGCGGCGCGCCGCGGCTGCATCTCAGCAACGGGGCGTATGCGACCTATGCGGGCGGCTCCGGCACCGACAGCCTGACATTCACCTATACGCCGCAAAATATCGGACAGCACACTCCCGACCTCGGCGTCACGGGAATCAAGTTTGACGGGGCGAGCATCACCGACGATGCCGGCAACAGGGCCGTCCTCGACGGTGCCAACGTCAATCCTGACGGCATTCTGGAGATCGTCCGGGCTCCGAAGGTGGTCCATCTCGAAAACGGCTCGACCAAGACGATCGCCTTCAACGGCGACGGTACGGTCCACGATGCCACCTACACGGGGGTCGTCGACGAGCCGTATACGTCCTACCAGGTCCAGTACGGAGACAACCAAAAGCCGCAAACCGCGACCTATTCGGACGGGATGACGCGCACGTGGAGCTACGACAGCAACGGCGTGCTTCAGGAAAGAAACGACGAGAACGTCACCGGCGAATCTTTCGTGGCGATCCATCGGCAGTTCGGCGCGTCCGGGCAGCTGGTTCTCTCGGACAAGACGCTGGCGGACGGAACCCACATCGTCGTGGGTCATGCGGACGGTCTTACGATCCAGGCGACCGCCGCGGATGAGCGCATCACCGGCGGCGGAGCGAACGATACCTTCGTGTTCTCGGAGACGATCGGTCATGACACGCTGCGGGACTTCGCAGCGCATGTATCCGGTCCCGATCACGACACGCTTTCGCTGCCGTCCTCGATCTTCGACAACGGCATCGCCAGCCTGCTCGCCCGCACCACGTTCGACAGCCATGGGGCGACCATCACGATCGATGACGACGACACAATCGCCATCGAAGGTTTGACGCAGGACATGGTGACCGCCAATCCGAGCAGCTTCCTGTTCCACGTGTGAGCCGGGGCGGAGGTTATTTCGACACGCGGTCCGGCAGGCGGCGGGCGAGTGCCGCCTGCTTCTGCTCGCATCGCTTCAGCAAGCATGATCGATCGGCGCGGGCGGCGCTGCGCGAAAGTGCGTCGAGGATCGACAAGAGCGGCGTGCGCCGCCTCAGCGCTTGCGATACACCCACACGCGCGCGGGCGGCAGGTTCTGCCAGACCAGCGCGGAGGCATGCGCCGTGATGTCGTGGCCGGCGCGCTTGGGGATCGGCGTCACCATCGCGTAGGTGAACTGCACGAAGGGCGCGTCCGGCGCCATCAGCTCGAAGGCCTCGTCGATCAGCCGCGTGCGCTGGCGGAACGGCTTGGTCTGCAGCGGCAGGCCCGACACCACAGCGGACGCCGGCTCGCGCAACAGATCGCCGAGCAGATGCTGGATGCGATAGGCGTCGCCCTGAATGACCGTCGCCTCCGGATAGCGCGTGCGCAGCAGCCGGCAGAACGACGGATTGAATTCGACCAGCACCAGACGCTGCGGCTCGATGCCGCGCTCGACCAGCGCCTTGGTGACGGCGCCGGTGCCGGAGCCAAGCTCGATCACCGGGCCCTTCGCCTCGGGGTCGACGGCGCGCGCCATCGCGCGCGCGAGCATCTTGCCCGACGGCGTGACCGCGCCCATCGAGAGCGGCTTCTCGATCCATGATCGAATGAAGGCCACTTCATCGAGGAAGCTCAATCCGCTTCTCTGCTCCAGAAGCCGGATCCGCCTCTCGATCTTTTTTTCGAGCATCTGAAACGCGAGAAGGGGCATGGAGGGATTATGACAACACTGCGACAGGAGGATCAACCGGTAATAGGCGGCGGGCCAGGGGTCAAGCCGGATGGCAGGAGGTTGGTGCCGGCTCAGCCCGAACGGGCGCCGTTGCCAAAAAAGTCCTTGACGCGAGCGAAGAAACCGGCGGCCTCGGGATGAGTTTCCTGCGACGACAATTTCTCGAATTCGGCGAGCAGCTCACGCTGCCGCTTGGTGAGATTCTGTGGCGTTTCCACCACAACCTGCACATACATGTCGCCATGTTGCTTTGCACGCAGCACAGGCATCCCTTTACCGCTGAGGCGGAATCTGCGTCCGGACTGGGTGCCGGACGGCACCTTGACCCGCGCCTTGCTGCCGTCGATCGACGGCACCTCGAATTCGCCGCCCAAAGCCGCAGTCGTCATCGAGATCGGCACGCGGCAGTGCAAATCGGCGCCGTCGCGCTGGAACAATTCGTGACCCGCAAGCGACAGGAAGATGTAGAGATCGCCGGGCGGCCCGCCGCGCAGGCCGGCCTCGCCTTCGCCGGCCAGACGAATGCGCGTGCCCTCTTCGACGCCGGGCGGGATGTTCACCGACAGCGTGCGCTCGCGCGTCATGCGGCCGGAGCCTGAGCAGGACGGGCACGGATCCTCGATCACCTGGCCGCGGCCCTGGCAGATCGGGCAGGTGCGCTCCAGCGTGAAGAAGCCGCCCTGGGTGTGGCGGATGCGGCCGTGGCCGCCGCAATGCTGGCAGGTCTTCGGCTTGGTGCCGGGCTTGGCGCCGGAGCCCGAGCAGCCCTCGCAGGTCACCGACGTCGGCAGCCGCACCTGGGCGGTCTTGCCGTTGAAGGCGTCCTCGAGTGTGATCTCCATGTTGAAGCGCAGATCAGCGCCGCGCTCGCGGCCGGAGGTGCGCTGGCGCGCGCCGCCCATGCCGAAGATGCCCTCGAAGATGTCCGAGAAAGCCGAGCCGAAATCGGCGCCGAAGCCATGCTGTCCGCCCATGCCGCCCTGCTCGAAGGCGGCGTGGCCGAAGCGGTCATAGGCGGCGCGCTTGTCGCCGTCCTTCAGGACGTCATAGGCCTCGTTGATTTCCTTGAAGCGGTGCTCGCAATCCTTGTCGCCGGGATTGCGGTCGGGATGGTGCTGCATGGCAAGCTTGCGATACGCGGCCTTCATCTCGGCCTCGCTCGCGCCCTTCGCCACGCCCAATACTTCGTAGTAGTCGCGCTTTGCCATCGCCGGCTCGCGTCACCCTCTTTGCTCGCCTGACCGCTTCCCCCGGCTCCGGCGCTGCCCGCGTATGCCTCAAAACTTCCGATCAAACAAATGGCCCGGTGCGCAGGCACCGGGCCACCGCTGGCAGTGAGTGTCTACCATGGCTCCGGTCCCCCGGTGCTCAGGCGGATTTCTTCTTGTCGTCGTCGACCTCGGTGAACTCCGCGTCGACCACGTCTTCCTTCTTGCCGGGCTCGCCGTGGGCCTCAGCCCCCGGCTCGCCGGCGCCCGGTTGGGCGCCTTCCTGCGGCTTGTACATCGCCTCGCCGAGCTTCATCGAAGCCTGCGCCAGCGCGTTGGTCTTGGCTGCGATCGCGGTGGCGTCGTCGCCCTTCAAGGCTTCCTTGAGGTCGGCGATGCCGTTCTCGATCGCCTTGCGCTCGGGCTCGGCGACCTTGGAGCCGTGCTCGGCCAGCGCCTTCTCGGTGGAGTGCAGCAACGCCTCGGCGTGGTTCTTGGCCTCGACCGCGGCCTTGCGCTTCTTGTCCTCCTCGGCGTGGGACTCGGCGTCCTTGACCATCTTCTCGATGTCAGCCTCGGACAGACCACCCGACGCCTGGATGCGGATCTGCTGCTCCTTGCCGGTGCCCTTGTCCTTCGCCGTCACGTTGACGATACCGTTGGCGTCGATGTCGAAGCCGACCTCGATCTGCGGCATGCCACGCGGCGCCGGCGGGATGCCGACGAGGTCGAACTGACCCAGCAGCTTGTTGTCGGCTGCCATCTCACGCTCGCCCTGGAACACGCGGATCGTCACCGCCTGCTGGCCGTCCTCAGCGGTGGAGAACGTCTGGCCCTTCTTGGTCGGGATCGTGGTGTTGCGGTCGATCAGCCGGGTGAACACGCCGCCCAGCGTCTCGATGCCGAGCGACAGCGGCGTCACGTCGAGCAGCAGCACGTCCTTGACGTCGCCCGCGAGCACGCCGGCCTGAATGGCTGCGCCGACCGCGACGACCTCGTCCGGGTTGACGCCCTTGTGGGGCTCCTTGCCGAACAGCTGCTTCACGACCTCCTGGACCTTCGGCATGCGGGACATGCCGCCGACCAGGACGACTTCGTTGATCTCGGCCGCGGAGACGCCCGCGTCCTTCATGGCCTGACGGCACGGCTCGACGGTCTTCTGCACGAGGTCATCGACCAGCGCCTCGAACTTGGCGCGGGTGAGCTTCATCGTGAGATGCTTCGGGCCGCTGGCGTCCGCCGTGATGAACGGCAGATTGATCTCGGTCTGCGTGGTGGACGACAGCTCGATCTTCGCCTTCTCGGCGGCTTCCTTCAGCCGCTGCAGCGCGAGCTTGTCCTTGCGCAGGTCGATGCCCTGGGTCTTCTGGAACTCGTCGGCCAGGTAGCTGACGAGGCGCATGTCGAAGTCTTCGCCGCCCAGGAACGTGTCACCGTTCGTGGACTTCACCTCGAACACGCCGTCGCCGATCTCGAGGATCGAGATGTCGAACGTGCCGCCGCCGAGGTCGTAGACCGCGATGGTGCCGTTCTTCTGCTTGTCGAGACCGTAAGCCAGCGCGGCCGCGGTCGGCTCGTTGATGATGCGGAGCACTTCGAGGCCCGCGATCTTGCCGGCGTCCTTGGTGGCCTGACGCTGCGCGTCGTTGAAGTAGGCCGGGACGGTGATGACCGCTTGATCGACCTTCTGCCCGAGATTGGCTTCTGCGGTCTCCTTCATTTTCTGAAGGATGAAAGCCGAGATCTGCGAGGGCGAATAAGTCTTGCCGTCCTCCTCGACCCAGGCATCGCCGTTCGACGCCTTGGCGATCTTGTAGGGGACGAGCTTCTTGTCCTTCTCGACCATCGGATCGTCGTAGCGGCGGCCAATCAGCCGCTTCACCGCGAAGATGGTCTTTTCCGGGTTGGTGACGGCCTGGCGCTTGGCCGGCTGTCCGACGAGGCGCTCGCCGTCGTCAGTGAACGCCACGATCGATGGCGTGGTGCGCATGCCTTCCGCGTTCTCGATGACCCGCGGAGACTTGCCTTCCATTATGGCAACGCAGGAATTGGTGGTGCCGAGGTCGATGCCGATGACCTTGCCCATGGTGTACCCTCTCTTTCACAGCAGGTCGGTTGAGCCCTTTGTGGCACCCATGCCCGACCCCCAATTAATGATTTCCGCCGCAACTGCGGCGTCTTGGCTCATATAGGAGGGACCCCTTGCCCCGCAAGGACTTGATGGGGTTTGCAGGGGGCATAGGACCGCTATTCAGAGCTTCACCCGATAGATCTGGAACGGCTCCGCGCCCGCGACCCGCTCGAGCCAGGCCGGCGGGGTGCCGGCCGAAAGCTTGGCCCAGAGACTACTGTTTTGTGCGGCTTCGGCGAGGCCGTCCGGCGGCCGCGGGCCGCAAACCGCGATATAGACCGGCTTGCCGCCCGATCCGATCAGCTTGGTGGCGGTGACCATGCCGCGGGAATCGTCGGGCGCCGAGGCCAGCACGCCCTGGCTCACCACGATCCCGGTTGAAAGCCGATGGTAGGGCGCACCCACCACGCTGTGCGGCGTCAGCGCCAGCAGGTACGGCCCGAGACTCACGTCGGCGATCACCAGGCCCTGGGGCAGCTTGGCCAGCGCCGCGTAGCTCGCGCTGGCAAAGCAGGCCCGGCTCGCCGGGCGGGCGAAGCTGTCCTTGTCGCTCAGTCCGTTGGCATGGGCGATGGTGATGGCGCCCACCGAAATGGCAAGCGGCGTGAACATCAGGCTGGCGGCGAGCCGCGGCACCAGGCGCTCGATGTGCAGGGCCTGGAAAAACCGCAGCGCCAGCGTCGCGACCAGCGGCATGCCGAGCCAGATCGCATAGGAATAGCCGCGGATCGCCAGCACCATGGTGACGGCGGCGGCGGCGAAGACCAGGCTCGCGGCCAGGAAGCCGAAGTCGCCGCGGAGCTTCTTCTCGGTCGCGAGCTTGAGCATGGCAATGAGCGCCAGCGCCGGGAACCCGGCAATCGCGACGGCAGTCAGCGGATTGATCCGAAAAACAGCGACCAGCGTCTGCAGCTCGCGCACATGGTCGTGCCAGACCGGCCAGATCGCCGGATCGACCATGGCGAAAGGCCCGCGCACGCAGCGCGGCTCGAACATCAGGAACACCGCGGCGGCAAGCGCCCCGGCCGCGCCCACAGCAAAGAACCGCGTCAGACCGTCCTCGTGCTGCAGCGAGCCCGCCAGCGCGAGCATCAGGCCGGCGCCGATCGTGGCCGTGACGTTGTTGAGCGCGATGGCGTCGCAGCGATAGATGGTCCACTGCGTCGGCCCGACGCTGATCAGGAACGCAAAGCCAGCGGCGACCGCCAGCGCCAGACCGTATTGGCGAAGCGCCACCCCGGCCCGAACATCGGCCACATGCGGATCGACCACATAGCGCAGCGCCAACATGGCGCCGCAGACCGCGAGATAAGGCAGGCTTTCGAAGCCGATGGCGAGCGCAAAGCCGGTCAGCAAGCCTGCCGCGGCCGCGCACCAGCGCTTGTGGTCCGACCATACGGTCGCGGCGGCGATCAGCATCGCGAGCGCGATCTGCACATTGTGATGATCGATGCGGCCGGGCGTGAACTGCTGATAGGCCGGCACGCCGGCGAGCGCGAGCAGCAGCGCCACCATCGCGGCCTCGCGGCCGGCGAGGCGCCAGGCGATGGACGTCGTGCCGGCCATGGTCGGCAACAGCCACAGCAGCGGCCACCAGGCGCGCATCAGCCGCTCGGCGGATGACGGATCGAAATACTGGAAAAACAGGGTAAGGCCCGCGAGACCGGCATCGATCAGCCGCGACCAGTGCGAGTCATAGCCGGTGGGCGGCTGCACCCGGCCGATATGCATATCGAACCAGCCCTGGCCGGCCAGCCAGGCCCGCATCTCGACCAGCCGCATGGCGTCGTCGGTATCAAGCAGGGTCTCGGCGGTCTGGGCCCAGTACTGCAGCAGCAAGGTCAGCGCGACGAGCAGCCACACCAGCACCACCAGGGCGCCGAAATTCGGCTGACGCAGCAGGTTGTTGGACATGAAAAAGGGCCATTTCCCAAAATGGGCCGGGCCAATCAGACATGCCCCAGCAGGGTTGAGTTTCGCTTAACGGGGCCGCATATCGATGGCTATGAAAACCCGCCCGCTCCGCGCCGCCCTCGCCGCCTGTGCCCTTTGGATCCTGCTGGCGGTGCCGGCGGCCGCGGCGGATGCGGTATTCCCCACCGCGTCCCGGCTGGGCATGGTTCCGCCGCCCGGGCTGGAGGCCTCCAAGTCATTTCCTGGCTTCGAGGACAGCGACAAGACCGCCTTCATCCGGCTGATCGCACTGCCGCAGCAGGCCTTTGCCGAGATCGACAAGACCATGACCAACGACGCCCTGAAGAAGCAGGGCATGCTGGTCGAAAAGCGCGACACGCTGAAGCTTGCGGGCGGCAACGCCATCCTGGTGCTGGTGCGGCAGGAGACGCCGCTCGGGCGCCTGCGCAAGTGGCTGCTGATCGCGCCGATGGAAAACCTCACCGCCATGGTGTCGTTCGAGATGCAGTCGAAGTCGCCGCCGCCCTACGCGGACGACGCGGTGCGCACGGCCTTTGCGACGCTGACCACGCGGGCTCATGTGCCGGACAGCGAGCAGCTCGCGCTGGTGCCGTTCCGCATCAGTGACACCGCCGGGCTGCGGCTGGTTCGCGTGGTGCCAGGCGTCGCAGCCCAATTCACCGACGGGCCGAAGGACACGCTCGAAGCGCTCGAGCAGCCACAGCTCGTGATCGCAGCCGCGTCCGGCGGACCGGCGCAGACCAGCGACCGCAATCAGTTCGCCCGCAACGCCATGAGCGGCCTGCCGCCGATGAAGGACGTGCGGATCACAGGCTCGGAAGGCATGCGGATCGGCGGCCAGGCCGGCCACGAGGTGCGGGCGACCGGCAAGGACGCGCAGACCGGCGCCGATGTCGAGATCGTGCAGTGGCTGCGCTTTGGCACCGGCGCCTACTTGCGGATTCTCGGAATCGCGCCGAAAGACCAGTGGAACGAGGCGTTCACACGCTTCCGCGCCGTGCGCGACGGGCTCGAGCCGCGGTAGAGATTTTCCGCATACGTCGCAGCAAACTCCGCCGTCATGCCCGGCCTTGTGCCGGGCATCCACGTCTTGGCTACAAAGTAAGGCGTGGATGGCCGGGACAAGCCCGGCCATGAACAAGCTGAGAGAGCGCTAAACTTACTGCGGATTGTCGTTGGCGGAGGCGGCCGACGCGGGCGTGGCCTTGGGGCCGCCCTTGGACACCGCGACCAGCGCGGGCCTGAGCACCCGCTCGCCGATCGTATAGCCGGCCTGCATCACCTGCACGACCGTGCCGTTCGGCACGCTGGCGTCCTCGACCTCGAACATCGCCTGATGGCGGTTGGGATCGAACTTCTGGCCCTGCGGCTCGAGCTTCTTGACGCCGTGCTTGTCCAGCACGTTCATCAGCTCGCGCTCGGTGAGTTCGACGCCGTCGAGCAGCGCCTTCATGGCGTCGTCGGCCTTGGCGCGCAGCTCGTCGTCGAGCGCCTGCATGGCGCGATGCATGTTGTCGGCGACGCCGAGGATGTCGCGCGCGAATTGCGAGATGGCGTAGACCTTCACGTCCGCGATCTCGCGGTCGGTGCGCTTGCGCATGTTCTCCATGTCGGCAAGCGTACGCAGCAGCCGGTCCTTCATGTCGGCCAGCTCGCGGTCGAGCGAGGTCGAGGCCTTCGGCGCGGCGGCAGCGTCGGGCTGCGCCGGATCGCCTGCGGGCGCGGTGTCGGGCCCTGCTTCGAACTTGGGTCGGTTGTCGTGCTCGTTCATGATGCCCGGGATATCAGGGCAAAGGCCGAAAAAATCAAGCGGCGTCTTGGGTTCGGCTGGAGGTCGAGGCCCTAGGACCCAAAAACTCAGGAGCCGAGCAGCCGGCTGACCACCTTGGCGGTGTAATCGACCATCGGGATGACCCGGGCGTAGTTCAGCCGGGTCGGGCCGATCACGCCCAGCACGCCGACGATGTGGCCGGCGCGGTCGTGATAAGGCGCGATGATGGTCGAGGAACCGGACAGCGAGAACAGCTTGTTCTCCGAGCCGATGAAGATACGGACGCCCTCGGCGCGCTCGGCGCGGCCCAGAATGTCGATGACGTCGCGGCGGGATTCGAGATCGTCGAACAGCAGCCGCACGCGCTCGAGGTCCTCCAGGGCCCTGAGATCCTCGAGCAGATGCGCCTGGCCGCGCACGATCAGCTTGCGCTCGTCGCCGTCGCCGCCGGACCAGCTGGCGAGCCCGTCGGCCACCACCTTCTGGGTCAATTGATCGAGCTCGGCCTGCGCCTGGGCGCGCGCCTGCTCCAGCTCGCCGCGCACCTCGGCGAGCGTCTTGCCGCGGATACGGGCGTTGAGGAAGTTCGACGCCTCAGTCAGCGCCGAGGCGGGCAGGCCCACCGGCAGCGGCAGGATGCGGTTCTCGACCTGACCGTCCTCGCCGACCATCACGACCAGCGCGCGCTCCGGATCGAGCCGCATGAACTCGATGTTCTTCAGCCGCGGGTTGGCTTTCGCGGTCAGCACCACGCCGGCCGCGCGGGTCAGACCCGAGAGCAAGCCCGACGCCTCGTTCAGCACGTTCTCGACCGACTTGCCGGCGCCGGCGACCTGGGCCTCGATCTGGCGGCGGTCGCCCTCGTTGAGGTCGCCGACCTGCATCAGCGCATCGACGAAGAAGCGCAGGCCCAGCTCGGTCGGAAGCCGGCCGGCCGAGGTGTGCGGGGCAAAGATCAGGCCGAGCTGCTCGAGGTCCGCCATGACGTTACGGACCGAGGCCGGCGACAGCGGGGTGTGGATCAGCCGCGACAGGTTGCGCGAGCCGAGCGGCTCGCCGGTCGTCAGATAGCTCTCGACGATCTGCCGGAAAATCTCACGCGAGCGGTCATTGAGCTGCGCGAGGCTCACTTGGCTGCGGCCGATGGGCACGTCCTGGGACACGTCGAACCCCTCCTGGCATCAGAATTGTCCATTCCGCCCGGTCACTTCAAGTCATAGTCCCTCAAGCCTTGGCCGTCTGGACGATGACGGCTTGCCCCCCGATTAACTCTGTTATGCTCGCCGCATATCAGGCCGGCAGCAGACCGGCTGACGGGAGGACGCGGCATGACATTGTTGTTCCGCGCGCTGGTGGCGTTGTGCCTGGTCCTGACCGGCACGGCCGCGCATGCGCAAGGCTATCCGAACAAGCCGATCACCTTCGTGGTGCCGTTCGGGCCCGGCAGCGGCAGCGACCTGATCGCGCGCATCATCGGGCAGCGGCTGTCCAGCGTGTTCGGCCAGAGCGTGATCGTGGAGAACAAGCCTGGCGCCAACGGCGCGATCGCGGCCGTGCAGGTCGCGCGCTCGGTGCCGGACGGCTATACGATCTTCCTCGCCAGCAACACGCCGATGTCGGCGGCGCCGAGCCTCAACAAGAGCATCGCCTACGATCCGATCAAGGACTTCCAGCCGCTGTGCCGGATCGGCAGCTTCACGCAATTGCTGCTGGTCAATCCGGGCATTCCGGTGAAATCGGTCGAGGAGCTGATCGCCTACGCCAAGGCCAATCCCGGCAAGCTGTCGTTTGCCAGCGCCAATGCGTCGTCGATCGTGGCGGGCGAGACGCTGAAACGCGCGGCGGGGCTCGATCTGCTGCATGTGCCCTATCGCAGTTCGCCACCCGCGGTGCAGGACGTGCTCGGCGGCCGGGTGTCGATGCTGTTCACCGACATGGCGACCGGCCTGCCGCATCACAAAAGCGGCGCGCTGCGCGGACTTGCGACGACGCGATTGCAGAGGAGCTCGCTGGTGCCGGACCTGCCGACGCTCAACGAGGCCGGTGTGAAGGGCTTCGACATGGACTCCTGGGCGGCATTCTTCCTGCCCGCCAACACGCCGCCCGAGATCGTGACGCGGCTCAACACCGAGCTGCGCAAGATCATCGACGATCCGGAGATCAAGGCGCAGATCGCGGCGACCGGCTTCGAAGCGTTCTCCAGCTCGACCGATGAGCTCGACAGCTTCGTGAAGGTGCAGCTCGTGAAGTGGACCAAGATGATCAAGGACGCCGGCATCCAGCCCGAATGAGCGCGCCGGAGTGATCGGCCCGAAATCGCAAGCTGGGACTGGCTTTTTCGCGACCATGCTCTAAAACCGGCCCGGAAATTTCCGCGTGTGAGGAGAATGCGAATGCGGCCAAGCCGCCGACAGCCCGACGAGCTTCGTGCCGTGTCGCTCGAGCGCGGCGTGGTGAAATACGCCGAAGGCTCATGCTTCGTGAAGTTCGGCGACACCCATGTGCTCGTCACTGCGACCTTGGAGGAGCGGCTGCCGCCGTGGCTCAAGGGCCAGGGCCGCGGCTGGGTCACCGCCGAATACGGCATGCTGCCGCGCGCCACGCATGAGCGCACGCGCCGCGAGGCCTCGGCCGGCAAGCAGAGCGGTCGCACCGTGGAAATTCAGCGGCTGATCGGGCGCAGCCTGCGCTCGGTGATCGATCTGCCGGCGCTCGGCGAAAAGCAGATCACCATCGACTGCGACGTGGTGCAGGCCGACGGCGGCACACGCACCGCCTCGATCACCGGCGCCTGGGTCGCGCTGCATGATTGCCTGACCTGGATGCGCACCCGCGAGATGATCAAGACCAATCCGCTGCGCGACCATATCGCCGCGATCTCGTGCGGCGTGTTCAAGAACGTGGCGGTGCTCGATCTCGACTACGCCGAGGACTCCGAGGCCGAAACCGACGCCAATTTCGTCATGACCGGCTTGGGCAACATCGTCGAAATCCAGGCCACCGCCGAGAAGACGCCGTTCAGCGAGGCTGAGCTGCTGTCGCTGCTCGCGCTCGCCCGCAAGGGCATCGGCAAGCTGGTCGACCTGCAGAAGATGGCGGTGATGTAGCGAATGGCCCATCGCCGCATCACCGGCCGGCTCGTGATTGCGACGCATAATCCCGGCAAGCTTGTCGAGATGCGCGATTTGCTGTCGGTCTACGGTGTCGAGGCCGTCTCGGCTGGCGAGCTCGGCTTGCCGGAACCCGACGAGACCGGAACCACGTTCCGCGCCAATGCGCGGATCAAGGCCGAAGCCGCCGCCAAAGCGGCCAACATGCCGGCCTTCGCCGACGATTCCGGCCTCGCGGTCGATGCGCTGGGCGGCGACCCGGGCATCTATTCGGCGCGCTGGGCCGGGCCGGACAAAGACTTCCGCGCCGCCATGAACAAGATTCAAAGCCTGCTGGTCGAGCACGGCGCCAAGGCGCCGGAGCAGCGCCGCGGCCATTTCGTCTCGGCACTGTGCGTGGCCTGGCCGGACGGCCATCTGGAGGAGTTCGAGGCCACGGTCGACGGCACCATCGTCTGGCCACCGCGGGGCACGCTCGGCTTCGGCTACGACCCTCTGTTCAAGCCGGACGGCCACGACCGCACCTTCGGCGAGATGCCGTCCGAGGAGAAACACGGCCTGCCGCCGCACGGCCGGGGGCTGTCGCATCGGGCCCGGGCCTTCCTGAAGCTCGCGGACGCCTGTCTTTCTCAAGCCGGGTGAACCGCGCGGTAACGCCGTTTCGGGAACCGGCGCTTTAATCTGCTTGTCGAATCTGCGTGTCAGGCACATAAGCCTGATGGCCATGTCCGATCCCGCAGCAACGTCCAACCCAGCCGAAGCCTTCGGCGTCTATCTGCATTGGCCGTTCTGCCTGTCGAAGTGCCCCTATTGCGACTTCAACAGCCATGTCCGCCACGCCGCGATCGACGAGACGCGGTATCTCCGCGCCTTCGAGACCGAGATCGCCGCGACCGCCGAGCGCGCACCGGGACGCACCGTCACGAGCATCTTCCTCGGCGGCGGCACGCCGTCACTGATGCAGCCCGAGACGGTCGGCGCCCTCCTCAACGCGATCGGCAAGCACTGGACGGTGGTTCGTGACGTCGAGGTGACACTCGAAGCCAATCCGACCAGCGTCGAGGCGACGCGCTTCCGCGGCTATCGCGCGGCCGGCGTCAATCGCGTGTCCCTCGGCGTGCAGGCGCTCGACGATGCGTCGCTGAAGGAGCTCGGCCGGCTGCACACCGCGCGCGAGGCGCTCGAAGCGGTCGCGATCGCGCGGCAGAATTTCGAGCGCTATTCGTTCGACCTGATCTACGCGCGGCCGCGGCAGACGCCGCAGGAATGGCGAGCCGAGCTCAAGCGCGCGATCTCGGAAGCCGCCGAGCATCTGTCGCTCTACCAGCTCACCATCGAGCCCGACACGCCGTTTTCGACGCTGCACAAGACCGGCAAGCTCATCACGCCGGACGAGGACACGGCGCGGGAGCTGTTCGATTTGACGCAGGAGATCTGCTCGGCCGCGGGACTTCCGGCCTACGAGGTCTCCAACCACGCCCGCCCCGGCTCCGAGTGCCGGCACAATCTCGTGTATTGGCGCGGCCAGGAATATGCCGGCATCGGCCCCGGCGCCCATGGCCGGCTCGACATCGACGGCCGCCGCCATGCCACCATGGCCGAGAAGCGCCCGGAGGCTTGGCTCACCCGGGTCGAAGCCACCGGTCACGGCCTTGTCACCGACGACATCCTCCTGCCGGAGGAACGCGCCGACGAATTCCTGCTGATGGGGCTTCGCCTCGCCGAGGGTATCGATCCGGCCCGCTACACTGCGCTATCGGGCCGCACGCTCGATCCCGCCCGCATCGAGACGCTGACCTCGCATGGCTTCGTGGCGCGCGACCCCGCCGGCAGCCTGCGGGTGACACCGGCTGGATTTCCGATCCTCGACGCTGTCGTGGCCGATCTGGCAGCGTAGCTTCCCTTTTGTTGTTTCGCTTTGTTGCTCGACCGGTGCCCTAGGGCCACACGGCTGATTTGACTGCACAATTGTCGCAGGCGGCGACTCGTTTTCGCCACGCCGCTGTGCTTCACTTTCCTCCGGGGGCTTCACGAAGGATTTGCCGTGCGGCGATTGCTCTGCGTCTTTCCGCGTTACGCGCCATCGTTCGGATCATTCGAGTTCTCCTATCCGTTGACGGACGGCATCCGCGCCTTCATGCCGCCGCAAGGCCTTCTGGTGATCGCCGCGTCGGCGCCCAAGGACTGGCAGGTCCGTTTCATCGACGAGAACCTCGATCCCGCGACCCGTGAGGATTTCGCCTGGGCCGAGGTGGTGTTCGTCAGCGGCATGCATGTGCAGCGGCCGCAGATGCAGGACATCCTGCGCCGCGCACACGCGCAGGACCGCACCGTGGTGCTGGGCGGCTCGTCGGTGTCCGCCTGCCCCGAGCACTATCCGGACTTCGACTACCTCCACGTCGGCGAAATGGGCGATGCCACCGATGAGCTCTTCGCGCGGCTCGAGCGCGACGCCACGCGGCCGGAGCAGCAGGTCGTCTTGAAGACGGTCGTGCGGCGCGAGCTGACCGACTTCCCGGTCCCGGCCTACGAGCTGGCGCAACTCTCGAAATACTTCATCGGCAGTGTCCAGTTCTCCAGCGGCTGCCCCTATCAGTGCGAGTTCTGCGACATCCCGGCGCTGTACGGCCGCAATCCGCGCTTCAAGACGCCGGAGCAGCTCACCGCCGAGCTCGACAAGATGGTGGAGTGCGGCCTCTCCAATGCCGTGTATTTCGTCGACGACAATTTCATCGCGCATCGCCGCGGCGTGCGCGAGCTTTTGCCGCATCTCGTGGAATGGCAGAAGCGCAATCACTATCCGCTGTCGTTTGCCTGCGAGGCGACGCTCAACATCGCCAAGCGCCCCGAGATCCTGTCGCTGATGCGCGAGGCGATGTTCGAGACGATCTTCTGCGGCATCGAGACCACGGACGCCGATGCGCTCAAGGCCATGGCCAAAGACCACAACAACATGGTGCCGATCCTCGAAGCCATCGAGACGCTGAACGGCTACGGCATGGAGGTGGTGTCGGGCATCATCATGGGGCTCGACACCGACACGCCGGACTCAGGCCAGCAGCTTCTGGAGTTCGTCAAGCATTCGCAGATTCCGCTGCTCACGATGAACCTGCTGCAGGCGCTGCCGCGCACGCCGCTGTGGGACCGCCTCAAGCGCGAGCAGCGGCTGATCGAGAACGACGACGACCGGGAGTCCAATGTCGTGTTCCGGCGGCCCTACGAGCAGGTGCTGGCCGACTGGCGCGAGGCCATGCGCATCGCCTATCAGCCCGAAGCGCTCTACGCGCGCTATGAGCATCAGATCAAGGCGACCTATCCGAACCGGCTGCACCCGAAGGACAGCGTGCTGCGCGCGCCGAGCTGGCCGAACATCCGCAAGGGCCTCACCATCATCGGACGGATCTTCTGGTTCGTCGGCATCCGCGGGCCCTACCGGCGGGTGTTCTGGCGCTTCGCCTGGGCGCGGCTGCGCACCGGCAACCTGCAGGACCTGGTCATGGTGGGCCTCGTCGCGCACCACCTGATCCTGTTCGCACGTGAAGCCTCGTCGGGACGGCGCGACGCCTCGCACTACAACTTCAAGCCGCGCGAAGAGCTCGTCGCGGCGGAGTGACGATCAAATCCCGGAATTGCCGAAGGCGCGCGGCGGCGGGCTGACCACCTGGCCGCCGCCCGGCGCGACACGCAGCACCGCGAGACCGCGCTCGTTGGTGCCGTCGCGGCGGAAGCGGAACAGCCCGTCGATGCCGGCGAAGCCCGACGAGTTGGTGAGCGACTGGTCGGAGAAGCGCTGCGGCCCCTGCGTCTTGACCAGCGCCGCCACCAGCGCGACGGCGTCGTAGGCAAGCGTCGCGGTGCGCACCGGGTCCTGGCCGTATTTGGCGCGGTAGCGCGCCGCGAAATTGCGGAAACCGGTGCCTTCGGGCGCCGCATAGAGGCCGCCCTGCAGCGACGCTTCGTTGAAGATGCGCGGATCGTCCCACAGCCCGGTGCCGAGGAGCTGCACGCGCCTGGTGTCGAGGCCGGCTGTGGTCAGCGCCTGCACCACCGACGGCACCACCTCTGGTCCTTCGGGGATGAACACCGCATCCGCGCCGCGCGCGGCCTGCGCCACGATCTTGGCCGGCACCGCCATCCGGTTGGCGTCGATCGTGTAGCGCTCGGATGCGACGATGCGACCGCCCTTGCGCGCCACCACCTGCTTGAACTCGGCCTCGACCACGTTGCCGTAGGCGCCTTCCGACAGCATCGCGGCAAACGAACGTTTGCCGATGCTGATCGAGTATTCGATGATCCGGTCGACGTCGGACTCCGGTAGGAAGCTCAGGAGATAGACGCCGCGCGCCGCGACCGTCGCGTCGGTCGAGAACGCGATCACCGGCACGCCGCGCTGGCGCGCCACCGCGCCGACCGTTCCGACCGAATGCGCGAACAGCGGACCGAGGATGATCTCGGCGCCCTCGCCGAGCGCCTGCTGCGCGGCCTGCTGCGCGCCGCCGGCATTGCCGCCGTCATCCTTCACCAGGAGCTGGATGTTCGGGCTGTTGAATTCGGCGAGCGCCATCTCGGCAGCGTTCTTCATCGAGAGCGCCACGGTGCCGGCATTGCCGCCGGCCGACAGCGGCAGGATCAGCGCCACGCGCACGCCGCCGGTGCCGACCTCGCCCGCCGCCTGAGGCGGAGCGCCGGGCGGCGGCGGAGCCGCTGCGGTGGGAGGAGGAGGCGGCTGCTGCGCGGATTGCGGCGTCGTGGCGTTGAACAGATCCGAGAGGCCCGAGCATCCCGCCAGCAGCGCCAAGGCGCCGGCCATCAGGCCGGAAACGCAGGCGCGGCGTGACAATTGGGATCGAAACTGGACCCGCAAACCCGGGACCATGATGGGCTACCTCGACACAGAGTTGGCCGTGCCAGCGCAACTCATCAAACTGGCATCATGACGACGATAGGTTAACCGAATGGAAAGGATAACGAATTCCTTCCTGACATGGATGACGCTTCGGCAGCCGGCGGTTACGATGGCGTCCATGCGGGACAATCGGGCCAATCTTGACCGACCCAAGACCTACATCCTGGCCGGCCAACCGGTCGAGCCTCCGAGGCTTGACCCGGGATTGCACCTTGTCGCTACCCCCATTGGAAACCTGCGCGACATCACGATCCGCGCGCTCGAGACGCTGGCGGCTGCCGATCTCATAGCCTGCGAAGACACCCGCGTCACCCGCAGGCTTCTCGACCACTATGGCATTTCCACGCCACTGACCCCCTATCACGAGCACAATGCCGCAGCGGCCCGGCCCAAGCTGATGGCCCGGCTGGCGGAAGGCGGCGCGATCGCTCTGGTTTCGGACGCGGGAACACCGCTGGTCTCCGACCCGGGCTTCAAGCTGGTGCGGGAGGCCCGCGAGGCCGGCCATCCGGTGATTGCGGCGCCGGGCCCATCTGCGGCGCTCACAGCGCTGATCAGCTCGGGCCTGCCGACCGATCGGTTCTTCTTCGAGGGCTTCCTGCCGGCCAAGGCCGGCCAGCGCAAATCGCGCATCGCCGAGCTTGCGCAGATTCCGGGCACGTTGATCCTCTACGAGAGCGGCTCCCGCGTGGACCAGACGCTGGCGGCGCTGGCCGAAGGTCTCGGCGACCGGCAGGCCGCCGTGTGCCGCGAGCTGACCAAGCTGCACGAGGAGGTGCGGCGCGGCGATCTTGCGGCGCTGGCCCGGCAATATGCCGAGGGCGCCGAAAGCCGCGGCGAGTTCACCATCGTCATCGAGCCGCCGGCGGAGGGCGAGGCGGTCGACGCCGACGCGGTCGACGCCATGCTGCGGCAGGCGTTGCGGCAAGGCTCGGTCAAGGACGCGGTCAGCGATGTCGCGGCGGCCACCGGCCGACCGCGCCGCGAGATCTATCAGCGCGCGCTCGAGCTCGGCGGACACGGCAATGGCGCGCCGGAGTAGCGCCGATCCGCCGAACCCGGACCGCGTCGCGGCGTTCGGGCTTGGGCTCTCGGCCGAGAGCCGCGCCGCCGCTTATCTCGTGGCCAAAGGCTACCGGATCGCGGCGCGGCGGTTTCGCAGCCCGGTCGGCGAGGTCGACATCGTGGCGCGGCGCGGCCGCGTGCTGGTGTTCGTCGAGGTGAAAGCGCGCGCCACGCTCGATGCCGCAGCAGAGTCGTTGCAAACGCGCCAGCAGCGCCGGATCGCGGCAGCAGCCGCGGCCTGGCTCTCGCTCAATCCGCACGACATCGACAAGAACATCCGCTTCGACGCGGTGCTGGTCGCGCCGGGAAAGATTCCGCGTCACATCCCGGCGGCGTTCGAGACCGAATAAACGCTTGCGCTTCAGCCGGCGCGAAGCTGCTGGGTGAATGCCTCGACCTGATCGCGGATGTGATGCGCGATGCCGCCGAGCTCCTCGGCCACGGCGCGCACCGCTGTCACGTTGCTGCGGGTGTTCTCGGTGGCGTCGTTGACGCGGCTCACCTCTTCGGCGGTGTCCGCCGTGCGCTTGGCCGCGATGTCGACGCTGCGCGCGATCTCCTGCGTGGCGGCGCCCTGCTCGGTGACCGCGGCCGAGATTGCGCCGCTGATTCCGCCGATGTCGCGGATGGTGCGTGCGATGGCGCCGATCGCATCGATCGACCGCAGCGTGGCCTGCTGCATGTCGGCGATCTGCTTGGCGATGTCGTCGGTGGCTCGCGCGGTCTGGCCGGCCAGCGCCTTGACTTCGCCGGCCACCACCGCGAAGCCGCGGCCGGCCTCGCCGGCGCGCGCCGCCTCGATGGTGGCATTGAGCGCCAACAGATTGGTCTGCTCGGCGATGTCGGTGATGAGGCGCACCACGTCGCCGATGCGCCGCCCGGCTTCGCTGAGCTCCTGCACCGCGGTGTTGGTGCGCTCGGCTTCGCTGACCGCCTTCTCGGCAATGGCGTTCGACTGCGTCACCTGACGATCGATCTCCATCACCGAGGCCGCAAGCTCGTCGGTGGCGGACGCGATGTCCCGCACATTGGCCGAGGCTTCGCTCGACGCGCCGATCGCGCTCTCGGTGCGGTGGGCGGCGCGATCCGCCGCCCCGGCAAGCTGCGCCGCAGCTTCGGTGACCTGATCGCTGATCGTGCTGAGGCTGGCGATGCTCGCCTCGATCGACGAGGCAAAGGCCTTGGTGTGGGCCGACAGCTTCTGCTGCTCGTGCGCCCGCGTCTGTGCGCTTTCGGCGGCCGCGCGGTTGAGCTCGATGTTCGACAGCATTGCGTTCTGGAAGATGCTGATCGAACGCGACAGCGCGCCGATCTCGTCGCGCCGCGCGCCAAACGGAATCGCGGCCTGCTCGCCGTTGGCGATCGCGCCGGTGACACGCGTGATCTGGGCAAGCGGCCGCGCCACCGAACGCCACAGCAGCAAGGCGCTGGCTGCGGCGAGCAGCACCGCCGCGATGCTCAGCGCGATCATCAGCTTCGCGGACGTGTCGGCGCCCGCATTGGCCGCCCGATAGGCTGCACGGGCCCGAAGCAGATAAGCCGCACCGAGGTTCTCCAGCTCGCGGTTGAGCTCCTGCCGGTTCTCGCGGACCGTCATCGTGAAGCCACGCTCGCGGGCGGCGGCGGGCCCCTCATCGGTGCCGAGCCGGATGAGCTCCTTGCGAAGCTCGTAGAATTGCTTGATTTTCTCGGCCACCGGCCGGAAGCCGTCGGTCTGCCCGGCCTGCCGGGCGTGATCGTCGACGAGTTGCAGCAGCTCCTCGTTGAACTGCCCCATCCGGCCGACAAAGGCCGCCCCGGTGGTGGTATCCGGTGACAGGAACAGCCCGCGGGCCTCGGCCACCACCGCATAGATCAGGCTGTTGATCCGCTCCACGGTCTGGGCGCCCTGCAGGGCCGCCTCGAATTCGGCGGTCAGCTCGGTATGCCGCCGGGCGCTGTCGACCGCCACGACCGCCAGCATCACAGTGGCGGTGGCGAACAGCGCAATGATCGCGTAAAGCTTGAGGAGAATGGAAACGTTCGGCCGCCGTGGCATTTCAACCCACCGTCACTACAGCCGGAAATTGACTCGAACTTGTTAACCCGCCGTTTAGTTTAACGGCCGGGTGCGGAGAAATTCATGGCCCTGAACGTCGCGGTGCAGATGGACCCGATCGAGCGGATCAATGTCCGCGGCGATTCGACCTTTGCGCTGCTGCTGGAGGCGCAGGCGCGCGGCCACCGCATCAGCTACTACACCCCGGACCGGCTGGCGCTGCTCGGCAACGCTGTGTTTGCGACCGTACAGCCGCTCACGGTGCGCGACACGGTCGGCGACCATTTCACGCTCGGCGAGGCCAAGCGCACCATGCTGGTCGATTTCGACGTGGTGCTGCTGCGCCAGGATCCGCCGTTCGACCTCGCCTATATCACCACGACGCATCTCCTGGAGCGCATCCACCCGGACACGCTGGTCGTCAACGACCCGGCGCAGGTGCGCAACGCGCCGGAGAAGATGTTCGTCAACATGTTCACCGACCTGATGCCGCCGACGCTGATCACGCGCGATCTGGCCGAGATCAAAGCGTTTCGCGCCGAGCACGGCGATATCGTCATGAAGCCGCTCTATGGTCATGGCGGCGGGGCGGTGTTCCGCCTGACGAAAACTGACCTTAATTTCGGCTCACTTTACGATATGTTCGCCGCCACATTTCGCGAGCCCTGGGTCATCCAGAAATTCCTTCCTGAAGTGAAGGACGGCGACAAGCGCATCATCCTGGTCGATGGCGAATTTGCCGGCGCGGTGAACCGAGTGCCCGCAGCCGACGACCTGCGCTCCAACATGGTGCGCGGCGGTTCACCGAAGGAGACCGAGCTGTCGCCACGCGAACGCGAAATCTGCCGCCGTCTTGCCGAGCCGCTCCGCGAGCGGGGCCTGCTGTTCGTCGGCATCGATGTGATCGGCGGCCAGCTGACCGAGATCAATGTCACCTCTCCCACCGGGATTCGCGCCATCAGGAATCTCGGAGGCCCCGACGTGGCCGCGGCCGTTTGGGATAAGATCGAAAGCAAGCGGCAAGCCGAATCCCGCGCCCGTCGTTCCCGTTGAGCACCGTATCGCCCGCTATGTCAGATACAACGTCCCCATCTTCCGACGACGAGATCGATGTCCTGACCCGGCTTGCGATCAAGCACGGCACCGACAAATGGGGCCTGCACTTCTACACGCCGGTCTACCATCGGCTGCTGCGGCGCTGGCGCCGCGAGCCGATCCGCCTGCTCGAGATCGGCATCGGCGGCTACAACATGAAGAGCGTCGGCGGCGCCTCGCTCGCGATGTGGGCCGATTATTTCATGGAGGGCCGGATCGTCGGCATCGACGTTGCCGAGAAGCATCTCGATCTCGGCCCGCGCGTCGAGATCCGGCGCGGCTCGCAGGACGATCCGGATTTCCTCAACCGGGTCTGTGACGAGCTCGGCCCGTTCGACATCATCATCGATGACGGCAGCCACGTGCCGCATCATGTGACGACGAGCTTCAACATCCTGTTTCCGCGGCTGCAGGACGGCGGCTACTACATCATCGAGGATGTGCAGACCACATTCTGGCCGCAGTTCGGCGGCTCGGCGCTCGGCGGCGCCACCATGCGGCTCGCCATGGCGCTGCTTGAGAACCTGCATCACGCCGAAATCCAGGTGGCGCATCCGACGCGTCACATCGACGAGCTGTCGACCTCGATCCGCGCGTTTCACGCCTTTCACAACGTGTTCGTCGTCGAGAAAGGCGACAACAGCGAGCCGTCCAATCACCGCTATCGGCTCGACAACCCGCACGCCGCACGGGCCTTGCGCGCCATCGAGCAGCAGATGGAGCGGGCGCCGACGCCGGCGGGCGTCGCCAACATGATTCAGATCAAGGCCGTGGCCGGCAACATCCCGCTGGCCTGGACGATGCTCGAAGAGGCCCTGACGAAGTGGCCCGATCATCCGTCGCTGCTGTATGTCGGCTACACCATCGGGACGATGAGCAACGATCTGCCGCGCAGGCTGCACTTTGTGCAGCGGCTCGCGGCGCAGGAGCCGGATAACTTCTGGCTGCAAGGCCTCAAGCAGCAGATCCAGACCGAGGCCATGGAGCCGGTGGCCGAGCAGCGATAGAGCCCGGTCGCAGGCCCCTTCAGAAACCGGCCACCGCTTCCAATGTCTGGCCCGCAGCCGCCTGCGCGCGATGCGTCGCGTCAAGGCGGGCTTGAGCCTCAGGCGGCATGGCAATTTCCCGGGCGAACTCCGGTCGCGCCGCAAGCTTCTCCTTCCAGGCGTGGACATGCGGATGCAGCCGCGCCAATGGATAGCCGCCCAGCGACAGCCGGTGGGCATAGATGAACCAGGCGATGTCGAGCACGCTCAACGCCTCGCCCATGAGATAGGGCGCACCGGCGAGGCGCTTGTCCAACGCGTCGAACTCGGCACGGAATTTCTGCGCCGAGACCCGCGCGCGCTCGTCGGGGAAACCCTCCTTCGCGGCGCGCTGCCAGAACTCGATCTGGACGTCTTTTTCGCGGTCTCTTGCGCCCTGTACCATGCCGGTGCCGTTGGCCGCATAGCTTTCCAGCATCGCGGCCGGCTTCGGCGGGCCGGGTGGATTGAACACGAAGCGGAAGCTCAAGGTCCGCAGGTCGAGATGCAGGTCGTCCTCGTGCCGCAGCAGGGCTGCGACTTCGTTTTCGTAACCTGTGGGAATGAGCTTTGGCGAAGGAAACGCATTTTCGAGATGCTGGATGATGTCGTTGCTCTCGATATGCACCGCGCCGTCATGCACCAGCACCGGCACGAGGCCTCGCGGATTGATGCCGAGGAACCACGGCTTGAAGTTCTCGTTCGAATGCAGATCGACCGGATGCGACGTCCAATCGATGCCTTTGAGATTGAGGAAGATGCGCAGCTTCTGCGAGCACGACGAGCCGGCGAAGTGCAACACATGCACGCCCTTCCAGGCGAGCACCTCGCGGGTCTTGATATCGCCGTCGATGAGCTGAACCATGCCTGCCTCCCGGTCGGGGTTTTTCTGACACGAACAGCGGACATCAATGGGACGACGGGCCCGCGTCCAATAGGGCTCAGCTATGAAGAACCCTAGGCCAGTTGGTTCGCGACTTCAGCGTCGCCGCATTCGAAGATGAACAGCATCCGCTGCTTGCCGGGCTCGAAGTGCTGGACCTGCCAGAGCAGTTCCTCGACGTCGCGTTCGGCGGCCTCGGCGTCCAACCGGGCCAGCCGGCACTGCTGCAGCTCGTTTTCCAGGGACTTCAGGTCGATCATGGGAACCTCCAAAACCTTCGGAGAATGGCTGCCCGACTGTAGATCGAATCGATTTGTTCTGCAAATGTTCTTGTCACTGCAACTTCGTTCCGCTACGTTCTCTGAGGCTGCATCCTTCAGTTGAGGCAATTCGGGGGCCCGGGGCAGATGGTCCAGCGCGTCAGCACCGTGGCGTTCCAGGGGATCGACGCGGTCGCGGTCGATGTCCAGGTGCAGGTCGCACCCGGCTTGCCGGCCTTCAATATCGTCGGCCTCCCCGACAAGGCGGTGTCCGAGGCCAAGGAGCGCGTCCGCGCTGCCCTTGTCGCATCCGGGCTGGCACTGCCGGCCCGCCGCATCACCATCAATCTCGCGCCGGCCGATCTGCCGAAGGAAGGCAGCCATTACGACCTGCCGATCGCGCTCGGCCTGATGGCCGCAATCGGCGCGATCCCGCACGATGCGCTGCCAGGCTTCACGGTGTTGGGCGAGCTCGGTCTCGACGGCTCGATCGCGGCGGTGGCCGGCGCGCTGCCGGCGGCGATCGGCGCCAACTCCCGCAACGAGGGACTGATCTGTCCGCAAGCCTGCGGACCCGAAGCCGCCTGGGCCAGCCCCGAGATGCAGATCGTCGCGGCGTCCTCGCTCATCCAGCTCGCCAACCACTTCAAGGGCACGCAGGTGCTCGGCCGGCCGAAGCCCGGCATCAAGGCCGAGACGCAGGGCACGCTGCTCGATCTCGCCGACATCAAGGGCCAGGAGAGCGCCAAGCGCGCCCTCGAGATCGCGGCGGCCGGCGGCCACAATCTGCTGATGATCGGCCCGCCGGGCTCCGGCAAATCGATGCTGGCGGCGCGGCTGCCGAGTATCCTGCCGACGCTGTCGCCCGCCGAATTGCTCGAAGTCTCGATGGTCGCTTCCGTGGCGGGCGTAATCGAGAACGGCGCGCTGACCGACCGGCGGCCGTTTCGCGCGCCGCATCACTCGGCCTCGATGCCGGCGCTGGTCGGCGGCGGCTTGCGCGCCAAGCCGGGCGAGGTCTCGCTCGCCCATCATGGCGTGCTGTTTCTCGACGAGCTGCCGGAGTTTCAGCCGCATGTGCTCGACGCCTTGCGCCAGCCGCTCGAGACCGGCGAGGTTTTGATCTCGCGCGCCAACCACCGCGTCACCTATCCGGCGCGCTTCATGCTGGTGGCGGCGATGAACCCCTGCCGCTGCGGCCACGCCAACGATCCGGGCTATTCCTGCCGGCGCGGACCGAACAAGCGCTGCGCCGCCGAGTATCAGACGCGGCTCTCCGGCCCGTTGCTCGATCGCATCGATCTCAACATCGAGGTGCCGGCCGTCACTGCGGCCGATCTCATCCTGCCGCCGCCAGCCGAGGGCAGCAAAGAGGTCGCGGCCCGCGTGGCGCGGGCGCGCGCCGTGCAGGCCGAACGCTATGCGGCGCTGGAGCTCGACGGCGTGCTGACCAACTCGGCGGTGCCCTCAGCGCTGCTCGAGGACGTGGCGCGCCCGGACAGCGCCGGGTTGACGCTGCTGCGCGAGGCCGCCGACGCCATGCGGCTGTCGGCGCGCGGCTATCATCGCGTGCTGCGCGTCGCGCGCACGCTCGCCGATCTCGACGGCTCGGAGAAGGTCGGCCGCGTGCATCTGGCCGAAGCGCTGAGCTACCGCGCGCTGATGGACGAAATCAGAAGCGCGGCGTGAGCGAAACGCTCAATCCATCTGCTCGCGCCAATAGCCCAGCGCCTCCTGGCCGGCACGATCCGAATAGCTGAACAGCTCGAGCTCGCTGTCGGCCGCGAAACTATAGGGCTGCCACGGCGTCGCAACGAACACGTCGTGCGGACGGATCTTGAATTCTTTCTCGCCGATCCGTGCGGTGCCCTCGCCGCGATGCACCGCGAACACCGCGCTGCCGGTGCAGCGATAGGGCTTGCCGGCAAAGCCAGCAGGCAACCGCTGCATCGACACCGCCATGGTCGGGAACGGATGCTTGCCGTTGGCGGGATTGGCGTAACGCAGCTTGAAGCCGTGCGCCGGATGCGGCTGGCCCGCGCGCGCCATGCTGTCGAGCGCGGCGCGCGTGCGCTGATACGGATAGATCAGCACCGGCGATGAGCGGCCATCGGAGTGATACTCGTCCGGGATGAGATTCATGCCGTAGACCGAAACGGATTCGCCTTCGGGCCGATCGAGCGGCTGCCGGTCCTCCGGATACTCCTCGCGGAACGACGCGCCGAACAGCTTGGCGAACGGCGTGTCGAGACCGTCGAGCCACACCACCGGCGCGCTGCCGAGATTGCCGTGATCGTGCCAGGCCCAGGATGGCGTCACCACGAAGTCGCCGGGCGTCATCGGCAGCTTCTCGCCGGCCACCGCCGTGTAGGCGCCCTCGCCTTCGATGATGAAGCGCAGCGCGCTCGGCGTATGCCGATGCGACGGCGCGATCTCGCCCGGCATGATGATCTGCAGGCCTGCGAACAGCGAGTCGCAGATGAAGGTCGTGCCGCGCAGGCTCGGATTTTCCAGGCACAGCACGCGGCGCTCGGCTTCTTTCTTCGTGATCAATCCGCAGGCGCGGATGAGCTGTGGCCTGACGTCAGCGTAGCTCCAATGCGCCGGCACGCAGCTCGAGCCGGGCTTGAGCCCGCTGGTCCGCTCCCACAGCGGAAACAGGCTCATGTCCTTCACCTCGTCTCCGAACCGTCCCAGGTCGGAATTGGCTCGGCTTGCGACTGACATGATCGGCTCCCGGCTTGATGCTCTTGAACGTGAGTGCGGGTGAACTTGAATTCCGGCGACTGTCCCGCGCCGCAGGCGCGAGCGTCAACCCCGGTTAAGCGCGCAGTAACCTTAACCAACTATGGTGGTGAGCGTGAACAGTAAGCGTCGGTGTCAGTATGCGTAAAACGCTCATCGCACTCGCGGCAGTCGCCGCTCCCGCCGCCGCTTACAGCATGATGGCGGTGCCGCCCAAGCCGCTGCCGCTCTCGAATTGCTTCGCCAGCGGCGCCTCGACCTACCAGATCGTCACCAACGCCGCGGCGCCGGACTATCGCATCCGGATCGACAGCACGGCCGCGCAGCCCGACCTGCGCATGCAGCTCGTCGACCGTCCCGAATATGCGGATTTCGTCCTGGTCGACGATTTCAGCGGCGAGCCCAGCACCTGCCGATCCTCGACGCCCGTCCGCACCGTCACCGTGGACGGCGCGGCCAAACCCGACGTGACGGTGCATCTGTCGGCCGACGCCAAGAGCGCCGACTACCGGCTCTATGTGCGCTCGACGCGCTTCTCACAGCAGGACGCCGCGGCCCTGCTTGCCGCGATGTGGAAGGCCGATCAGCGCCACAAGCTCGCGGCGTTTACGGTTCGCTAACCGCCGGCTTTAACGCCGAGTAAACCACCCCGGCCATTGGCCTTCGCGGTAAGGACTACCGCAAGATTCCGAGCCCAGAGTTCCCCCGGACATTTTGGGGCCGTCCGTCGCGCAACGCCGCGCGGCCGGACGTTGGGGCAAGGGGCAGGCGTCGATGCAGGTTCGTCCGGTCACGGGCATACCGCGCGCGCGCTATCGCGTGGTGACCCGTTTTGCGCTCTGGCTGCTGCGCTGGACGTTCATCAGCATTGGCGCGGTGACCGCGGCCTCGGTGCTGTTCAGCCAGCTCTATCAGGTCAACGAAACGATCTACGATCCCTCGCAGTTTGCCATCGGCGTCGCCGGGCTGTTCTCGATTGCCTGCGGCGTGATCCTTATTCTCCTCACCCGTAACCGGCGGCTTGACCAGGAGCTGCAGAGCGCGAGAGCGCGCTGCGAGGCGCTGGCCGACGGCATCTGGGAGCTGAAGGAAACCGAGGCGCGCGCCACGAGTCTCCTCGAGGCGCAGGGCGACGTCATCGTCCGCCGCGACAAGGACGGCCGCATCACCTATGCCAACGACGCCTATTGCGCGCTGGCCGGCGAGCCGCGCGACGCGCTGCTCGGCACCACGGTCGGCTTGAAGTCGATCCAGCAGGGCCGCAGCAGCGTGTTGCCGGACGGCACGCATCTGCATGACCAGCAGGTGATGACGCCGGCGGGCCCGCGCTGGCTGGCCTGGCGCGACGTGGTGGTCTGGGCCGAGCAGGCAGAGAGCGCCGAGGTGCAGAGCGTCGGCCGCGACGTCACCGAACGCATGGACGCCGAACGCGCGCTGGCCGATGCGCGCGATGCCGCCGAAGCCGCCAATGGCGCCAAGTCGCGTTTCCTCGCCGTGGTGTCGCACGAAATCCGCACGCCGCTGAACGGCATTCTCGGCATGGCCGAGCTTCTGCGCGACACGCCGCTCACCCTCGAGCAGGCGACCTATGTGCGCGCCACCCGCACGTCGGGCGAGGCGCTGCTGTCGCTGATCGAAGAGGTGCTGGACTTCTCCAAGATCGAAGCCGGCAAGCTCGAGCTCGCCTCCGAGCCCGTGTCGCTCACCACCCTGATCGAAGACGTGGTCGAGCTGGTGAGCCCGCGCGCCCAGGCCAAGGGCCTGGAGATCGCCGCCGACGTCGACGAACGATTGCCCGAACGCGTGCTGGGCGACGCGACGCGGCTGCGGCAGGTGCTGCTCAATCTCACCGGCAATGCGATCAAGTTCACCGAGAGCGGCGGCGTCAGCGTCGTGGTCGAGGCGGGCGCTGCCGAGGGCGAGATCGCCTTTGCGGTGCGCGACACCGGCATCGGCATCCCGCCGGACCAGCAGCTGCGGATCTTCCACGAGTTCGAGCAGGCCGAGGGCGGCACGAACCGCAGGTTCGGCGGCACCGGCCTCGGGCTCGCGATCTCACGCCGCATCGTCGAGCGCATGGGCGGGCGCATCGAGCTGGAAAGCGTGGAGGCCCGCGGCTCGACCTTCCGCGCGATCATTCCGCTGCAGGAGGCGCCCGGCACCGACGCGCCGCGCTTTGCGGCGCCGGCGCTCGAAGGCCACGCCGCGCTGATCATCTCGCCGCCGACTGTTGAAGTCTGCCTGATCAAGCGGCGGCTGAAGCGCTGGGGCGCCAACGTCGAGCGCGCCTCGACGGGACTCGCCGCCGACGTGATGGCCGAGCAGCGCTGGGACGCCGTGCTGGTCGATCATTCGGTCGGCATGGAAGCCGCAGCCGAAGTCGCCGCGGCCGCGCGCGACACCATCGCGCGGCGCATCATCCTGATCACGCCCGGCGAGCGGCACCGCCTGCCTGCGCTGAAGGAAGCAGGCTTCACCAGCTATCTGGTGAAGCCGGTCCGCGCGGCCTCGCTGAAGGCGCAGCTCGCTGCCGCCCCCGAGTTCGACGTCGTCACTGCCGCGGCCGAACAGAACGCGCCGGTGCCGGGTGCGGCCGTGCCGGACGATGCAGCCCCGTCGCTGTCGGTGCTGGTGGCGGAGGACAACGACATCAACGCGCTGCTGACGCGCTCGCTGCTGACGCGGCTCGGCCATCGGCCGGAGGTCGCGCCGGACGGCGCCGCGGCTGTCGAAGCCTGGCAGGCTGCTCAGGCCGGCGGCACACCCTACGACCTGGTCCTGATGGACGTGCACATGCCTGGGGTCGACGGCTTCGAGGCTGCGCGGCGCATCCGCGCCGTCGAAGCCGAAAGCGGCAAGCCGCGCACGCCGATCATTGCGCTGACCGCCAACGCCTTTGACGAAGATCGCGAAGCCTGCCTTGCCGCCGGTATGGACGGCTTCCTGGTCAAGCCGCTGGTGCGGGAGCGGCTGATCGAAACGCTGGCGTCGTTGTCGGGAAAAGCCTCGGCCGCGGCTTGAGCCGCGCGCCGGTCACAGCCGGCGAAGCGCGACCTCTTCGATCATGTGGCTCGCGCCCTTCTTCAGGATCAGGTCGGCGCGCTGCCGGGTCGGCAGGATGTTCTCGTAGAGGTTCACGAGATTGATCCGCTCCCAGATCGAGGTGGCGGTGTCGACTGCTTCCTTGTCGCTCAGCTGCGAGTAGCGGTGGAAGTAGGACTTCGGATCACGGAACGCGGTGCCGCGCAACGTGAGGAAGCGGTCGACATACCAGCCGCGCAGCACGTTTTCGTCGGCGTCGAGATAGACCGAGAAGTCGAAGAAATCCGACACGAACGGAATCGCCTTGCCGTCCTTGGGCAGCCGCCCGGTCTGCAAGACGTTCAGCCCTTCGACGATCAGGATGTCCGGCCGGTCGACCTCGACCCAGAGATTTGGAATGACGTCGTAGACCAGGTGCGAATAGATCGGCGCGCGCACTGGACGGCGCCCGGCCTTTACGTCGGACAGGAACAGCATCAGGCCCGACAGGTCGTAGCTTTCCGGAAAGCCCTTCTTCTCCATCAGCCTTTCGCGCTCGAGCACCGCGTTGGGCAGCAGGAAGCCGTCGGTGGTGATGAGATCGACCTTCGGCACGTTGGGCCAGCGCGCGAGCAGCGCCTGCAGCACGCGCGCCGTGGTCGATTTGCCCACCGCGACCGAGCCCGCGACGCCGATGATGTAAGGCACCTTGGCGTCCTCGCCGCCGAGAAAGCGCTGCTGCGCACGGTGCAAGCGCTGTGTCGCCGCGACGTAGAGCGACAGCAAGCGCGACAGCGGCAGGTAGATGTCCTCGACCTCCTTCATGTCGAGGCGATCGTGCATGGAGTGCAGCCGCATGACCTCGTCCGGCGACAAGGTCATCGGCATGTCTTCGCGCAGCGCGGCCCACGCCGAGCGCGAATAAGTGATGTAAGGTGAAAGTCCGTCGTCGACGCGCTGTTCCATCGGGACGCTCAGCTGCCAGATATCACTCGTTGGGCCGTGACGCCTTTTCCTCGAGCCCGGACTTCTTGGTACGGGTCTCGAGCAACGCCTCGACCTCCGCGAGCCTGATGCCGCGGGCATACAGCATGACCAGCAAATGATAGAGCACGTCGGCGGCCTCGCCGATCACGCGATCGCGGTCCTCGGACGCAACCGCCAGCACGGCCTCGACAGCCTCCTCGCCGAACTTCTTGGCGCATTGCGCCGGGCCCTTATCGAGGAGCTTGCGGGTGTAGGACAGCTCGGGCGAGGCCTGGGCACGGTCGACGATGCGCTGCTCAAGGTCAGCCAGGGTGAATTTGCTCATGGGCTTGAAATAGCATCTCTTCCGCCCAGCCGGGAGTCACGGCCCTGCGATTTGGTTGACGGACGCGACCGGTTGCCGGTTAGCATGAGCCGATGTCCAGCCCCGCCCTCGACTTCTGGTTCGACTTCGCCTCGACCTACTCGTATCTCGCGGCCAGCCGCATCGGGCCTCTCGCGGCCGAAGCCGGCGTCGCGGTACGGTTCCGGCCCTTCCTGCTCGGGCCGATCTTCAAGGCGCAAGGCTGGGACACCTCGCCGTTCAACCTCTACTCGGCCAAGGGCCGCAACATGTGGCGCGACCTGGAGCGGCTGGCGGAGGACTTGGGCCTGCCCTTCCGGCGGCCGGAGCCGTTCCCGCAGAACGGACTGCTGCCGGCGCGCGTGGCATTGGTCGGGCTCACGCAGGGTTGGGGCGAGCAGTTCTGCTGCGAGGTGTTTCGCGCACAATTCGCCGACGGCCGCCGCATCGACGAGCCGGCGACGGTCTCGGAAATCCTGTCGCGGCTGGGCATAGACGCGGACGCCGCGCTGGCCGCAGCACAGACCGACGACAACAAGGCGCGGCTGCGCACGCAGAGCGAGGAGGCGCAGCGGCTCGGTCTCTATGGCGCGCCGAGCTTTGTCACGGCGTCTGGCGAGCTGTTCTGGGGCAACGACCGCCTGGAACAGGCGCTGCGCTGGGCCAAGCGCGGGAAATAACAGCGGCTAAGGATCGAGCCGCATCGGCAGGCCAGCCTTCGCCATGTGCTGCTTGGCCTCGCGCACGGTGTGCTCGCCGAAATGGAAGATCGAGGCCGCCAGCACCGCGGTGGCGTGGCCGTCACGGATGCCCGCCACCAGATGATCCAGCGTGCCGACGCCGCCCGAGGCGATCACCGGCACCGGCACCGCGTCGGCCACCGCGCAGGTGAGCGCGATGTCGAAGCCGGACTTGGTACCGTCGCGATCCATCGAGGTCAGCAGGATCTCGCCGGCGCCGAGCGACACCACCTCGCGCGCATAATCGACCGCATCGAGCCCGGTCGGCTTGCGGCCGCCATGGGTGAAGATCTCCCAGCGGTCTTTCTCGCCCGGCTGCGAGGTCTTCTTGGCGTCGATCGCCACCACGATGCACTGGTCGCCGAACTTCTCGGCGGCCTCCTTGACGAAGGCGCGGCGGTTCACCGCCGCGGTGTTGATCGAGACCTTGTCGGCGCCGCAGATGAGGAGCTTGCGGATATCATCGGTGGTGCGCACACCGCCGCCGACCGTGAGCGGCATGAAGCAGGCCTCGGCGGTCCGCTGCACCACGTCGAAGATGGTGTCGCGGTTCTCGTGGCTCGCCGTGATATCGAGGAAGCACAGCTCGTCGGCGCCGGCCGCGTCATAGGCGATGGCGGCCTCCACCGGATCGCCGGCGTCGCGCAGGTTGACGAAGTTGACCCCTTTGACGACCCGGCCGTCTTTCACGTCGAGACAGGGAATGACGCGGACCTTGAACATGACGGCGGACCTATGCCTCTGAAAACACTACGATAACGGCATTGCGC
>Ga0209758_1000173_pt1 | contig 147509 bp, 135 predicted proteins | sample AraplaMF_Col_mMF_FD_184258 | JGI IMG/M metagenome (GOLD analysis project Ga0209758, IMG submission 184258) | Arabidopsis root microbial communities from the University of North Carolina, USA - plate scrape MF_Col_mMF (SPAdes) (version 2) | ecosystem: Host-associated > Plants > Roots >... | reverse complement strand
GCGCGCCTTCCGGCGCTCCACCGCGGCGATTTTGTACGCAGCCACCGCACTTCTTGGCCTGGACCGATGGGGACACACCGCTTTCGTTATCCAGGCAGCATTGACGCCGCCCTTCATCCAGACCCGTCCAGCCATTCAAGGCAGACCCCTCATCGGGGTCGGGCAGTGACCGCGCCTCCTGGGACGAGGTCACGAGCCTCGCCTGCAGGCGCCGCCTTCCCCGCTCCGCCAACGGCTCGTCTCCGGAGACGCCCTCAGTCGAGCAGGGATGGATGAGAACGTAACAGGAACATTTGTGTGCGTCAAGCGTACAAATTCTGAAACAAGCGAAAATGAGATTTTGCGATGTTCGCCGCGGCCGCGGCCTACAGGCGTGACGGCGCGGCGGGACTGAGCTGCAGGCGAACCGTAAAGGTCGCCCCCTCGCCCTCTTTGCTGTCGATGGACAGACGGCCCTGATGGCGGTTCAGGATGTGCTTGACCAGCGCCAGGCCAAGGCCGGTTCCACCCTGCGCCCGGCTCTCGCCGACATCGACCCGGTAGAAGCGTTCGGTCAGCCGCGGCAGGTGTTCGGCGGCGATGCCCGGGCCGTAGTCGCGCACCGATACCACCGCCTCGCCCTTGCCGCCGGGCGTGTTGGCGGCCGCGCAAGCGATGGCGATGCGCTTGCCGCTCGCGCCATATTTCAAGCCGTTCTCGATCAGGTTTTCGAACAGCCGCGTGAGCTCGTCGCGATCGCCGAGCACGACCAGCGGCGTGGCCGGCGCCGTGATCTCGACCTCCATGCCGCGATCCTGGGCGAGCGGCTGCAGGCCGTCGGCCACCTGGCGCACGATGCCGACGAGATCGACCGGCGTGTCGGGTCGCTGGTGGACGCGCTGCTCGATGCGCGACAGCGACAGAAGGTCATCGATCAGGCGCGCCATGCGCCACGCCTGGGTCTGCATGATGCCGAGAAAACGCGAGCGCGCGGCGGCATCGTCGCGCGCCGGGCCTTGCAGCGTGTCGATGAAGCCGGTGATCGCGGCGAGCGGCGTGCGCAGCTCATGGCTGACATTGGCGACGAAGTCGGCGCGCATGTCGTCGGCGCGGCGGATCGGGGTCAGGTCATGGACGGTGATGACCACGACACCGGCACGGCCCGGGCCGTGGACTGCGCCGAGCGCGATCGGCGCGACGAAGGCCTCCGACCAGCGCGGCGACGGCAAACGTGCGGAAAACTCGATGCGCTGCGCCTTGCCGGTGAGATTGGCGGCACGGATCGCCTCGACCAGCTCGGGCATGCGGAGCGCGATCGAGGCCGGCTCCCCCCGGCGCAGCGCCGGCGCCAGCGCCAGCGCCTGGGCGTTGAACGCGATGACGCGGCCGTCCTGATCGAGCACCACGACCGGATCGGACATGCCCGACACCACGGCATCGAGCAGAACGATCTCCGGCGGCGTGCTGACCGTGTGCGACGACGGCGCGTCGGTCGGCGCCGCCGCCCGCTCCTCGGCGCGGGCGCGCAGGAACCGGCTCAGGCGGACAAGCCAACCCGGTCCTGCACCGCCGTCATCAATCGCCGACATTCCGATTTCGCCCTTTCAAATGCAGGGTCAGCTCACGAATCCCCAGCGTCACGAGCGCCAGGGTGAAAGGGAGGATGTAATAGAGCAATCGGAAGATCAAAAGACCGGCCAGCAATTCTTCGGCATCGTATTGCCACAGTGCGATCAGCATGGCGGCGTCGAACACGCCCAGCCCGCCGGGCGAATGGCTGGCGAAGCCGAGCAGCGTCGCGGTGATGAAGATCACCGCGATGTCGATGAACAGCATGTGCGGCTCGTTCGGCACCAGCACATACATCGCAAGCGCGCAGCAGGTGAGGTCGATGATGCCGATCAGGATCTGCAGCAGCGTCAGCGGACCGTTCGGCAGCGTCACCTTCCAGTTCTGCCGCCCGATCACCCGCGGCGTCCGCCACACCCAGGCGATGTACCCGGCCAGGATCATCAGCGCCGCAATCCCCAGGAAGCGGTTGACCCAGAGCGGCATCTGATCGATCGCGGCGGCCGCCTCCGGGTGATAGGCAAAGCCGAAGCCCAGCACCGTCATGTTGCCGAGCCAGAAGGTGAGGCCGGCGATGAAGCAGATTTTCGCCACCTCGATGGCGTCGATCCCCCAGGCCGAATAGATGCGGTAACGCACCGCGCCGCCGGTGAAGACGCTGGCGCCGACATTGTGGCCGACCGAGTAGGAGGTGAAGCCGGCGAGCGCGGCGACGCGGTAAGGCACGTCGCTCCGGCCGATCGTGCGCAATGCAAAAAAGTCATAAAACGTCAGCGTCAGGTAACCCAGCGCGACGAACAGCCCCGAAATCGCGACGTCGCGGTATTCCACCGTCGCCATCGCGGTCAGCACCTTGCTGACGTTCATGTTGTGCAATTTGCGATAGAGCACCACCGCGGCAACGGCGATGATCGCGATGCTGAGGATAATGCCGAGCCGGTGAAGACCGATTTTCTGCTCGAAAAAGCGCCCGAACGCGCGCAACCAGTCCATCAAAGGGCCCCAGGCCGATCCCTACCCCAGCAACGGTCGCTAGTACCAGAACTTCGCCGGTGACGCGAGCGTTCCGAAGCCGCAATGCACGCGTGATCTGGGCGGTTGAGAACCGCTATGGTAGCGTTGCGAACCGGGAGCTTTCGATGCAGCCGCTGACCTTTGCGCTGGGTAACTATGGTGTCACCGAACCAATCAAGGAGCCGGGAGGGCTTCCGGGCAAGAGCTTGAGCGACCTGCGCTTCATCGAGGTCAAGCCGATCATCGCGGCGATGCGCCGCATGTGCCGGGGGCTCGAGTTCGACATCTGCGAGATGGCGTTCACCACCTATCTGTGCGCCCGCGCGGAGGGCAAGCCGTTCACCGCCATTCCGGTGTTCGTGACCCGAAACTTCCACCACTGGGCGATCTTCATCAACACCAAATCCGGCATCAGGGAGCCCAAGGACCTGGAGGGCCGCAAGGTCGGCGTCAACCGCGGCTATACGGTGACCACGGGACTGTGGGCACGCGGCGTGCTGCAGACCGAATACGGCGTCGATCTGGACAAGATCACCTGGTGTCCGACCGACGATGAGCACGTGGCGGAGTTCAAGGCGCCGAAGAACGTCGACTACAGCTTTCGCGGCGCGAAGATGCGGGACTTGCTGCTGTCCGGCCAGATCGACGCCGCGATCGGCGAGGTCGGCGTCGACGCGCCGGAGGTGAAGCCGCTGTTTCCCCATGCGCAGGTCGAGTCCTTCGGCTATTTCCTCAAGACCGGCATCTATCCGATCAATCACGGCGTGGTCATCAAGGACTCGGTGCTGAAAGAACGGCCCGAGATCGCCGGCGAGCTGTGCCGCGCCTTCGAGACCGCCAAGGCCGGGTATCTGAAGGGCCTGGATGCGAGCCAGCCCACGACATCCTGGGACGTCGCCGCCAAGGTGAACAAGGCCGTGGTCGGCGATCCGTTTCCATTCGGCATCGAGCCGAACCGCAAGGCGCTCGAAGCCATCACCCAGTTCGCGGTCGATCAGAAGATGGTGCCGCGAAAATTCTCGGTCGAAGAGCTGTTCGCGCCGGCGGGATGACCACCGCAGGTAACGCCGGCCCGCAATCGCCCCTCCCCACCTGCCGCGCCGCGGCGCGGCCTGTTATGATGCCGGCAAAGCAACAAGGCCGGCACCGAGACGGCCGAATGGGCAGCAGGGAGAAGCGACATGGATGACGGCGACAATGGCATTGCAAGGCGGACGGTTCTGATGACGGCGGGCGCAGGAATAGGCGCGAGCCTGGTTTCCAATCTGGCGCAGGCCGAAGGCGCGACGCCGGCTGCCGCAGGCGAAGCCGAGATCTGGAGCCAGGAATACTGGGCCAACAAGAACGGCACGAAGCTCAATCTCTGGCGCAAGCGCGTCGGCGCGCCGAAGGCCGGCGAGAAGCCGCTGCCGATCCTGTTCCTGGTGCACGGCTCGTCGAATTCGACGCGCTCGTCCTATGATCTCATCATGCCGCCGGGCAAAGGCGAATACTCGATGATGAACGTCATGGCGCGCGAGGGCTATGACGTCTGGACCATGGACCACGACGGCTACGGCTATTCCGGCAGCTCCGGCAACAATTCGGATATCGCGAGCGGCGTCGAGGATCTGAAAGCCGCGATGCCGGTGATCCAGAAGGAGACCGGCCAGAGCAAGATGCACATGTACGGCACGTCGTCGGGCGGCATCCGCGCCGCGGCCTTTGCCCAGGCCAAGCCCGAGCACGTCGACCGTCTGGTCATTTCGGCCTTCACCTACAAGGGCACCGGCGCCGAGGAGATCGCCCGGCGGAGAGCTCGCGTCGACGAGCTGCGCGCCAACACGCGCAGAAAGCGCGACGCCGCCATGATCCGCTCGATCTTCACCCGCGACGGCCATCCCGGCACCACCGATCCGGCGGTACCCGAGGCGATCATCGCCATGGAGATGAAGTTCGGAGACACCATCCCGACCGGCACTTACCTGGACATGGCCGCCAACCTGCCGATTGTCGATCCGAAGAAGGTTACGTCGCCGGTGTTGATGCTGCGCGGCGTCTGGGACGGCAACTCGACCAACGAGGATCTGCTGGACTTCTACACGCAGCTGCCGAACGGCGACCGGCAGTTCGTGATCCTGCCGAACACCGCACACAGCCCGGGCTACAGCAAGAACCGGCACCTGCTCTTCTACGCGGTCAAGAATTTCCTGTCCGCGCCGGCGACGGCGGCGGCGTAGTCCAGAGCTGGGCGATCAAAGCAAACAGGCGCGAACCGCAAGGTCCGCGCCTGTTGGTTTGCTGTCAGATCGCTAAACCGACTGAGACTCGAGCTCTTCGCCGACCCGGATCGGGTGCGCCATGGTCTCGTGCAGCGCGTTGGCGTCGAGCTCGCCCTCCCAGCGGCTGATGACGATGGTGGCGACGCCGTTGCCGATCAGGTTGGTGAGCGCGCGGCATTCGCTCATGAACTTGTCGATGCCGAGCAGGATCGCGATCGACTGCACCGGAATGTCGGGGATGATCGCAAGCGTCGCCGCGAGCGTCACGAAGCCCGCGCCGGTGACGCCCGAAGCGCCCTTCGACGTGATCATGGCGATCACCAGGATGCCGAGCTCCTGGCCGATGGTCAGCGGCGTGTTGGTGGCCTGCGCCAGGAACAGCGTCGCCAGCGTCATGTAGATGTTGGTGCCGTCAAGGTTGAAGCTGTAGCCGGTCGGGATCACGAGCCCGACCACCGACTTCGAGGCGCCGAGATGCTCCATCTTCTGGATCATGTGCGGCAGCACGGTCTCCGACGACGACGTGCCGAGCACGATCAGGAGCTCATCCTTGATGTAGGCGAGGAAGCGCAGGATCGAGAAGCCCGCGAAATGCGCGATGGTGCCGAGCACCACCAGCACGAACAGGGCGCTGGTCAGGTAGAAGGTCGCGATCAGCGCCGCGAGATTGGCGAGCGAGCTGATGCCATAGGCGCCGATGGTGAAGGCCATGGCGCCGAAGGCGCCGATCGGCGCGATGCGCACGATCATGCCGATGATGCCGAAGAACAGCTTGGCGGCCGCGTCGATCGCGGCGTTGATCTTGCGGCCGACCTCGCCCAGGCGCGCGATCACAAGGCCCGACAGGATCGACACCAGCAGCACCTGCAGCAGATCGCCGCGCGCCAGCGCGCCGAAGAAGCTGTCCGGGATGATGCCCATCAGATGCGCGACGATGCCCTCGTCCTTGGCGCGGGCCACGTAGCTCGCCACCGCCTTCGGATCGAGCGTGGAGATATCGATGTTGAAGCCGTTGCCGGGCTGCAACGTCCTGCCGACGAGAAGCCCGATCGCCAGCGCCAGCGTCGAGACCGCCTCGAAGTAGAACAATGTCTTGACGCCGATGCGGCCGACCTTCTTGAGGTCGCTCATCGAGCCGATGCCGTGCACCACGGTGCAGAAGATGATCGGCGCGATCATCATCTTGATCAGCGCGATGAAGCCGTCGCCGAGCGGCTTCAGCGCCACGCCGGTCTGCGGAAAGAAGTGTCCGAGCAGGATGCCCAAGGCGATGGCGATCAGAACCTGAACATAGAGAATGCGGTACCAAGGACGAGAAGAAGCAGCCACGGCCATCGCCTTGTGTTTTGAACAACGCCGGTCCAACCCCATCACAATGCGGGGATTATTTCGACAGGAAAAACTCCCGCAGCGCCGCATAGGTCTCCTCGGGCGCCTCCTCGGACAGATAGTGGCCGCAGGGCAAGGCCTTGGTGCCGCGGATGTCGGTGGCGTAATCCTTCCAGACCTCGGCCGGCTTGTGGTTGCGGCCGACCGCGCCGGTCGCGCCCCACAGGATCAGGGCCGGACAGGTGATCTTGCGGCCGGCCGCGAAGTCGACCTTGTCCATCTCGAAATCGACACCGTAAGTGGCGCGATAGTCCTCGCACATGGCGTGCACGGTGGCTGGATTGCGGAAGCAGCGCTTGTACTCCTCCAGCGCCTCCTTGCCGAAGAAGCTCAGACCCGACTTGCTCTTGGACAGCTTGGTGGTGATGAAGAAATCCGGGTCCGCGCTCATCAGCCGCTCCGGCAGCGGCTCGGGCTGGATCATGAACAGCCAGTGGTACGACGCCTTGGCCCATTCCCGGGTCATGTGGGTGTAGAGATTGTGCTGCGGGATGATGTCGAGGATCGCGGCGCGCTGGACCTTGTCCGGATGGTCGAGCGCCATGCGGTGCAGCACGCGGGCGCCGCGGTCGTGGCCCGCGGCCATGAACTTGCTGAAGCCCAGCGCCGCCATCACCTCGACCTGGTCCTGCGCCATGGCGCGGAACGAATAGCCGGAATGGTCCTCGCCGCCGGGCGGCTTCTCGGAGTCGCCGTAGCCGCGGAGATCGGTCGTAACGACGGTGAATTCTTCGGCGAGCCGCGGCGCGAACTTGTGCCAGGACAGATGCGTGAACGGATTGCCGTGCATCAACAGCAGCGGCGGGCCCTTGCCGCCGTGCACCGTGACGATGCGCGCGCCGCTGGTCTTGATCTCGGTGCGGGTGAAGCCTTCCATCATCGCAACCTCCCTGACAAAGGTCAGGGAGTGTCGGACATCAGTGCGGCCGGCTCAAGCGGGTGAGCGCAAGCGATCAGGGCCTGAGGTACACGTAGCCCTGCGATTGCAATTCCGCGATGCGGACCACGCCGCCGGCCTCGGCGACCACAAAGCCCGGCACGAGATCCTTCAGCGTGACCTCCTGGGCCTTCATGGTGTTGCCGCAGGCGGCGAGCTGAAGCCCGGCGCGCGAGAAATCGGCGAGGCGCTTGACGGACTCCGGAGAAGCCGAGGCGAGATGGAAGCCCTTCAGCGCCGGCCCGTGCACCACGAGCGAGATCGTGACGTTGGCGGGGCCGCCGACGCCTTCGTAATGGTTCTTGATGTTGCCCAGCACGAAGCCGACCTTGTCGAGATCGGTGAGGTGATAGACCACCTTGGTCTTGTCGGGTGCAGGCGTCGTCGCCTCGGCGCGTTTCGCGCTCACGGCAAAGAGCCCGCCCGTCGCTGCGGCCACGGCCGCCAGAATGCCACGCCTGTTCATACGCTCGCCCCCCGCTCCCGTATTCGATTGCGCTTACCTGGCTGCAGTCACCTGCTTGGTCGCCTGCTTCCGCAACGCGACAAGCTCGTCACGATCGTTCACCAGAGACTTACACATCTCCAGGGGCGCGCGATCAAGCCGGAACACGCGATCGTCGGCGCCGCCGTTCAAATGTTGGCGTTCCTCTTCGTCGGGCTTCTTGTTGTCCCAGATCACGACCGAGCCCACCCGGACGATCGTGGACTTGGCGTCGGCGCTGAGCTCCACCTCGATGCCGCCGCCGTCACAATCGACCGAGCAGCCGAAATGCTCCTTGCCGTTCTCGCTTTCGGACGCTTTCGCGTGGCCGCAGTGGCCGCCGGAACGGAAATCCCCGGGCTTGTTGCGGAACTTCAGCCCGAGCGTGAACGAATGATTGAGACTCTCGTCCTCCGGCATCGCCTCGGCGGTGACCAGAAGCTTCATCGCGGCGACCTTCTGCTGCGGATGCTTGGCGAGGTGCGCGGCGTCGTATTCGCGCACGAAGCAGGCGAAGGTCTTCTTCTGCTGGGCGACGTCCGTCGCATAAAACTTGTTGGCGAAGGTGTTGTCCGGCTTGGCGGCTTCCTTGGCCGCTTCGGCGCGGGCCGTCGGGCCGGCCGCGACCAGCAAAATCGAAGCCGCAATGGCGGCCATCCAGCGACGTTTCATGGAAAACCCCTGCGATACGCGAGGCCGGCCCGCGCAAAGCAGCGGACGGCTGCAACCCTTGGTCGGCGCAGTCCTCGAAAAGGTTCAAACGCCTTGGGATTGCGGCCTTATTCGCTGCCTTCGAGGCCCGCCCGGCGGACCACCTCGCCCCAGCGGACGATCTCCTTCTTCACGAAGGCCGTGACCTCCTCCGGCGGGCCGGTGACGGCCGGGCCGATGCCGCGCCGTTCCAGCTCCTGAATGACGGCCGGATCGCTGAAGATCGCATGGACCTCGCGGTTGAGCAGGTTGACGATCGCGGGCGGCGTTGCGCCCGGCGCAAGCAGCATCTGCCAGGACGCGGATTCGAAGCCCGGCACGGTCTCGGCCACGGCTGGAATATTCGGCGCGGCGGGACTGCGCTTGGCGGTGGTGACTGCAATGCCGCGGACAGTGCCTTGCTGGATGTACGGCAACGTCGATGTGGTGTCGCCGAACAGGAGCTGGATGTGGCCCGCGATCAAGTCGTTCATCGCGGGCGGCGTCGCCTTGTAAGGCACGTGCGTCATCTGAATGCTGGCGAGGCTTTGCAGCAGTTCGGTGCTCAGATGATGCATCGAACCCGGCCCGCCGGAACCGTAGTTCAGGCCGTTCGGCTTGGCTTTGGCGGCCGCGATGACGTCAGCCACGCTCTTCAGCGGCGAGTTGGCAGCGACCACCAGGAAGAACGGCGACGACGACAACAGCGCCACCGGAATGAGGTCCTTCAGCGGCTCATAGGGCAGCTTCTTGTTCATGGTCACGTTGATGGCCATGGTGGAGCTCGTGCCCTGCATCAGCACGTAGCCGTCGGCCGGGGCGCGCACGACCTGCATGGCGGCGAGTGTGGTGCCCGCGCCAGGCCGGTTCTCGATGATGAACGGTTTGCCGAGCCGCTCCTCGAGCTTCTGCGCGACAAGCCGCGCCAAGAGGTCCGAGCCGCCGCCGGCAGCGAACGGCACAAAAATGGTGACCGGGCGCGTCGGATATTGTTGCGCCTGCGCGGGCAACGCCAACGCTGTGAAAAGGGCCGCCAAAACAGCCAGAGCCGAAATGCCCATCCGCATCGTTCCCTCCTTGCGCGGCCGCCTGTTGTCGCGGCGGCTTACGCGGCCCAGTTTATCCGGGCTTATGCCTGTTCGGCGCCGATCATCGCGTTCAGCATACGGCGCGCCTGAAGCTGCGCCGCATCGGCCGCGACGTGGATCAGCCCGTCGAGCGAGCCGCCGTCGCGGTTGGTCTGCACCGCTTCCAGGAACTCCACGTCCTCCATGAACGTCGCCTTGGAGCCCTCGAACAGCATCTTCGACATCTCCTGGTCGTCGAGGCTGAAGTCGCGGGCGAAGCAGAACATGTAATGGCTCGTCTGCGCGGTCTCCGGCGTGATCAGATGACTCGACCAGATCGAGATGCCCTGGCTGCGGTCGCCTTCCGGCGCGCCGGTGCCGGTCTTGGCACAGCCGACGTCGAGATAGACGATGCCCGGCGGATGCCACGTGGCATGCTGCCAGCGGTCGACCTTGCCGGTGAAGTTTCCGGCCTTGGCGAACAGCGGCGGCGGCACGAAGTCGATCATCCAGCGGCCGACGCGAACACCGTCGTTCAGGCGCTCGGTCTTGGTCGGCGTCGTGGCCTCGCGCGGATCGCCCGCCAACGTTTTCTTGTGCACGTAGCTGACGTGGGTGAGATCGAGCAGATTGTCGATGATGAACTGGTAGTTCGACTTCACGTGGAGATTGCCGGGCGTCGTCGCCCATTTCGGATCGGACAGCCACGGCATGTCGGGAATCTTGGCGGTGTCGGCTTTCGCCGCTTCGCCCATCCAGATCCAGACCACGTTGTTCTTCTCGTGCACCGGATAGCTGCGCACCTTCGCGCCTGACGGCACATCGGTCTGCCCGGGCACATGGACGCAGTTGCCATTCACATCGAACTGCAGGCCGTGATAACCGCAGGCCAGCGTCGCGCTCGCGATTTCACCGAGCGACAACGGTGCGGCGCGGTGGCAGCAGCAGTCTTCCAGCGCGCCGACCTCGCCTCGGTCGTTGCGGAACAGCACGACCTTCTCGTTGAGGAACGTCTTGCCGACCGGCTTGTCTTTCAGCTCGCGAGACCAGATCGCCGAGTACCAGCCGTTGCGCAGGAACATTCTTTCCTCCTTGTCGCGTAGGACGGAATGCTAGCGCGGCAGCGGGTGCTGTTCGAGGTATGTCTGGTATTCCGGCTCGACATCGATCTGCAGGGTGCCGAGCATCCGGACCACACCGTTGTAGAACGCAATGGCGAGCGCGAGATCGATGACGATCTCGCGGCCCAGCGCCTTCTCCAGCGCCGCGAAGGTCTCGTCGGACATACCCAGATCGTTGGTCATCTCGCGGGCGGCGCGCAGCACGGTCCGGGACAGGATATCGAGCTTGGTCGCCCGCCCCGCGGTCTCCTCGCCGATGGCGCGGATGTCGTCGTCGGTGACGCCGAACTCGCGGCCGATCTTGACGTGGTGCGAGTATTCGTAGGGCGATTTGGCGAGATAACCGACTTGGAGGATCGCAAGCTCGCGCAGCCGCGGATCGAGCTTGCTCTTGTTGCGGATATACATCGCAAGGTGCGTCATGGCCCGCGCCGCATTCGGATTGTTGGCCATCGCGCGGTTGAGCGCGATCGGCCGCGCCAGGATGTCCTGATGCTCGGGCGGCAAATCGGATTGTTCGAGATAAGGAACACGCGCCATGAGAGTCACTCGCTCGCTGACTTAAAGGTGTCGGAAATCTACTCGTCTTTCGCCTGGCCCGGCCGCACCGGCGTCTCGGGCAAAAGGCCGCGGCGCTGCCGCTTCAGCGTCTCGCGGCCGGTCTCCTCCCAGTCGCCCGCGGTGGTCCGCCGGGCATAAGTCTCCCAGGTGTCGGTCCAGTCGTCGAGCGTGTAGCCGTGCCAGGGCGACTGCACATTGAGCTGCGGCAGGCCGAGCTCCTCCCACAGCACGCGGGCGTGCTCCATGTAGGGCTTGGTCGGCAGCGCGAGCGGCGGCATGGCGCGCTTGCGGGTCGCATCCACGAGAACGCCCGAGTCGGTCTTGTTGCCGGAATATTGCGCGCCCTGCACGCCGCCGCGATGGGGCACGATGTGCATGTCCTCGATCGGGTTGGTGCGGTAGGCCAGCGACCACAGCACCGCGTCCATGCTGCTCGGGTCGATATCCTCGCTGACCGCGATGACGATCTTGCCGCAGTTCGATTGCAGCGTTGAGGCGCCCTGCAGGCCGCGCCAAACTTCGGTGCGCGGCGCGCCGGCCGCAAACTGCAGGAAGATCACCGGGCGCAGGTTGGTCAACCGCTCGTGCATCACGACGCGGCGGATGCCCTTGATGCCGAGATTGGTCTTGAGATGCGCGAGGAACAGCGGCTCGTACGCGACCTTCTTGATGACGCTGGATTCGCTCGGCGTCACCTGGCTGATGATCTGGGTGAACACCGGCTTTTTCTTATGGGTGATCGCCGTCACCTCGATGGGCATGTTGTAGGCTTCGAGCGCCACATAGCCGTTGCTCTCGCCGAACGGCGCTTCGGGCTCGAGCACGTCGGGATCGATCAAGCCTTCGATGACGATCTCGGAATCCGCCGGCACCTCGAGATCGACTGTGCGGCAGCGGACCATCCGAATCGCCTCGCCGACCGCGCCGCCCGCCACCGCCATCTCGTCCATGTCGACGGCGAGCTTCTGCGGCCCGGTGAACATCACGATCGGGGCCGCGCCGATCACCACGGCGATCGGCATCTTCTGCTTGCGGTCGCGATATTTCAGCCAGTGCAAAAAGCCGCCGGCGCCGGTCGCCTCGCGCGCCACCATGCGCGCCGCTAGGCGGTCGGCCGCTTTCAGGCCCACGCGATACATGCCGAAGTTCTGAACCTTGCTGTCCGGGTCGCGCGTCACGCAGAGCGTCGCGGTGAGATAGGGCGCGGCGTCGAAGCCCGGCGTCGACACCGGCACCGGCAGGAATTTCACGCCTTCGGTGCGCAGCGTATCGCCGGTGATCACCACCTCCTGGCACGGCGCGTCGTTGGTCAGCACCGGCGGGATCGGATGCGCGATCGCCTCCATCCAGGCCTCGCCGATCTCCTCGACCGGGCGGCCCATGCCGCGCGCATAGATTTCGGGTGACGCCGCGAGCGCGCCGACCACCACGGGCATGTCGTAGCGGCGGCCCTTGCTGTCGATCACGTTCGTAAACAAGAACGCGCGGCGCTGCTCCTCCGGCACGCCGCCGATGAACTGCCAGCGAACCAGCGGCCCAAGCTCGGTGTCCTTGTTGATCGGCCGGTCGATGCGCGTCAGCAGGCCCGCGGCTTCGAGATCGGCGAGATGCTGCTGCAGATCGAGCCGGGGCACGGTGTGCTGCGCACCCTTGGTTTCCTTGGACGTGTTCTTGTCGAGCATGGTTGTTCTGCCTTCGGCTTTGTTGGGTTGACGCTAGCACGAACCGCAACCAAGCTGGACCGAAAATGCGGGAGTGCCGCATGACAGAACAGACATGCGAGGAAACGTGACCGAGCGAGCGAACGATCCGGCCTTCATCTATTTCCCCACCAATTATCGCTGGTCGATGGGCCTGCTGCTGTGCCTGTCGGCGGCGCCGTCCGGCGGCGCGGAGATCGACGAGATCAATCGCATCGGCCGCGCGCTGAAGGACAAGGTCGGCGATGACAACGCGTGGTTCGAGGAATGGGCCCGCATGGGCGACATCGTCGAGGCCCGCGGCCGCGACGCCGAGAAGAAGGGCCACCGGCTGACCGCTGCCGCCTGCCTGATGCGCGCGGCGCATTACTATCAGATCGGCGAGCGGTTCCTGCAGCACGGGCCGCGCTCGCCCGCGGTGTACAAGAAGGCCGTGAAGTCTTTCGCTGACGGCGCCGCGATGCTGAAGCGGCCGCGGATCGAATCCGTCGAAGTGCCCTACGGCGACAAGACCTTGCCGGCGCTGTTCGTGCATCCGGCGCCGGAGGTGGCGCAAACCAAGCCCGCGCCCGCGATGGTGTTCTTTGACGGCTTCGACATCACCAAGGAGATTCAATACTTCAAGGGCGTGCCGGAGCTCGCGGCGCGCGGCATCGCCTGCCTGATCGTGGACGGGCCCGGCAATGGCGAAAGCGTGCGCTTCCGCGACCTGCCGCTGATCGCCGAAACCGAGAAATACGGCACCGCGGCCTATGAGTATCTGGCGAGCCGCAAGGAGGTCGACCCGAAGCGCATCGGCGTGATGGCGATTTCGTTGGGCGGTTATTACGCGCCGCGCGCGGCGTCGCTCGAACCACGCTACGCCTGCTGCATCGCCTGGGGCGCGCAGTGGGACTACTACGAGACCTGGCGGTACCGCTTCGAGCTGCTGGATTCCGGCAAGCTGCCGTCGCTGTCGGTGCCGCCGGAGCACCTGATGTGGGTGTTCGGCGTGAAGACCCGCGATGCCGCGATGAAGATTCTCGAAGGCTTCCGGCTTGACGGCATCGTGCAACGGATGCGCTGCCCGTTCCTGCTGGCGCATGGCGAGGGCGACGAGCAGATCCCGCTCTCGATCGCGCAGAAATGCTTCGACGCGGTCGGTTCGGAGCAGAAGCTACTGAAAGTGTTCACCCGCCAGGAGGGCGGCTTCCACCATTGCCAGGTGGACAATGTCACCATCGGCACGAACTTCATGTGGGACTGGGCGGCCGACGTGCTGAAGCCGGGGACGTGAAATCCCGTCAGTGGAAGTTCCGGCCCTTGGGCATGACCTGCGAGGTCTCTCGTGAGCTCTCTTGCGAGGTCTGCGCGGCCACGGCCGCAAGCTCTTCGACGCCACGGCCCTCCTTCAGCATGGTGACCAGCGCGTCGCCCGAACGCGGATGACGCTGGCGCGCGACCGGAGGAAGCCTGGTCGCATCGGGCGGAATTGCCGGATCGAGACGGGCGCCGTGCTCCGACAGCCGGCCGAGCAGGAAGGTCAGGTCCTCGAAATGATCGGCGACGATATGGATCACGCCCTTCTCGTTTTGCAGGACGCCCGTGACGCTGACCAGCCGCGAGCCCATCACCACCGGACGATACTGCTCGAACTTGCGCGGCCAGATGATGGTGTTGGCAATCGCGGTCTCGTCCTCCAACGTCAGGAAGATCGCGTTGCCCTCACCCGGCCGCTGCCGCACCAGCACGAGGCCTGCGACGGTGACGCGATTGCCAGGCTTGATCGAAGGCAAAAGGTCGTGACGCACGATGCCGCGCGCATGGAGATCGGCGCGCAGGAACGACACCGGATGCGCCTTCAGCGACAGATGCAGATGGCGGTAGTCCTCGATCACCTGCTCGCCCGGCGGCATCGGCGGCAGATGCGCGTCGGGCTCCAGCTCCGGCATCGCAGCCTGCGCGAACAGCGGCAGGTCATCCTTGTCGCCGGAGCGCTGCAGCGCCTTCACGGCCCATAACGCGTCACGCCGGTTGAGCCCGAGCGAGTTGAAGGCGTCGGCGTGAGCGAGCCTCTTCAGCGCCTTGGGTGGCAGGCCGGTGCGCAGCCAGAGATCGCGCACGGAGTCGAAGCCACGCCCGCGGGTGCTCTCGATGAGCTTGGCCCAGTCCTCGGAAAAGCCGTCGATCTGGCGCAGCCCCAGCCGAAGCGCATGGGTCGTCTGGATATCGGCAGCCATCGACACATGCCGCGGATGCAGCCGGCCTTGGGGAAACGGCGTCTTTTCCAGCGAGCAATCCCAGCCCGACAGATTGATATCGGCGGGACGCACTTCGACGCCATGCTCCTGCGCGTCGCGGACCAGCTGCGAAGGTGCGTAGAAACCCATCGGTTGGCTGTTCAAGAGTGCTGCGGCGAACACGTCCGGGTAATGGCACTTGATCCATGCGGAGATGTAGACCAGCAGCGCGAAGCTCGCAGCGTGACTTTCCGGAAATCCGTATTCGCCGAAGCCTTCGATTTGCCTGAAGCAATTCTCGACAAACTTTCTTGGATAGCCACGCTGACACATGCCTTCGATAAAACGTGTCTTGAAAAGCTTGACCTCGCCTGTGCGCCTAAAGGTCGCCATGGAGCGGCGCAATTTGCTGGCTTCCGCTGCCGAGAACTTGGCGGCAACCATGGCGATCTGCATGGCCTGCTCCTGAAACAGCGGCACGCCAAGAGTTCGACCGAGAACATTTTTAAGTTCGTCTTTGTCTCCGCACCAGGGATATGGAGAAGGAATGTCAACTGGCTCCAGCCCTTCCTTACGACGCAAATAAGGATGCACCATGTCACCCTGAATGGGGCCGGGCCGGACAATCGCAACCTCGATCACGAGATCATAAAATTCCTTTGGCCTGAGCCTTGGCAGCATCGACATCTGCGCTCGACTCTCGACTTGGAACACGCCGATGGAATCGGCGCGCGACAGCATATCGTAAACCGCTTCCTCATCTTCCGGGACGCTGTCGAGCGTGTACGTCTCGCCATAGTGCTGCTCGATCAATGCAAACCCGCGGCGCAGGCACGACAGCATGCCAAGGCCGAGAACATCGACCTTAAGAATCTTCAACGTATCGAGATCGTCCTTGTCCCACTCGATCACGGTCCGCTTTTCCATCGCGGCATTCTCGATCGGAACAATCTCGTCGAGTCTGGTTTCCGAGATGACGAAGCCGCCGACGTGCTGGGACAGATGCCGTGGAAATTCCAACAGCTCCTTGGACAGCGCGAGTGTCTGGTTGAGGCGTGGATCGGACGCATCGAGCCCGGCGCGACGCGCCTGTTCCGCCGTGACGCCATCCATCGACCACCCCCAGACCGAGGAAGTCAGGACATCGAGAACATCCTTGGATAGACCAAAGACCTTGCCGACGTCCCGGATCGCGCTGCGAGTCCGATAGGAGATGACCGTCGCCGTCAAAGCGGTATGCCGGCGCTTGTAGTGCTCGTAAACGTGCTGGATGACCTCTTCGCGCCTTTCATGCTCGAAGTCGACGTCGATATCGGGCGGTTCTCGACGCTCGATGGACATGAAGCGCTCGAACAGAAGTCCGCCATTGGCCCGCTCCGGGCTGACCGCCGTAATGCCGAGGCAATAGCAGACGAGCGAATTGGCGGCTGAGCCGCGGCCCTGACAGAGAATGCGCTCTGACTTGGCATACTGGACGATGTCGTAGACCGTGAGGAAATAAGCGGCGCAGTCCAGCTCCTTGATGACGCTGAGCTCTTTCGCCAGAGTTTTCCATACAGACCGCGGAACGCGGCCCGGATAGCGTCGCCTCGCGCCTTCTTTTGTCAAAGCCCTCAGCGCTTCATGAGCCGTTGCATAGCCATGGCGGAATTCGCTGGGGTAATGCGGCTTCAATTCATCGAGCGAAAATTTGCAGCGTTTGAGAAACCGCGTGGTCTGCTCGATCGCTTTGGACGCCCCGCCGAAAATCCGCGTCATCTCTTCCGGCGATTTCAAATGCCGTTCGGCATTGGTTTCGAGGAGCGTGCCGGCCTCTTCCAGGGTCCGATGCTCGCGGACGCAGGTGACGACATCCTGGAGCGGGCGGCGCTCCGGTACGTGATAGAGCACGTCGTTCGTTGCCATGAGCGGCACCAGCGCGGCAGTGGCGATGTCCTGAAGCTTCGCCAGCCTGCGGCGGTCGTCGCCCCGATAGAGCAGATTGGCGCCAAGCCAGACCGAGCGGCGGGACGAGGCGTCCTTCAGCTGCTTCAACACACGGATCAGCGTCTCAGCGCTGATCCGCTGCGGCGGCATCACGATCAGATTGAGCCCTTGGGCTTCTTCCAGAAGATCCGGCAGGCCCAGAATGCAATCGCCTTTCTCGGCCCGGTCCTTGCCGACGGTCAGCAGCCGGGTGAGACGGCCCCAGGCCTCACGATCCTCCGGATAGGCCAGGATGTCGGGACTGTCGTCGCTGAAGACGAGGCGGACGCCGACCGCGATCTTGAAGCCGATGACCTTGGCCATGGCGTGTGCGCGGACGACGCCAGCCACTGAATTGCGGTCGGCAATTCCCAAGCCCTTAAGGCCGAGTTCCTTCGCCCGCAGCACCAGCTCCTCGGCTTTGGAAGCGCCACGCAGAAACGAGAAATTGGTGGTGACGGCCAACTCGGCATACGCAGACATCACAGGAACTCACGCGAACAATCCGTGCAGGAACCATTGCGGGGACTTCGGTAGCCTGACCTCACCAAAGAGGCCCTCGCGATAGAGCCAGGCGCGCATGCCGTCGTCGCTCTCGATCCGGAAGTAATCGCGCGTCAGCTTGTTGCCGCGGTCGTCGCGCCACCATTCCATCGCGATGCGCTCGGGGCCCTCCACCTTCACGACATGATGCGTGACATGCCGCCAGTCGAACCGCGCCGGCGGGCCGTCCGGCACCTGCGCCACGGCCTCGATGCGCTCCGGCCATTCGAACAGGCGTACCGGGCGTGTGGGTGAAAGCGAATCCTGCGGCCAGTCGTCCGTGCTCGCCTTCGGGGTGCGGTACGACGCCGGCGCATGCGCCGGCACCGCGGCCACCGCATATTCCGGAATATGCGTGTCCTGCGGCACCAGCCGGGTGATGCGGCGCAGGCCGAAGCGCGCCCCGAGCCGGTCGATCAGGTGGCCGATCTCCTCGGCATGATCGGCGGACGCGAGCCCCGACTGCACCGGATCGCAGCGCTCGGCGACCAACGCGGAAAGGCGCACCATGTCGTAGCCGAAGCCTGGATCGCAGGCGTCGCCCAGCACCGCGAGCCGCTCCTCGAACAGCCGGCGCACCCGCGCGGGCTCGCGCAGCGGCGCGCCGGTGCCGAGCTCGAGCCGGTGCACCTTGCCGTCGGTGCGAAACAGCGCCAGTTGGAACAGCCGGCCGCCCTCGCCGCGCCGCTCCAGCACCGTGGCGAGCTGCCGGGCCAGGTATTCGACGGTGCCGAGCACGTCCTCCTCGCGGGCGATCGGCTCGGCAAAACGCTGCTCGGCCATCGCGGCCGGCACCGGCAGCCGCGGCCGGATCGATTCCTCCATGCGGCCGAGCGCCTGATCGAGCCGCAGCAGCAGTCCCTTGCCGAAGCGCGCCGTGAACGGCGCGCGCGGCCGGCAGGCGATATCCTGGATGCGGACGAGGCCCGAGGTCTTGAGGTCCGCGACCGTGTCGGCATCGATGCGCAGCGCAGCGGTCGGCAGAGGCAGCACCGCCGCTTCGGTTTCACCGCGCGGCACGATGCCCTGCTCGCCATAGCGCGCGACCGCCCAGGCGGCGCCGGGCGTGTCGGCGACCGCGATGCGCGCGGCAAAACCCTGGCGGCGAAGCCGCGTCAGGAGATCGCGGGCCAGCGCCGCCTCGCCGTTGAACAGATGCGCGCAGCCGGTGATGTCGAGGAACAATCCGTCCGGCGGATCGAGCCCGACCAGCGGCGTGTAGCGGTCGCACCAGTCGGCAACGGCTTCGAGCAGTTTTCGGTCGGCCTCGAAATTCGCCTCGAACACCGGCAGCGACGGATACATCGCCCGGGCGTCGGCGAGCGGCATGTCGGGTTTCAAACGCAGCCGCGCCGCGGCGTCGTTCAGCGCGACGATGCGCTGGGCCTGCTCGATGGTGGCGACGACGACGCGAGGTCCGTCAGCCGGCGCGGGCAACAGCCGTTCGATGCGGTCGGTCGAAAGCCGGCGCAGCCACACCGACAGGAACCGCTGACTGGAAGATACGCTCATGATGGTCCCATTCGATGATCCACCGGCCGGAGGGCCCGCGCCGGTTCTTGCGAAGCGAAAGGTCGAAGCGGGTGCGGCCGAGGCCGCCGACAAGATCGCCCAGCCGGTCGGGCAGGCTCGGCGCCGCGGCGATTTCCCACCGGGTCGCCGCAGCGCTTGGCTCGGCGGTGGCCCTATGACGGATCAGGAGGCCCAGACCGGAGATGCGGTCGCTGACCCCCTCCCGGGCGGCGAGCGCAAGCCTGCGCGTCGCCGTGAGATCCGCCTCCGCGCCCTCGCCGGTCAGTTCCGCAATGACGCAGCCGAGTGCCCGGCAGCGCAGCGCATCTTCCATGGCCCCGAGCACATCGGCCGGGCGCGGCACCCGCAGCACCAGGAGCCGCCCGGGCGAGAGCCCGAACAGGTCGAGGCCCGGGCCGTAAGGTCCGCCGCCCTCGCCCATGGCAAAGTCGGTCGCGATCCAGAGCACTTCCCCGCCCGCCCGTGTCGCGGCGGCCACAGCCAGACCGCTGGTCGCCGCCAGATGGCCGGGCGCCCTCGGTGCAAGCTCATGCAGCGCGCCGCAGGCAAGCCCGCCGCCCAGCGCCGCATCAACCGGAGCGGCAAGCCGGAGCTGGCGGATGTCCTCGGGCAAAGCCGGCCCCAGATGCGGGTCGATTTCCGCAATCTTTTCACGCAGATGCGCCAGAATGGGCTGGGATGCGACCGGGCCCATGGGAATCCTTCTTGCTCTTTGTGTTCCTGTTTTGTTCTAATAGATTCCCAATCCCCATGACTGTCAAGCAGATCCGTGCCGTGAAATTCGTGGCCGGAATCCAACACGTTTACTTAAAGCCGGTTTTTCGCAGAACGCACTCTTCCGAATGAAACCAATTGGCGCGATCTGCATTTGGCTCTCATGAACCTGTTGTGTCGTTTGACCGTCTAATGTCCATGATCACTCCCGACTTCCTCCGCCGCCAAGCCGAAAACTGCCTCCGCATCGCCCGGAGTTGCTTTGACCTGGGCAGTGCCGAGCGCCTCCGTCTGATGGCGGTCGAGCTGCACGCCAAGGCCGACGAGATCGACCGCCGGGACATGCACTCCCGTCTGAGCCCGTCGAACGTGCCTTCGTTCCAGGGCAACGATCGCTGATCGCCGGCCAGGCCGGCCCCCCTTATCCGTTCCGCAGGCGGCTGACTGAAACGGCCGCCTTGCTGTTTTACCGCACCTGTTTGCCGCACTTGTTTGCCGCACTTTGCCGACGCGTTCGCTCCCTCAGAACGCCGCAACGGCTTTTCGCGAGCGCAGCTGAACTCAAGACTCAGCTTCCTTCGACGAATGGCGCCCCGGCGCTGCGGAACCTTGCGCGCGCCCGTGAAAAATGGGTACCCGTGCAGGCGAGATCACGCGCACAAAAGACCTCATGAACACGATCCTGACGCGGCTGTCGGCCGAGCTCATCCAGAAATACGAGTCCGAGGGCTTCTGGCGCGGCGACAAGATCTACGCGCTGGTGCGCTGGAACGCCGAGCACAAGCCGGATTCCTTCGCGGTCCGCGACCGCTTCCGCCGCCTGACCTATCGCCAGCTGCTCGATGCCGCCGACGCCCTGGCGGCCGATCTCGCGGGCCGCGGCGTGCGCGCCGGCCAGCGGGTCGGCGTCTGGCTGCCGAGCCGGATCGAAAGCGTCGTCGCATTGCTGGCCTGCTCGAAGAGCGGCGCGGTCTGCTGCCCGTCACTGCATCGGGACCACACGGTCGGCGAGGTGGCCGAGCTGATGCAGCGGACGCGCGCCATAGCCTTCATCTGGCAGGAGGGCTACGGCGCCGATGCCGACAAGCGCGACTTCCTCGAGGCGCTGAAGGCCGCCGACACGATCAAGCACGTCTATCGGCTGAAGCCGCTGAGCGAGACCAATTCGGTTCTGTTTCCGGGCCTCGCCGCAAATGGCCCCACGGTTCCGATCAAGGCCGATCCCAATCAGGTGGTCTATCTCGCCTTCACGTCGGGCACGACCGGCAAGCCCAAGGGCGTGATGCACTCCGACAACACGCTGCTCGCCAATGCACGGCAGTTCGCCAAGGACTGGAACATCGACAACACGTCCGTGGTCTATTCGCTATCGCCGCTCAGCCATAATCTCGGCTTCACGTCGCAGGTGATTGCACTCGCGGTCGGCGCCGAGCTCGTCATTCATGACCTGCCGCGCGGTGCAAGCCTGGCCGACCGCATCCTCGAAACCGACACAAGCTTCCTGATCGGCGTCCCACCGAACGCCATCGATCTTCTCGGCGAGATGCAGAGGCGCAGTCTGAAGGGTCTTGGCAGGCTCTCAGGCTTCCGCATCTCCGGCTCGGCGGTGCCGACCGAGGTGGTGGCAGGCCTGATTGCACAGGGCATCAAGCCGCAGAGCGGCTATGGCATGACCGAGAACTGCTCGCACCAGTACACGCTGCCCAACGACGACGCCCGTCTGATCATCGAAACCTCGGGCAAGACCTGTCCCGGCTACGAGCTTCGCATCTTCAAGGCCGACGACCGCGACACCGAAGCCGCGCCCGGCGAGGTCGGCGAGATCGGCGGCCGCGGCGCGAGCCTGATGCTCGGCTATTTCGACGACCAGAAGGCCACCGAAGACGCCTTCAACAAGGACGGCTGGTTCATGACCGGCGATCTCGGCACGATCGATGCGCAGGGTTATCTCCGCATCGCCGGCCGCAGCAAGGACATCATCATCCGCGGCGGCCACAACATCCACCCGGCGCGGGTCGAGGAGCTGGCAACACGCCATCCGGCGGTGCAGCGCGCTGCGGCGATCCCGATGAAGGACGCACGCCTCGGCGAGAAGGTCTGCCTCGCCGTGGTGACGCGGGCCGGCGCCGATGTTGCGCCGGTAGAGCTGCTCGCGCACCTCGACGCCGCCGGCCTGTCGAAATACGACATGCCGGAATATTTCCTGCGGCTCGACGAGATTCCGCTGACCCCCAACGGCAAGATGCTCAAGCGGGCGATCCTGGACTGGATCGCAGCCGGCCGGGTCACGCCTCAGCCTGTGCGTTTCGAGGGAAGTCGCAGCAGGGATGCCGCGAACCCCAATTGACTCGCGTCACGGCCTGCTCCTATGAACAGGCGGTTGGTGGTTAGAAGCCCTACAAATCAAGCAAGATCACGCGGCGACATGGCGTTAGAGACATCCGATAAATACACCAATTCCGCTCTGCGGATCGGAGACGTCGACCCCTATGCGGAACGCAAGGTCGGCGAGTTCATCGGCACCGTGGTGTCGAACGCCTCGGTCAACGAGGAATACAAGCACGTCGTCCTCAAGGTCCATTCGCACGCGCTGAAGGCTTACGCCGGGCAGATGTTCCACCTGCTCTGCCCATCGCCCGATGGCGCCGAAGTCTGGATGCGCCGGCCGATGAGCGTGTACCGCGTCGACAAGGCGAACAGCCAGATCGAATTTCTCTACAAGACCGAAGGCCGCGGCACCCGCGGCATGGCGAAGCTCGAGCCGGGCGACGACTTCAATATCGCGGGTCCGCTCGGCCATGGATTCACGCTCGATCCCGCCTGGAAGAACATCGTGGTGCTCGGCCGCGGCGTTGGTCTGGCAACGCTCGCGCCGCTGTCGCAGCTGGCCGCCGAGCAGAAGGTCGGCGTGACCGCCGTCCTGAGCGCGCGTCACGCCGGTGTGGTGATGTCGCGAGACCTGTTCGAGGGCCTCGGCGCGCGGGTGATGACGGTGCTCGACACCGACAACACCAGTGCGGTCGAGAATGTCGAGACAATCGTCGAAGGCCTGATCGCGCAAGGCAAAGCCGATGCTTTCTTCACCTGCGGCTCCAACCGCCTGCTGAAGCTGATGCAGCGGCTCGGCAAGAAGCACAACGTTCCGGGGCAGGTCGCCATGGAGCAGATCATGGTGTGCGGCTTCGGCGCCTGCTACGTCTGCATGCGCACCTTCGAGGTCGACGGCGAGAAGGTGCTGCGGCGCGTCTGCCGCGACGGCCCGGTGTTCAACATTCAGGAGGCCGTGGGATGGTAGATCTCTCGGTCAAGATCGGCGACCTCACGCTGCAGAATCCGATTCAGCCGGCGTCTGGCGCGTTCTCGTGGGAATACAACGACGTCATCGACCTGAACCGGCTCGGTGCGCTGGTGGCGAAGACCATCTGCCGCGAGCCGCGGCTCGGCAATCCGACGCCGCGCATGGCCGAGACCGAGGCTGGAATCATCCAGTCGATCGGCCTGCCGGGCAAAGGCATCGAATACTTCGTCGACCACATCGTGCCCGAATACGCCAAGTTCAAGCCGCCGCTGGTGGTGAGCGTGAACTCGGACAACATCGAGGATTTCGCGGCGCTGGCCGAAGAGCTGAGCGTTCCGGACGTCGACGTGATCGAGGCCAATATCTCGTGCCCGACCCGCAACCAGACCGGCGGCAACTTCGCGATGCACGAGGATTACACCCGCGACTGCATCACGGCGATCCGGGCGAAAACGAAGAAACCGCTGTGGGTGAAGCTGTCGCCCAACGCCGGTGACATCGTCTCGATCGCGCGCGCCGCCGAGGATGCCGGCGCTGACGCGCTGGCGATCGCCAACACGTTCCTGTCGCTGAAGATCCGCACCGACAACTTCCGCCCGGCGCTCGGCAACAAGTTCGGCGGACTGGTTTCGCCGGCGCTCAAGCCGATCGTGCTGCGGATGGTCTATCAGGTCGCCAAGCAGGTGAAGATCCCGATCATCGGCATCGGCGGCGTGACCAAAGCCGAGGACGTCGTCGAATACATGCTGGCGGGCGCGAGCGCGGTCGGCATCGGCTATGCGGGTTTCCGCAATCCAACGGCGCTCGTTCAGATCATCGACGATCTCGAGGCCTGGTGCGACGAGCGCGGCATCAAGAAGGTCACCGAGCTGATCGGCGCCGTGAAGGACGCCGATATGGAGACGGACACGCTGGTCGCTGCATCGATCGGCGTCTGAGCCGCGACGGGGCGGCGATCATGGCGAGCCCCTTCGAGCAACGCGTCGCCGACGCGGTCGCGCATCACGAGGCCGGGCGCCTCGATCAGGCCGAAGCCGCCTACCGTGGTGCGCTGGCGCTTGCTCCGGGCCATCCGGCCATCATCCACAATCTCGGCGTGATCGCCGCGGCGAAGGGCCGCCATGGCGAGGCGATCGCGCAATTCGACGCAGCGATCGCTGCCGAGCCGCGCTATGCATCCGCGCACTACAACCGCGCCTCGGCGCTCCAGGCGCTCGGCCGGTCGCGCGACGCCTTGCAAAGCTATGCGCGCGTCTGTGCCATCGATCCCGGACATTATGATGCGCATCGTGCGGCAGGCTTTCTCTGGCTCGCTGAAGGCGACCGCAGCCGTGCGCTCGATCATTTCGCGCGGACCTATGAGCTGCGGCGCGGCGAGGATCGATCCGGCATCGCGAGCAAGTCGCTGACCTGGGCGGCGCGCGACAAGCTCATCCACGACGCCGAACAGTTCCGTTATCTGGCGGAGCGCCGCCGGGACCGCCTGCGCTTCGAGACAATGGCGCGCAACTATCAGGCTGTGGCGGAAGGCGTTCCGGACCAGGCCGTACCGCTGTCCGACGAGCAGCTCGACGCGCTCGGCGACGATTACAACACCGCGATCCATATCAGCGGCGCGCCCGAGATCGCGGGCCGCGCCGTCAGCGCGCGGCCCGACCGCGACGCCTTGCTTGCACGCTTTCGCGAACGCGAGGCCGGCGCGGTCGCGTTCGATGATCTGCTGACGCCCGAGGGCCTTGCGGCGCTCAGGCGCTATCTGCTCGAAAGCACCATCTGGCACGACTTCAGCCACATCGGTGGCTTCGTCGCCTCGTATCTGGAAGACGGCCTCGCTTGCCCATTGCTGCTTCAGATCATCGACGAGATCCGCGGCGCGTTGCCCGAGTTGCTCGGGCCGCATCCGCTCACCCAGGCCTGGGCATTCAAGGGCCTCAAAGCCGCGTCGGCCGTCGCGGCCCATGCCGACGATGCCGCTGTCAGCATCAATTTCTGGGTGACGCCGGACCGCGCCAATCGCAATCCCGACGGCGGCGGGCTGGAAGTGTGCCGCGTGCTGCCGCCTGCGGCATGGCAGGTGCGCGGCTACGATGCGGACATGGCCGAGATCGCGACGTTCCTCGACCAGCATGCTGGCGAGAGCCTGATCGTGCCTTATCGCGACAACCGCGCTGTGCTGTTCGAATCCCGTCTGTTTCACCGCTCCGGCGCCACCGATTTCGCGCCCGGTTACGAAAACCATCGCATCAACCTGACGCTCCTGTTTGGCCGCCATGCCGATTGATGGTTCAATCCAGGAACAAAACGTCCAGCCAACGGAGAACGATATGCGCGCCGTGGTCGTCCGGGAATTTGGCGGCATCGAGAAAGCCGCGCTGGGCGAGATGCCCAAGCCCGAGCCCAAGGCCGGCGAGGTGATGATCGAGGTGCACGCCGTCAGCGTGAACTTCGTCGACCTCGTGATGATGAGCGGCACCTACCAGTTCAAGCCGACGCTGCCGTTCATTCCAGGCAAGCTGCCGGTCGGTGTCGTCACGGCCGTGGGCGCAGGCGTGACGCGATTCAAGCCGGGCGACCACGCACTCCTGATGGCCGAGTCGGCGGGCTTCGCCGAGTTCACCGTGATGCCGGAGAACCAGTGCATCAAGCTGCCGCAGAACCTGCCGTTCGAGGAAGCGGCCTCGATGGCGCTGGTCTATGACACGGCGTACTTCGCCCTGAAGGACCGGGGCCGGATCGCGCCGGGCGAGACCGTGCTGGTGCTGGGCGCCACCGGCGGCGTCGGCCTTGCCGCAATCCAACTGGCCAAGGCGTTCGGCGGCAAGGTGTTCGCCGCGGTTTCGAGCAAGAGCAAGGAAGACATCGTCCGCGATGCCGGCGCCGACGCCATCATCGACCTCTCGGTGCCGGACCTGCACGAGGGCCTGCGCCAGCAGGTGTTCGCGCTGACCGGCAAGAAGGGTGTCGACATCATCGTCGACATGCTGGGCGGCGACATCTTCGACGCGGCGGTGCGCGCGCTTGCCTGGTGCGGCCGGCTGATCGTGATCGGCTTCGCTTCGGGCCGCATCCCGTCGCTGAAGATGAACTACGTGCTGGTGAAGAATATCGAAGTCAGCGGCATGCAGGTCAGCGACTATCGCAAGCGCAAGCCGCAGGACATGCAGGCCGCCTTCGCCGACATCTACCGGCTGCATGCCGAAGGCAAGTTGAAGCCGCTGCCGACCAAGGCCTATCCGCTCGAGCAGTTCGCCGAGGCGCTCCACGACATCAAGGACCGCAAAGTGCGTGGGCGAATTGTCCTGAAAATGCGCTGACAGTCGGTCGATATTGCTAAAATCTTCGCGATAATTTGCCGGCAATTTTTTGAATTACTCTTATCGATCGCCGAAACGTACAGAAAACGCGCGCGAATTAGATTCAGGTCCAGCGTTGCGGGTCACGCAACCGGGGGCTCAATAAAAAGGTGACAGATGAAACGCTTTTTCTTCGACGTCTCGTTCAACAGCCACGTCCACTACGACTATCAAGGCCGTGATTTCGCGCAAGCCGAGCAGGCGCGGGAGCTCGCGGAGCTGATCGCGCTCGACCTCGAATGCAGCAGCGACAGCGACATGCCGGGAACCGAAGTACAGGTCCGCAACATCACCGGCGCCTGCCTGTTCTCGGTTCCGATCCGGCAGCCGGAGCGCATCGCGGCCTGAACTCCCTGTCGGAGCAGGATTCCGGGGGGATCCCCTACAATCCCGGTAGGCGGGGCGCTTCGCCGTCGAAGCGGACGCCCTCCAGCGCCAAGAGCTTCTGCTTGGTCTTGGTGCCGCCATAGGCCGAGAAGCCGCCGAGCTTGCCGCCTGCGGCCAGCACCCGGTGGCACGGGATCACGATGGGCATGCGGTTGCTTCCCATCGCGGCGCCGACGTCGCGCGCGCCCTCCCAGTCGGTTGCCCCGATGATGCGGGCGAGATCGCCATAGGTGACGGTGCGGCCGAACTCGATGCCGCGCAGCGCCTCGTAGATGCGCCGGCGCAGATCGTCGAAGCCGCTGAGATCGACCGGAACGGCCGAGAAATCGACCTTCCGGCCGTCGAGATAGTTTTGGATATCGGCGATCACGGCCTGCACCGCAGGCGGCGGCTCGGCTGGACCGCTGCTGCCGCCCTTCTTCATGAGCCGCCGCTCGGTGGTGGCCGCGTCCTTTTCCGGAAGCGACACGGCGCAAAGGCCGCGCTCGTTCCAGGCCACGCCGCACAGGCCGATCGCCGTCTCGAACAGATGGTGATGGGTGTGTTCCATGTCGGCAAAGGTAGGCCCTGGCATGGGCCGCTGCCACCCGATTCCGGCCCGGAATCGGCCGGACGCCCTGTCCAGCGCCGTGCTAGCCTTCCCCGTTGGGAACCTGAGGGGAGGCGACCATGTTTCGAACCGCAGTGGCAATTTTGGCCGCGGTCAGCATCACAGGACTGGCGGCGACGACGGCTCAGGCCGAGACATTGAAATCATACGCGACCGATTTTTCGTCGCAGAACAAGAACAAGCCCGTGGTGGTCAAGAGAACGACCACCACCACGGTGGTCCGCCAGCCACGGGTGACGGCGGCACCGGTCAGAACCTTCACGCGGCAGACGACGACCGTCAGGACCGGCGGCAGCACGAAGAAATTCGGCGGCGGCAACAACACCGTCGTAAAGCAAAAGACCACCGTCACCACGACCACCGTCAACCCGAACATCAAGCCCGGTTTCGTCGGCGGCAACAAAGTCCAGCCCGTCCCCGGCGGCCAGGTCGCGAGCCCACAAGTCCTCAAGTTCTCGCCGGGACCGGGACAGGTCAACAAGGTCGCCTTCAAGCCCGCGCCCCACGTTCAGTTCGTCAAGCTCGGCCAGTTCTCGGCGCCGGTGTGGAAGAGCGGTCCGAAAAAGGTCTGGTGGGGCAACAAGTGGAAGGTGTTCGTGCCGATCACTGCGCTCGGCGTGGTGGTGCTGGGCGGCGCGTATTACTACCCCGACGCCTATCTCACGACCTCGCGAAACTACTGCGAAGGCATCTCGCCGCAGGGCTGCCGCCTGAACTGGCAGCGCGTCGACTTCGAGGACGGCGAAGGCGATTGGCAATGTGTGCAGTACTGCCGCCGGCCGGGCGTACCGCCGCCGCAGCGCACGGTCGCGCTGGTGGCCCCGCCGCCACCGCCGCAAGGCGGCGCCTGCGACATCTCGATCTACGCCGAGCCGAATTTCGGCGGCACCAACGCCCAGGCCAGCACCGAGCAGGCGCAGCTCAGCGAGAACGGCTGGCAGAACCAGATCGCGTCCGTGAAGGTGAAGTCCGGCACCTGGGACTTCTTCAGCGACCAGGGATTCACCGGCGAGACCATGCGGCTTGCGCCCGGCGAATATCCCAATCTCGGGCCGGAATGGACCAAGAAAACCGGCTCGTTCATGTGCGTTCAGCAATAAAAGCACGAGGCCAGAAACACGAAGCCCCGCGCCGCCTTGCGGCACGGGGCTTCCGCGCACAGCCTTGAACCTTGCTACATCAGCGGCCAATACGGCGGCACGCCGTAATAGTCGTAGATGCGCTGGCCCTGCGTGCGATCCCACTTCCACTCTTCGCCGGTCGCGTAGTGCGGCGCGTTCTTGAGCTGATCGTCGGTGATATTGACCTCGTAGCCGCCGAGCTTCTCGTTATAGCTCAGCCGTTGCCACGGGATCGGATAGTGGTCCTCGCCCAATCCCAGAAAGCCGCCGAAGCCCATCACCGCGTAGGCGACCTGGCCCGAGAACTTGTCGACCATCACGCGCTCGATCTCGCCGATCTTCTTGCCGTCGGACCGATAGACATTGGTGCCTTCCACCCGATCGCTGCCGATCAGATCGTGACGCCCGTGCACCGCCGGCGATGTATCGCCGAAGCGGCCCGTTCCTGTCGTCATGCTCATGGTTGTTCTCCTTGTCCCACGTCCTTGCCCTCAAAGTTCTTGCCCACAACGTACGGAGGGCCAACGTCTGCTCACGAGGGGAGTTCCGGTGACATTCGCCGCACGTCTTGATCGACGATGACAAAAGCCGCCGCGCGTCAAAGACACGCAGCGGCTCATTTCCGCCGGTGGTGAGCCGGCAGCAACCGGATATCGCAACGCGAAACCTACATGCCGCGATTACATCGCGTGATGCTTCTTCGACCTCTTCTTCTTGGTCATGCTCTTTGAGCTCATGCCGGTCGTCTGTCCGGCCGACGGCGTGTTCGGATTGCCCTTGTTGACCGTGTCCATGTTCTGCGCGCCGCTCGGATTGCCCTGACCGGTCTGGCTGCTGGTTCCTTCGGCGCTAGCGGCCGTGATGGCAAACAAGCCGATACTGGCCGCGGCAACAATCGGAAGAAGACGCATGGCGAAGCTCCTTGGCTGGTGATGGCACTTGGTCGCACCCGGCTGGTCCAACGGAACAAACCGCCTGCGCGTTCCTGGTTGCACAGGAATTTGTTCGTCATCCGGAACATGTGGCGGTGCATCATCAATGGCCGCCCCCGGAACAGCGCTGCGCCGCAAACGTTTGCCCCAGGAGAAACATCAAGAGAGACATCGCAACTGGAACATCGAGGGCAAAATCATGGAAAATCGTGATTCCAGAAGCACCGGACTCCGCGAGCAATGGCGGAAGGCCGATGAGTCCGAAGCCACCGTCGCCGTGATCTTCGCAGGGATCGCAGCGCTGTTCGTGGCCGGTATCGCTGCGGCGTTCATCTACGCAAAAGACACCACGTTCACGCAGACCGCGAGGGCGCCCGCGCCGCCGGCTGCGAGCAGTGCACCGGCCTCGCCAAACGCCGGCGCGCCTGAAACCACCGGCTCGGGCTCCATCAAACCGGAAACCACCGGCTCGGGCTCCATCAAACCGGAAACCACCGGCTCCGACACGATCAACAGAATTCCGCCCAAGCAGGATCCGCGCGAGGACGAGCAGCGGGAGCGGCCGTGATGACGGCGCGCGAGCAAGCATCGCAAGATCATGCGCCGCACAAGGAACCTGTCCGGCGGAAGCACCCCACGGATGAGCGCGGCAAGACCGAGCAGGGCGTCATCAAGGACGAACGCGGTCAGGAGCAACCAGCCGACAAGAAACGCGCGACGCAAAATCGTTGATGCGTGCATCCGTGTCGCACAGCGAAAACCACGCAGCCAGGGAACAAAGTTTCTTCGCAGCACGTTCGAAGATCATCTGTTTCAACAACAACCGGAGTGATCTCATGACCAAAAGTCTTCTGCTCGGTGGACTGCTGTCGTCCGTTGTCATCGTGACGGCGTTCGCCCAAGCCAATCCGCCGGCACCACCTGCCGCGACCCCGGCCCCGTCGGCCACCACCACGACCACCACGACTTCGACATCGTCGATGTGGCGCGCCTCGAAGCTCGTCGGCGTCAATGTCTACAATGACCAGGACGAGAAGCTCGGCTCGATCAGTGAAGTGCTGATCGACAAGTCCGGCAAGGTCGACGGCGTGGTGATCGGCGTCGGCGGCTTCCTCGGCATGGGCCAGCACGACATCAAGGTCGAGCTGAGCAAGTTGAAATTCGTCGACGAGCCGGTGCGCTCGTCCGCGGCCAGCACCACCACGACCACGGGCGCCGCGCCGGGCGCCAATCGGCCGGCCACGACGACCACCACCACGGCGACGAGCGGCAAGAAGTGGTATCCGGACCATGCGGTGCTGAGCGGCGCCTCCAAGGACCAGCTCAAGGCCATGCCGGAGTTCAAGTTCGACTAACTGCTGCAAGCTTGAAGGCACGTCTCGGCGACGCAAGCGTGACGTGACGAGAGAGCCCCGGCGCAAGCCGGGGCTCTCTGTTTTGCATGATGGCGCGCGATAGCCCGGCGGAAATCAACTTCGCTACGGTGTCTCCTCGTCGACCTTCTCCGCCAGCGCGTGAAGCTCGATCAGGGTCGACTGGGCATTCATGATCAAGATGCGAACCCGGTCCAGGTCGGTCTCGGCTTCCGACTGCTGCAACTCCTGCAAAGCCACGCCCACCATCATCAGCACCTGTGCCGGAAAGGCGGTCTCGCGTTTCATCTGCGCCCTCGCAATTTCCTTCGCACCGGGGTCAATATAGCAACTGACAATCGGGGGCGGGGAGCGCGCAATGTTGACGCGGATGAACAGAAACGGATTTGCCGCAGCAGCCATAGCGGTTCTCGGCCTCGGTGCGGCCGCGGCGGCACAAGCCGCGCCCCCTGACCGCGCGCCACAGTTTGCCGACTATCCGGTGGCAAAGCTTTCGCACACGCGCGTGGCGAAGCCGGTCGTCCCGAAAGACTGGGGCGAGGATCCGCGACTGCGTCTGCAGGACACGGTCGGTAGCGACAAGCGCGCGAATTTCGCCGGCCGCTATTTCCTGGCGGTGGTCGGCTGCGGAACGGCCTGTGTCTGGGGCGCGGTCGTCTATCCGAAGAGCGGCCGAATTGTCCCTTTGCCGTCGGTCTCGAGCTGGCTCGATACGCACGACAAGTTCGAAGGCATCGACTTCCGCCATGACAGCCGGCTCATCGTGCTCTCCGGTGCCCGCAACGAGAAGAAGGGCGACATGGGCCGGCATTTCTACGTGCTGGAAAACGGCCGGCTGCGGTTTCTGACGACGATCAAAAGCGACGGAAATTTTCTAAAGCCGAACCAATGATTCGGGGCTCCCATGAACGCACAAAATATGTTGCTTGATCGGCTATTGATCGCATATCGATCGGAAATTGAAAGCGAAAGCTTCAATGGCATCAAACTTGAAGAGATCAACCAGGGCATAGATGATGCCTCGCTACATGATGCAATAGCCGAGTTAGTCAAAGAGCGAAAACTGGACGTGATCTCTTCGCCAACGGAGTTAAACCCCCACATCAAGCGACATCCGCCCCTGTCAGTTGAAAAGCAAATCGAGAATTTGGATGTCAGCGAGAAGTACCACACTTGTCTTTATCCCACGCCTCAAACGATCCAACTACACTACGATCTGAGCTTCCTCGCTCCTAAGCCGTTCACAAAGCTCCTCGCAGAGGGGACCGAACAGCTAAAGGCCATTTTTTTTGAATTGGGCGTCCTTGATCGATACAGACTCGACCCGCGCTACTCGTTCCAATTTTCGGAATATGCCGGCAGCATTTCTATGCTGATGGAATCGAAGAAGACGGGACCAATTCCCGAACGCGATCAAACTTTTTTGCAAACGCTTGGCCTAGGGATCGACCAAAATGGAGATGCGGTAGTATGTGTCTTTGTTCGGTATCTCTCTCAATTTTCCCCAGAGCACCAGCGACACTGGGAAACATATCTCAGCCACACTTCAGCGCTCATGCACGAAAATTATTACAAGCCATCGATTCTTGGGCAAGTTTGGGAAAATAACAGCGCCATAGCAGCGATACGATTTTCAATTAACTCCTTAAACAAAATCTGCCAAAAAATTTGGAGCGCCGACTTGTTTTTGAACGAGGTACCTCCCTACGTTCACTACAACTTGTCTCCGTTCATGAGATCGACTCGATCGGATTATCTGAGTTTCACCCATGAACTCGACAAGCTAATTTCTGAAAATATCAATTCGAAATTCTTCGACGGCAAGGTCGAGCGCTTTTCCACTATCAGCCACCCCGATGGTTCGACCGAACGGAAGCACAAAGGCACACTCGTCCTTCTTGATGATTGGCTGTTCAACGGAGATATCAATTGGGGCGACGAGGCTGCTGCTCGACGAGAAATTATTGACCCACTTCGAAAGGTAAGACGTGAGAGGCAACCAGCCGCACACAAGATCATAAAAAACGAATTTGATCGCCAATTCACCGAAATGAAGAGAAAGCTGCTTCTGGACGTGGCCTTCGCTCTGGGAAATATCTTCTTCACGTTGTCACGGCATTCCGGCGCGCCACCTATTCGCACTCCCAGATGGTTCGAGGAAGGCCGGATAGAAGCCTTCTAGCGGCTGCAGACCGATTCGACGTATCTAAGCTTCACAGTTGCGTTCCTCCGCTTTCCTGCCCTAGATGCGCGCCATGCCCGCGCCTCTTCTGCAGCTCAAAGACATCGCACTCACCTTCGGCGGCACGCCGCTCCTCACGTCGGCCGAGCTGTCGGTCGCGCCAGGCGAGCGCGTCTGCCTGGTCGGACGCAACGGCTCGGGCAAATCGACGCTGCTCAAGATCGCGGCGGCCGGGGTCGAGCCGGACAGCGGCTCGGTGTTCGTGCAGCCGGGCGCCTCGGTGCGCTATCTGGCGCAGGAACCGGACTTCGGCGATGCGCCGACCGTGCTGGCCTATGTCGAGGCCGGGCTTGGTCCCCATGACGGGCCGCATCAGGCCCGCGTGATGCTCGATGCGCTCGGCCTATCCGGCGACGAGGAGCCGTCGCGGCTCTCGGGCGGCGAGGCGCGCCGCGCGGCGCTCGCCCGCGTGCTGGCGCCCGATCCGGATATCCTCCTGCTCGACGAGCCGACCAACCATCTCGATCTGCCCACCATCGAATGGCTGGAGCGCGAGCTCGAGGGACTCCGCTCGGCCATCGTGATGATCAGCCACGACCGGCGCTTTCTCTCCAACATGTCGCGCAGCACGGTGTGGCTCGACCGCGGCAAGACCAAGCGCGTGGAGCGCGGCTTCGCCGATTTCGAGGACTGGCGCGACGAGGTGCTGGCCGAGGAGGAGCGCGACCAGCACAAGCTCGACCGCAAGATCGTCGCCGAGGAGCACTGGCTGCGCTACGGCGTGACGGCGCGGCGCAAGCGCAACGTGAAGCGGCTCGCAGGCCTGCAGACGCTCCGCGAGACCCGGCGCACCTATCGCGGCGCGCAGGGCAGCGCGACCATCGCGGCGAGCGAGGCCGCGCCCTCCGGTGCGCAGGTGATCGAAGCGAAGGGCATCGGCAAGAGCTACGAGGGCCGCACCATCGTCGAGAACTTCTCGACCCGCGTGCTGCGCGGCGACCGTATCGGCGTCGTGGGCCCCAACGGCATGGGCAAGACCACGCTGGTGAAGATGCTGACCGGCGGGCTCGAGCCGGACGCCGGCACCGTGAAGCTCGGCGCGAACCTGGCGATGGCCACGCTCGACCAGCACCGCGACAGCCTCAATCCCAGCACCACGGTCGCCGACGCGCTGACCGGCGGCGGCCGCGAGACCGTCGAGGTCAATGGCGAGAAGCGGCACGTCATCGGCTACATGAAGGACTTCCTGTTCGCGCCCGAGCAGGCCCGCACGCCGCTGGAGAAGCTTTCGGGCGGCGAGCGCGGCCGGCTGATGCTGGCGCAGACCTTGGCGAAGGCCTCGAACCTGCTGGTGCTCGACGAGCCGACCAACGACCTCGATCTCGAGACGCTCGACGTGCTGGAAAACATGGTCGCCGACTACGCCGGCACCGTGCTGCTGATCAGCCACGACCGCGACTTTCTCGATCGGCTCGTCACCAGCGTGATCGTGCCCGACGGCAGCGGCCGCTGGATCGAATATGCCGGCGGCTACACCGACATGCTGGCGCAGCGCGGCGCAGACCTCATGCGCGAGGCCCCGAAGGCCGCAGCGAAGGAGCCGAAGCCGATCAAGGAAGCCAGGCCCGCGCCGGACAAGAAGCGGAAGCTGAGCTTCAACGAGAAGCACGCGCTGGAGACGCTGCCCAAGACCATCGCCGACCTCGAGGCCCAAGGCCGCAAGCTGCAGCAGCAGCTCGACGATCCGGCTTTCTTCGCGCGCGACCGCACGGGCTTCGAGAAGGTGTCGTCAGACCTCGGCGCGGTGCAGACCAGGCTCGCCGAAGCCGAGGAGCGCTGGCTGGAGCTGGAAATTCTGCGCGAGGAGATCGGCGGCGGCTAGGGCATTTCCCAGGTGCTTGGAAGCACCCGTGCAACATGCACGCCGTCACCCCCGCGCTTGACGCGGGGGTCCATGACCCGGGTTCAACAACAGAAGCCTTACGTAAGGCTGCCTTCAACCGCGCTCGCTCATGGATCGCCGGGTCAGGCCCGGCGATGACACCGCCGTTGTGGCTCGCGGCGCAGGGCAACTGGGAAAGACTCTAGTTCACCGCCAACTACGGCACGCAGGCGGTCGGCAGCTCGGCCGCGTAATCCGCAATTCCGCCGGGCGTCGTCACCCACACTTTGTCGAATCCCGGATGCTTCATCAGCGTCTGCAGCGCTTGCCGCACCTGCGCGAGCCGGAACGGTTGCCCGGTGCAGAACGTGTGCATCGAGATGCCGAACACGAGGGACTGCCTCTGCGAAAGCCGCAGCATTTCCTCGAACTGATCGAGGATCATGCGATGGAAGTCCGTCGCCGGCTGGGCGCGGCTGAGCATCGTCGGCGTATCGTTGATCTCGATCGGATAAGGCACCGACATGATGCGGCCCTTGCGCGTCTTCATCCAGAACGGCTGATCGTCGGCCGGCCAGTCCATCAGGAACGTATAGCCGTTCTCCTGCAGCAGGTCGGGCGTCGTGGCCGTCTCCGAAATCCACGGACCCATCCAGCCGTAAGGACGCCGCCCGCAGCTCTCGCCCAGCGTCTTGGTCGCGTGCGCGATCATGGCGGCCTCGGTCGCCTCATCCATGTCGGATTGGCGCTCCGAGTTCGTATAGCCGTGGCCGATCACCTCGTCGCCGCGCTGGCGGATGCGCGCCGCGATCTGCGGCATCTCCTCACAGACCGACGCGTTGAGCAGATGGCACATCGGCAGCTTGAATTCGTCCATCGTATCGAAGATGCGCCAGATGCCGACGCGCAGGCCGTAGTCGCGCCAGCCGAAATTGCGAACGTCGGGCTGAGGGCCCGGCGCCGTCGGTGTATGGCCGAGGCCCTCGCCGAAGCTGAAATGCTCGACGTTGAGCGCGCAATAGAAGGCAAGGCGCTTGCCGTCCGGCCAGGTGAAGTCCTGCCGCTCGGTGATCGGCGAATAGGCGTAGCGATTGTGTTTTTTCAATTTCATGCGTTGCGCATCGCGGCCGAGGCGCCGGTGCCGGCGATGCGGCCGAACACGGTGCCCGACATCAGCCCCGAGCCGCCCGGATAGTTGAAGTAGAAGATGCCGCCGACGAGCTCGCCCGCCGCATAGAGGCCCGGGATCGGGTTCATGTCCGAATCGATCACTTGCCCCGAGTCCGGATCGATGCGCACGCCGCCGAACGTGAACGAAAGCCCGCAGCCGACCTGATAGGCTTCGAACGGCGGCTCCTCGATGGTGTTGGCCCAGTTCGACTTGTTGATCGCCAGACCCACGGTGCCGCGGCCGTCCTTGATGTTCGGATCGAACTTCACGTCCTTCTTCACGGCGGCGTTGTACTTCTTGATCTCGTCGAGGAACGCCTCCGGGTTCACGCCCTCGAGCTTGTGCGCGAACTCCTCGATGGTGTTGGCCGAGACCTTCGACACGCGCTTGATGCGGTATTCGGCGCGCAGCATCGGCACGATCTTGCCGTCGAACACCTGCCAGGCGAAGTTGCCAGGCTGGCGCAGCACCACGGCGCCGTACTTGGCGTAGGTGTAGTTGCGGAAGTCCGCGCCCTCGTCGACGAAGCGGCGGCCGGTGGCATTGACCAGGATGCCCCACGGATAGCTGTGCTTCTGGAAGTTGTCGCCGACCGAGAGGTCGCCGAACTCCGGCGCGTTGTAGTCCCACTGCACGGCGTGGCCGCCCGACCAGTTGCCGAAGCTCGACGCACCGATGGCGAGCGCCATGTTGATGCCGTCGCCGGTGTTGTAGGGCGTGCCGCGCACCTTCGCGAGCTCCCAGCCCGGGCCCATGTAGCGGGTGCGCATCTCGGGATTCGACTCGAAGCCGCCGCAGGCGATGATCACCGACTTGCACTCGATGTCCTCGTACGCGCCGTTGGCCTTCACCTTGAGGCCCTTCACGGTCTTGCCGTCATAGATCAGCGACAGGCCGCGCACACCGTAACGGATCTCGATGCCGTTCTGCTGGGCGAGCTTCAGGTGCTGCTCGATGAGGCCCGGGCCGCCGCCCTTGGACTCGACCGTGAGGCCGCCCCAGAACTTGAACTTGCCGTCGATCAGATAGGCCTGCCGGCCCCAGATCGGATCGAACTTCATGCCGGTCTTGTGCAGCCAGCGCATGGCGTCGCGCGAGCGGCCGACCAGGCGGTCGCACAGCTCGCCGTCGGTCCGGTATTCCGTCACCCGGAACATGTCGTCGTAGAACTTGTCGGCCGTGTAGGTGCCGAAGTCGGAGCGGTCGATCTCGTCCTTGGTCAGGTCCGGCATGATGGCCGTGAGGTCGTCGACGCCGTCATAGACGCAGCGGAACGCGCCGGCCGTGAAGCGGGAGTTGCCGCCCATCAGCTCCTTGGGCGCGCGCTCGACCATCAGCACCTTGGCGCCGTTCTGGGCCGCCGCCTGCGCCGCGCAAAACGCCGCGTTTCCGGCGCCAACCACCACCACGTCCCACTTGCCTGCCACGTCAATTTCCTCCGCTCGCGCGCCGCAGCCCTTCCCGGGCGGGCCAAGGCTTTCCGGTCTTTCTTCGAATTACGGTTGCGCGCTGTCAAGGCCGGGCGCGAATGGCTGAGTTGCCTGCGTTCCGCGTGCTGAACCCGCCGTTCAGCCGTGCGGCCATGTCGCCTTGCCTGCGCTGCCGCATCGATCATAATCACGCGCCGGCCATTGCTCCCCCGAGGCCTTCGTGACCAGACGCCTGACTTCGCTCGTTCTTCTCCTCGCCGCGCTTCTTCCACTCACCTCGCCTGCTTCCGCAGAAACCTGGCCCGACCGGCCGGTGAAGATCATCGTGCCGTTCGGCGCCGGCGGCTCGGGCGATACGCTCGCCCGCGTGGTGGCCGACCATCTGTCGGCGGTGTTCAAGCAGCAGTTCGTGGTCGAGAACCGCACCGGCGCGGGCGGCATGATCGGCACCCAGGCGATCGCAGCGGCTCCGCCTGACGGCTACACCATCGGCATCACCAACCTTTCCACGCTGGCGCTGGTGCCGGTGATCAATCCGGCCGCGACCTATCACCCGGTCAACGACTTTTCGCATATCGCCTATGTGGCGGGCGCGCCGGTGGCGCTGGCCGCCACGCCATCCGCCAACATCAAGACGCTGAAGGAATTCATCAGCACCGCCAAGGCGAGCGCGAAGTCCCTCACCTACGCGTCGTCGGGCGTGGGCTCCGACGGACACCTGATGGGTGTCGCGATCTCGCTCGCGACCGGCGCGCCGCTGGAGCACGTGCCGTACCGCTCGACCTCGCAGGCGCTGACCGATGTGGTCGCAGGCCATGTCGCACTCTGCACCTTCACGCTGTCCTCGACCGCACAGTTCCTGCGGGCGGGACAGCTCACAGGCGTCGCCGTGACGTCGCCCGAGCGGATGCCGGACCAGCCCGACCTGCCGACCTTCAAGGAGCTCGGCTATCCGCAGCTCGTCGGCACCACCTGGTTTGCCTTGTCGGGCCCGGCGAAGCTGCCCGAGGACATCGCCGAGAAGCTCAACCGCGAGGTGGCGGCAGCCGTCGCCCTGCCTGACGTTCAGGCGCGTTTGCGACGCGACGGCTTCATCGCCCAGCCGATGAGCCGCAGCGACTTCACCAGGTTCGTCGGCGACGAGGCGGCGCGCTGGAAGCCGCTGGTCGAGAAGGCCGGCCTCGCCGGTAAAGGTTGAGGACACGCGCCATGACGTTGCTCGGCAAAGCTCTGACCCTCGCCACGGCTGCACTCATCACCCTCGCGGCATCTCCGCACGGCGCGCAGGCGCAAGCGCAGACCCAGGTGCCGAAAACCATCCGCATTGTCGTTCCCTTCCCGGGCGGCGGCCCGACCGATGTCACGGCGCGCGTGCTCGGCGAGCAGATCGGCAAGCAGCACGGCATCTCCTTCGTGATCGAGAACCGTCTCGGCGGCGGCGGCTTGATCGCGACCGAAGCGGTGGCGCGCGCCGAGCCCGATGGCGGCACGCTGCTGATCGTGGCCGCTGGCGTGCTCATCAATCCGCTGCTGAAGAAGACCAACTACGACCCGTTGACGAGCTTCGCGCCGCTCTGCCTCTTGGTGCGCTCGCCGCATTACATCGTGGTCAACAAGGATTCGCCGATCCGCAGCTTCGCCGACTTCCTGGCGACGGCGCGCGCCAAGCCGGGCGAGCTGACATTCGCCACCGTCGGCCCGGCGACCGGCCCGCACATCGCCTTCGAGACCCTGAAGCGCCGCGCCAACGCCGACATCACCTTCGTGCCGTACAACGGCACCTCGACGTCGATCAACGCGGTGATGGGCGGCCATGTGTCGGTCGCGATGGGCGACTTCCGCGACGTCTACGGCGCGCTGCAGGGCGGCACGCTACGCGGGCTCGCCACCACGGGAGCGAGCCGCCTCGAGCAGCTGCCCGACATTCCGACCGTGGCAGAGCAGGGCTTCCCGGGCTTCGAGGCGGAAAGCTGGTTCGGCATCATGGCGCCGGCGGCGACGCCGAAGGACACCGTGACGCAGCTCGACGCATGGTTTCAGGAGGCACTGCAGAACGCCGAGGTGCGCTCGAAGCTCGTCAACGCCGGTGTGTTCCCGACCGGCAGATGCGGCGCGGATTTCGTCGCACATCTGCGCCATCAGAACGAGGAATTCGCCAAGATCATCCGCGAGGCGAACATCCAGGCGCAATAGCCGCGGCCCTATTCGCCGCTGCCACGCCGCTGTGACCTTTCGCACAGCGGGCGGATGACTTTTCGCACACCGCTCCTGCAGCCTGCAGGCGGCTGTGACCTTACGCACTGTTGGTTATCCGCGGGCGGCGCAAAGTGGACCGTGTGGTGAACGTCGCGCTGAGTGGCCGACACCAATGGATGCTCCGGAAATTTGGAGCAGAGTGAATTTTCGCAGGAGCCTACTCGGACAACGAAGTCGTACCGAACAAGAACCCACCTGCAGGCTGAAAATATTGAATTGAACTTCGCGGGCGAGCCTGCCATCGGCTCGCCCGCGTTCTATTTCGCCGCCTCGCATCGATGCGAAGAAAGCTCACGGCAGATAGGCCTTGAGCTCCCGGCCGTCCAATTCGTAGTTGACGCGGCCGGAACGGCCGAACGGCCGGTCCTCTGCCCTGATCTCGATCGTGACATTGCCACGCGGCGACGGGTCCATGCTGCCGCGGCCGAGCGTGATGCTGCTGATGCTCCGCGGCGGCAGCGACAGCCGCGTCAGCGTCGCCGATTGCAGCTCGGCGAGCTTCGGCGCGGTCAGCGGCTGCAGATCGGCCAGGGCGAATGGCGTCTGCATGGTGGCGAGCATCCCCGGCGAGCCGAAGCGCGAGAAGCCGTCCTTCATAAGCAGCACCTGCACGAACGCCTGCGGCTGGCGCGGATCGGGCGCGACGATGACGACCTTGTCGTTCATGAAGGTGATCTCCGAGAACTTCGCACCATTGCCGAACTCGCGGCCGATGCGGTCGAGCATCTGCACCATGGTCGCGGGGTCGTACCAGTCGATCGGCGGCCGGCGGCTTTCCGGCAGCGTGACATCCGCCACGACGCCGCGCGCATCGGCGCGGATCGTGCCTTTCTCCCGGTTGGTATCGGTGACCTCGATGGTCCAGAGCGCGACCGGCTCGCCCACGCCCTGCGTCGGACGGCTGATCTCCGCGCCGGTGACACGCCCCTGCGGCATGCGAAGCCGCTCCTTCGCGGCCGCCATCAGCTTCGGCAGCACGGTCCAATCCACATCGTCGACGCTGAACGGTGCATCCTGCAGCGGCAGGCCTGCATCGACCGAGACCGACCCGATGGCGCGCTGCAGGCCGTTCAGGTTCCAGGTGTAGGACGCCCGCGCGCTGAGGCTGCCGGACAGCGGGATCGGAAAATTCGGATCGGCGCTGTTGGTGCGAAAGCTCACGGCATGCGAGCCGATGCTGACATGAACGAGCCGCGCATCGGCACCGATCGCGGTGCGGAAGGCTTTGGCTGCATCCGAGACAAGCTCCGGGCGCGTCAGGAGGTCGAGATCGCGGGCGCGGTTGGTCCCGGCGAGGTCGACGCCGGTGATCGTTCCTTTGACGTCGGCAAAGACCCGCGCCGACTCGCGGCTGCTCGACACCTGCACGGACCAGCGGACGTCGCCGCTCGCGGGCGCCGGCAGGATCGAAACCGTGCGCATGATCTCGATGCGGGTGACGCGGGCGCGTTCTTCCAGGCCGGCGCGCTCCACCGCGTTGCGGGTCAACGTCGCGACGACGTTGAAATCAATATCGTCGAGATTGAACAGGTTGGCTTCGAGGTCGGGATTGACCAGGTTCGGCTGCACCGGCGCCGGACCGTGCACCCGGTCCCAGTGGATGCCGGCCACCGACACATGTTCGGTCCGCCACTCGTCGATGGCGCGGCGGTTCGCCGGATTCTGAACCTGCACCGTCAGCCTGCGCTGTTCGATCTCGATTTTCAGGGCGCGAAGCCGGCCGCCGGCACTCTCCTTGACGCGGCCGATGGCCTCCACGACACCGGCCGGATCATCGAACAGCGGCCCCGGGTCGCCGATGCGAAAGCCTGCGGCGAGCAGTCCGCATGCGAGAACGAGCAGGAGCCGTCCGGTGGCGGATGAAACTCGCGATCCAATGCGGCCCATGCTGCGCATCATGCGCGGCATCCTAATCCGGCATGTCGTCTGCCACAGCGAAAATCATCGACAATCACAGTGGATTGCACAGGAGCTTGCCATCTAGAATCCGACACGCCGGGCGACCTGGAGTTTCGCAGATGCGACTGATCCCTGCTTTAACCGGCCTCATATTGCTGACGGCGCACGCACACGCCCAGAGCGTCGAGGAGTTCTACAAGGGCAAGACCATCAGCCTCGTGATCGGCTTCTCGGCCGGCGGCGGCTACGACCTCTACGCCCGCCATCTCGCCCGGCACATGAGCCGGCACATTCCCGGCAATCCGATCATCGTGCCGCAGAACATGGCGGGCGCAGGCTCGCTGCGCGTCGCGAACTTCCTCACCACGGCAGCGCCGAAGGACGGCACCGTGTTCGGCACCTTCACCCGCACCGTCGGTGTCATCAATCCATTGCTCGAGGTGGGCGCGAGCTTCGACGCCAGAAAGTTCTCGTGGCTCGGCAGCGTCACCGAGGACGTGAGCCTCTGCATCACCTGGCACACCACCGGCGTGAAGACCTGGCAGGACTTCATCACCAAGCCGACCACGCTCGGCAGCGACGGCGCGAACTCGGAGCCGGACATCTTCGCCCGCCTCCACAAGAACGTTTTCGACGCGCCGATCAGGGTGGTCGCGGGCTATCCGGGCACCAACGAGATCACGCTCGCCATGGAGCGCGGCGAGGTCGACGGCCTGTGCAGCCTGTCCTGGAGCACGATCAAGACCCGCCACGCGCAATGGCTCAACGACAAGAAGATCAACCTGATCTCGCAGGCGTCGTTCAAGAAATCCCCCGAGCTCGCCGATGTGCCGCTGGTGATGGAACAGACGAACGACAAGGTGAAGCAGCAGATCCTGAAGCTGTTCATGGTCACCCAGGAAATGGGCCGGCCGTTTGCCGCGCCGCCCGGCATCCCGGCCGACCGCAAGGCCGCGCTCGCCGCGGCCTTCGACGCGACCATGCAGGACCCGGAGTATCTCAGTGAGGCGAGGAAGCTCGAGCTCGATATCAATCCTGTCAGCGGGAAGACCATTGACGACCTTCTGGCCGAGGTCTACGCGACGCCCAAAGAGGTGCTCAAGAAGGCCAGCGAGGCGGCAACGAAATAGGTTCTTTGTGCAGTCTCGTTCACGTCACGGCCAGGCTTGTCCCGCAGTGTCGAACGCTTCCTCCCGGTAAGCTTCTTGCATGGCGGCGCAGACCTGAAAAATCAGAAAAGGACGTTGCAAATGCGTTTCGTTGTTGCCCTCGCCGGCCTGTCGCTGCTCGTGTGCGGCACCCCATGCCAGGCCCAGAGCGTGGCGGAGTTCTACAAGGGCAAGTCCATCAACCTCGCGATCGGGTTCTCGGCCGGCGGCGGCTACGACCTCTATGCCCGCCATCTCGCCCGCCACATGGGCAAGTACATCCCGGGCAATCCGACCATCGTGCCGCAGAACATGCCGGGCGCAGGCTCGCTGCGCGCCGCGAACTTCATCTACACGGCGGCGCCGAAGGACGGCACCGCGTTCGGCCTCTTCGCCCGGACCACCGGCATCAACCCGCTGCTCGAAAGCGGCGCCACCTTCGACAGCACCAAGTTCTCCTGGCTCGGCAGCGTCAGCGACGACGTGAGCATCTGCATGACCTGGCACACCACCAGCATCAAGACCTGGCAGGATTTCATCACCAAGCCCTCCGCGTTGGGCGGCGAAGGGCCGAGCTCGGAGCCGGATGTCTTTGCGCGGCTCTACAAGAATGTGTTCAACGCGCCGATCAAGCTCGTCTCGGGCTATCCGGGCACCAACGAGATCATGCTCGCCATGGAGCGCGGCGAGGTCGACGGGCTGTGCGGCATCTCGTGGAGCACGATCAAGACCCGCCACACGCAACTGCTCAAGGACAAGAAGATCAACCTCGTGGCCCAGGCGTCGTTCAAGAAGGTGCCCGAGATCGGTGACGTGCCGCTCACAATCGAGCAGACGCAGGATCACGAGAAGCAGCAGATCCTCAAGCTGTTCCTGGCCGCCCAGGAGATGGCCCGGCCGTTTGCAGCACCTCCGGGCATTCCGGCCGACCGCAAGGCCGCCCTCGTCGCGGCCTTCGCCGCCACCATGAAGGACCCGGACTACCTCGCCGAAGCCAAGAAGCTCGATATCGACGTCAGCCCGGTGAGCGGCAAGGAGATCGAGGACCTGCTGACGGAGCTCTACACGACACCCAAGGAGGTGCTGAAGAAGGCCGGCGAAGCCGTCACGAAATAAGACGTTCGCGGTCCCTGTTCCGCGCCGCCACCAGTTCTGCGCGGCCAAGCCGCGGCAACGGCGCAATCGACAACTCCCGTGCGGTGGAGCATAAGCTTTCGTAAGAAACGGAAGCCACCGGACAGGGAGAGAACGTTGCATATGCGTGTTGTTGCCGCGTTGGCGGGGCTGTCGATTCTGATCGGCGCCGCCCAGGATCGCGCCCGCGCCCAGAGCGTCGAGGAGTTCTACAAGGGCAAGTCGATCACGCTTGCGATCGGGTTCTCGTCCGGCGGCGGCTACGACCTCTATGCCCGCCATCTCGCCCGCCACATCGGCAAGCACATCCCCGGCAATCCGACCATCGTGCCGCAGAACATGCCGGGCGCAGGCTCGCTCCGCGCCGCGAACTTCATCTACACGGCCGCGCCCAAGGACGGCACCGTGTTCGGCACCTTCGCCCGCACCACCGGCATCAATCCGCTGCTTGAAAGCGGTGCGACCTTCGACGGCACCAAGTTCTCCTGGCTCGGCAGCGTCACCGACGATGTGAGCCTCTGCCTCACGTGGCACACCACCGGCATCAAGACCTGGGACGACTTCCTGAAAAAGCCCAGCAACCTGGGCGGCCAGGGCCCGAGCTCGGAGCCCGACATCTTCGCCCGGCTCTACAAGAACGTGTTCAACGCGCCGATCAAGCTCGTCCCCGGCTATCCGGGCACCAACGAGATCACGCTCGCCATGGAGCGCGGCGAGGTCGACGGGCTGTGCGGCGTGTCCTGGAGCACGGTCAAGACCCGCCACGCGCAATGGCTCAAGGACAAGAAGATCAACCTGGTCTCGCAGGCCTCGTTCAAGAAGGTGCCCGAGATCGGCGACGTGCCGCTGGTGATGGAGCAGACGCAGGACAAGGAGAAGCTGCAGATCCTCAAGCTGTTCCTGGCCGCCCAGGAAATGGCCCGGCCGTTCGCAGCGCCCCCCGGCATTCCGGCCGACCGCAAGGCCGCACTGGTCGCAGCCTTCGACGCCACCATGAAGGACCCGGAATACCTCGCCGACGCCAAGAAGCTCGAGATCGACGTCAACCCGGTGCGCGGCAAGGAGATCGAGGAGCTGCTGGCCGAGCTTTATGCCACCCCCAAGGAAGTGCTTAAAAAAGCCGGCGAGGCGGTAACGAAATAGGCCGCTCGGCCCAAGCCTGGGCACGGTGGAACCTGTCATCCAACCGGGATAGAGTCATGGAACGCTTTTCGATCGGGCCAGCCCGAACGGGAGGAGCGGGCGACATGATGACCGTGCCAGAACTTGCCGCCGACGCCCTGGGCAGCTTCCTTGCCGATTACATGCAGCGCCGGTTCGGCTCCTCCGAGGGTGGGCTGGTCGAGCTCGTGCCTTCGGTCGCCCGCGTCGCGCTGGAATGCATCGGCAACAGCGACGCGCTCTATCACAATGTCGAGCACACCATGCTGGTGACGCTCGCCGGCCACGAGATGATGCGCGGCCGGGCGCTGCACGTCCGCCTGATGGCGGCCGACTACGCGCACGTGATCATCGCCTGCCTCACCCACGACATCGGCTACGTGCGCGGCGTGGTCCCGGGCGACGACGAGGACGGCTATGTGATCAATGCCTCAGGCAACAAGATCAAGCTGCCGCGTGGCGCCTCCGACGCGGCGCTGATGGCGCACCACGTCGACCGCTCCAAGCTGTACATCATGGAGCGCATCCACGGCAGCGAGCTGCTCGATGCCACGCGCATTGCCCGCGCGGTCGAGGGCACGCGCTTCCCGAGCAAGATGCCGGCCGAGGTCGAGGAGATCGACGAGGAGGCGGCGCTGCTTCGCGCCGCCGACCTGATCGGCCAGCTCGGCGATCCGAACTACATCCGCAAGGCCAATGCGCTCTACTTTGAATTCCAGGAAACCGGCATGAACCGCCAGCTCGGCTACGAGTCGCCGGCCGACCTGGTCGACAAGTATCCGCAGTTCTACTGGAATTGCGTCGCGCCCTACGTGCAGACCGCGATCCGGTATCTCAACGTCACGGCTCCCGGCCGGCAATGGGTCGCCAACCTCTATTCCAACGTGTTCCGCGCCGAGCGGGACATCGCGTTGAGCGGGCCGCAGCAGTAACGGGCCGGGCCTCCGCATTCCGGCCGCCGGAACGCGAATCGCGCAACCCTATCCACGTCATGGCCATAGCCGTCCGAAGGACGGCGTCGCTTCGCTCGCCTACGGCCGTCCGCAGGACGGCGTCGCTGCATTGCCTATTGTCCCGGCCATCCACGCCTTTACAACAGGTGCGAAACCCCAAGACGTGGATGCCCGGGACAAGCCCGGGCATGACAGCGGAGAAAGTGTCGCCTTGTCGCAGACGTCCATCATCGGCTCCCGCATCACCCGCCTGGAAGACGAGCCGCTGCTGCGCGGCAAGGGCCGTTTCATCGACGACATCGCGCTGCCCGGCGTCTGGCACGCAGCCTTCGTGCGGAGCCCGCATCCGCACGCGCTGATCAAGAGCATCGACAAGGACGCGGCGCTTGCGGTGCCGGGCGTGCATGCGGTGCTGACCCTCGACGACCTCGCTGCCGTGATGGTCAACCGCCGCATGGTGCGGCACTCCAACTCCGGCATGCCGCTTGACCGGTGCTGGGCCTTCGCGCTGGCGCCCGGCGAGGTGAGCTATGTCGGCGAGCCGGTGGCGATCATCATCGCCGAGAGCCGCTACATCGCCGAAGACGCCGCCGCGCTGGTGATGGTCGACTACGAGCCCCTGCCCTTCGCCGCGGATGTGCGCACCGCCAAGGAATCGGCGCCGGTCCGCCGCGAGCTCAATTCGAACGTCATCACCACCTACAAGGTCTCGTTCGGCGACGCCGACGCGGCCTTCGCCAAGGCCGCCCATGTGTTCAAGCAGGAGCTCTGGCAGCACCGCGGCGGCGCGCACTCCATCGAGGCGCGCGGCATCCTGGCCGAAGTGCGCTCGACCGACGGCGGCATCACGGTGCACGCCTCGACCCAGAAGGCGCACGACCTCAACCAGTCGCTGACCACGCTGATGGACTTCGACCAGGGCCTGCGCGTGGCGGCGCCCGACATCGGCGGCGGCTTCGGCGCCAAGCTCTGCGTCTATTCCGAGGACGTCGCCGTGGTGGCGTCGGCGAAGCTTCTCGGCCATTCGATCAAATGGACCGAGGACCGCCGCGAGTATTTCACCAACGCGGTGCACGAGCGCGACCAGTACTGGCACCTCGAGATCGCGGTCGATGCCGACGCGAAGGTGCTCGGCATCCGCGGCAAGCTCCTGCACGACACCGGCGCCTACACGCTGCAGGACCCGAACATTCCCTACAACTCGACCTCGACCATGAGCGGCCCCTACATCATTCCGGGCCTGTCGATCGACGTCACCATTGCGATGACCAACAAGACGCCGGTGTCGTCGGTGCGCGGCGCGGGCTATCCGCAGGCCGCGTTCTCGATGGAGCGGCTGCTCGATCTCGTCGCCCGGGAGATGAAGCTCGACCGTGCCGAGGTGCGGCGGCGCAACCTCATCCCGGCGAGCAAGATGCCGTATCGCAAGGCGCTGAAGGCGCGCTCGGGCGCGGCGATGGAATACGACAGCGGCGACTATCCGGCCTGCCAGTCCGAGGTGCTCGACGCGATCGGCTGGGACGATTTCAAGAAGCGCCAGAGCGAGGCGCGGGCCAAAGGCCGCTATCTCGGCCAGGGCCTCGCCCATGGCGTGAAGGGCTCGGGCCGCGGACCATTCGAGTCGGGCCTGGTGCGCATCTCGCGCACCGGCAAGATCACGGTGTTCACCGGCGCGTCCGCGATGGGCCAAGGCCTCGGCACCGCGCTGGCGCAGGTCGCAGCCGATCAGCTCGGCGTCGACGTCTCGCTGGTGAAGGTCGTGGCCGGCGACACCGCGGGCGTCTCGCTGGGCCTGGGCGGGTTCGCCAGCCGCCAGACCGTCACCGCGGGCTCGTCGGTGCATCTGGCCGCCAAGGCTGTCGCCGAAAAGGCCAAGAAGGTCGCCTCGCATGTGCTCGAGGCCGACGAGAACGATCTCGAATTGAAGGACGGTGCGGTGCGCGTCGCAGGCGCTCCGCAGCTCAACGTCAAGCTTTCCGAGATTGCGCGCATTCTGGCAGGCGCACCGGGCTACGGCTTTCCGGCCGGCGTCGATCCGGGCCTCGAAGCCAACGTCAATTGGCGCACCGACTCGCTTGCTTATGCCAACGGCTGTCACGCCTGCGAGGTCGAGGTCGATGCCGAGACCGGCGAGGTGAAGATTGTCCGCTACGTCGCGATGCAGGACTCCGGCATCCTGATCAATCCGATGATGGTCGAGGGCCAGATCCACGGCGGCGTGGTGCACGGCATCGGCAACGCGCTCTACGAATGGATGGGCTACGACGAGGACGCCCAGCCGGTGACCACGAACTTCGCCGACTATATGCTGCCGACCTCGACCGAAGTGCCGATGCTCGACACGCTCTACAAGGAGACGCGGTCGCCGCTCAATCCGCTCGGCGTGAAGGGTGTCGGCGAAGCCGGCACGATTCCCTGCGCCGCCGCGTTGATCTCGGCGGTCGAGGATGCACTGTCGCCGTTCGGCGTGCGGATCGGCCAAGTGCCGCTGCCGCCGATGACGATCATGTCGATGATCCGGAACGGTAAGACGCGATAACAATCAGCGCGTGCTTGTTGCCCTGGGTCCCCGCTTTCGCGGGGACCCAGGGCAACACTTTCAGTTCGCTGCGATTAAATCTTGACTAGTGGTCGGCCGGCCCGAAATAGCGCGAGCCCCACAGCACCAGAATCCAGATGGCAATCAGGACCGCAAACGCGGTCACCAGAACGGAAACTCCGCTCAGCATCATATCGCCCTCCCTTGCCGGCTCTCCCTCTGCGGGGAGAATCCGGTCGGCATTCTACCACAAAATCAGCCGATCAACTCACTGGCGCGGGCGCTGAGCGTCGGCGTGATGCTCAGCCCCAGGGCCTTGGCGGTTTTGCGATTGATCACAAGCTGATAGCCGGCCGAGGACTGCACCGGCAGGTCGGCCGGTTTCTCGCCCTTGAGGATGCGGTCGATGGTCTCGGCCGCGAGGCGGTACTGCGCCTTCGTGTCGGGACTGTAGGACATCAGCCCGCCCGAGCTCACGAACTGGCGGTCGGCATAGATCGCCGGCATCTTGAAGCGCGCCGCCAGCCGCACGATGGTGCTGCGGTCCCGCGACGAGGACGAATCCGGAATGGCGACGATCAGGCCGCCGTTGGGCGTCCGCGAGAAGCCCGTGATGGCGCGCTCGAGATCGCGCAGGCTGTCGGCATCCAGCGCGAACACATCGATTCCCACCGCCGGTGCAACGGCCTGGATGGCCGCGACCTGTCCGTGATCGGTCGACGCATCCGGATCGCGGATGATCGCAACGCGCATCACGTTCGGCGCGATCAGCTTGAGCATCTCGGGCCACACGGTGCTAGCGCCATATTCGGAGCGGCCGATGCCGGTGACATTGCCGCCGGGCTTATCCAGCGATGTGACGAGGCCCGCGCCGACCGGATCGACCACATTGACGAACACCATCGGGATGCTGCCGGCCGCGGCGAACAACGCCTTGGCCGATGCGGCATCGGCCGCGACCAGGACATCGGGCGACTGCCCGGCCAGATCCTTGGCGGCTTGCGCCATGCCGCGATCATCGCCTGCGGCAATCAACCACGGCTCGATCTGAAGATTGCGGCCGTGCGTCCAGCCCTTCGCCGCGAGCCCATCCTGCAGCGCATCAAGATGGGCGAGCGCTTCGCGGTCGCGCCGCTCTCCTGTCATCAGCACGCCCAGCCGCCGCACCCGCTCGGGCGGCAGCGGCACCTCCGGCGGAGGCGATTCCGCTGGCGGCGTCGTGGGTTGATCGGGAATTGCTTCGGTAGCCTCCTGGCCAAACGCCGCCCAAGGAGCGAGCAGCGGCATTGCCGCGCCGCCAAGAAGCAATATGAGCTCGCGCCGCCGCATTCAGCGCCACAACTCGGACCGACTGATTTGGTTCACACCGGCGGATCACATCGCCGGCATTGCATCATTCGGCTTTGATGTTGGCTTCCTTGACGACGCGCGTCCATTTTTCCAGCTCGCGCTCCATGAAGCTTCCGAATTCCGCGGGCGTGTATTTCACGACGTCGGCGCCGTCGGCGTCGAGCTTCTGCTTGAAATCGGCGCTGTCCTGGATCGCCAAAATCTCCTTGTTCAAACGGTCGACGATCGCCTGCGGCGTGCCGGCCGGCGCCGCGAGTCCGATCCAGTTGCCGGCCTCATAGCCCGGCACGCCCGCTTCATCCATGGTCGGTATCTCCGGCAGCACGCGGTTGCGGGTCTTGCCGCTGACGGCGAGGACGCGGAGCTTGCCGCTCTTCGCATGGGGCGCCAGCGTCGCGACCGTCGCCATGATCGCCTTGGTGTGGCCGCCGGCGACATCGATGATCGCGGGCCCCGCGCCGCGGAACGGCACATGCAGCAGGTCGACGCCGGCGACGAGCTTGAACAGCTCCATGCCGAGATGCGGCGAGCCGCCGATGCCGCCCGAGCCGTACTGGATGTCGCCGGGCTTCGCTTTCGCGAGCGCCACGAACTCCTTCAGCGTCTTGGGCATGTCCGGATGGACCGCCAGTGCGTTCGGGCTCGAGCCGAACAGCGCGACCGGCGCAAAGGCCTTGAGCGAGTCATAAGGGAGCTTGTACAGCGCCGGATTGACCGCATGCGCGATGGACACGACCAGCAGCGTGTAGCCGTCGGGCGGCGATTTCGCCACCATGTCCGAGCCGACGATGCCGCCGGCGCCGGTCTTGTTCTCGACGATGAACTGCTTGCCGAGCCGCTCGCTGAGCTGGGCGCTGACCGCGCGCCCGAGGATGTCGTTGATGCCGCCCGGCGCGAACGGCACGATGACCCGCACCGGCCGGCTCGGATAGTCCTCGGCTTGGGCGGATGCGCCGAGCGCAAGGCCCAAGCAAGCGACCGCGAACAGCCTGAAAATCACCCGCGCCATAACCGTTTCCTCCGCGTCCGCGCTGCTTTAGGGCGCAGATAGCGTGAAAGCGGGTGGCAACTCAACACGCAGCATGACGCAGGGAAACCGCACGGGCAGCGCGGCCTTTACTCGGCCTTGACGTTGGCGTCCTTGACGACCTTGCCCCATTTGGCGATTTCGCTGTCGATGTAGGCGCCGAATGCGGCGCCGCTGAGCTTCTCGGCCACCGCGCCGCGGTTCTCGAACTGCTTCTGCACGTCGGGCAGATCGAGGATTTCGGCGACCGCCTTCTGCAACTTCTCGATGATGAATTTTGGCGTGCCGGTCGGCACCATGAAGCCGATCCAGTTGCTGGCCTCGTATTGCGGGAAGCCCGCCTCGATGAAGGTCGGCACATCGGGCTCCGACGGCAGCCGCGTCTTGGAGCTGACCGCGAGGCCTTTCAGCTTGCCGGAGCGCACATGCGGCGAGAGCGTCGAGGTCGAGCTCATCACCGCCTTGGTGTTGCCGGCGACCACGTCGATCGCCGCCGGCCCCGCGCCGCGGAACGGCACATGCAGCAGCTCGATGCCGGCCTGCATCCGGAACAGCTCCATGCCGAGATGCAGTGAGCCGCCGACGCCTGCCGAGGCATATTGGATGTCGCCGGGCTTCGCCTTGGCGAGCGCGATGAACTCGCTGACCGAGTTGGCCGGCAGCGACGGATGCACCGCAAACGTGTTCGGACTCGTCAGCAGCAGGGCCACCGGCTCGAAGGCTTTGCGCAGGTCGTATGTCAGGGGATAGAGCGCCGGATGCACCGCATTGGCGACCGAGACCACCGCGATCGTGTAACCGTCAGGCTGAGCATGCGTGGCGTATTCCGTGCCCACCATGCCGCCTGCGCCTGATTTGAATTCGATGATGAACTGCTTGCCGAGCCGCTCGCTCAGCTGGGTGGCGACGATGCGCGCCCCGGTCTCGTTGATGCCGCCGGGCTCGAACGGCACGATGATCCGCACCGGCCGGGTCGGATACTCGTCGGCCGCGTGAGCCGTAGGGATATGGGCCGGCGCGATAAGCGCGGTTGCAATTGCTGCGGCTGCCAGTCGTGTGCGCATGGCTGTGGTCGCCCTCTCGGCGTCTTCCGGCGCGCCAAGCATGCGGACTTAAGCGAAACAATTCAACACAAGGCGAGCATGCGGCGGGCGCATGGCACCGTGCCATCATGGCCAGCAGCACAGCACAGGGAACCGGATCGTGCTAATTTGTTCCGCATCGGGCGGAGGACACGAGCCATGAATCTTGATTTCTCGACGTTCACCTGGGTGCACGTGATCATCAGCCTGATCGGCATCGTGACCGGCTTCGTGGTGATGAAGGGCATGCTGGCGTCGCAGCGGCTCGACGACTGGACGGCGGTGTTTCTCGCGACGACCGCGCTGACCAGCATTACCGGCTTCGGCTTCCCGTTCGAGAAGCTTCTGCCGTCGCACAAGGTCGGCATCATCTCGCTGGTCGTGCTGCTGATCGCAATTTTGGCCCGCTATGCCTTCGGCTTGAGCGGCCGCTGGCGTCCGGCCTATGTGGTGACCGCGCTGGCCGCGCAATGGCTCAACGTGTTCGTGCTGGTGGCGCAGCTGTTCAACAAGGTCACGGCGCTGCACGCGCTGGCGCCGACCCAGTCCGAGCCGCCGTTCCTGATTGCCCAGACCGTGGTCATGGTGCTGTTCATCATCGTCGGCATCGCCGCCCTGCGGCAATTTCGCCCGGCCACGGCCTAGCCTTCGGGCCTTTGCAGTCACAAAACTGTTGCACGCATTCCGTATGATTTTTGCCTGTAGAAGCAAGGACATAGGGAAATGTTGCGGAGCATCAAGGCGCTGATCGGCGCGCTCGTTCTGGTCACCTTGGGCGCCGGTGCCGCCGCCGCGCAAGAGGACTGCCCGCGCGGTCAGCTCGACAAAGCCTACTGCGATCGCGACGGCGACATGGTCGCCGACACGCCGACCGATCCCAAGAAGCTCGTCGATCCGCCGACCCTGATCTTCGCCTATTCGCCTGTCGAAGACCCCGCCGTTTACGTGAAGGCCTGGGAAGGCTTCCTCAAGCACTTGGAAAAGGTGACCGGGAAAAAGGTCGTGTATTTCCAGGTGCAGTCGAACGCCGCACAGCTCGAGGCGATGCGCTCGGGCCGCCTGCATGTGACCGGCTTCAACACCGGCTCGAATCCGATCGCGGTGAACTGCGCGGGCTTCGTGCCGTTCGCCATCATGGGCTCGAACAGCGGCCAGTTCGGCTACGAGATGGAAATCATCGTGCCGACCGACAGCGCGATCAAGACGCCCGGCGATCTCAAGGGCAAGAAGGTGGCGTTCACGGCGCCAACCTCGAATTCCGGCTTCAAGGCGCCGTCAGCGATCCTGAAGGCCGACTTCAATCTCGAAGCCGAGCGCGACTTCACGCCGGCGTTCTCCGGCAAGCACGACAATTCGGTGCTGGGCGTCGCCAACAAGGACTATGACGCGGCCGCCGTCGCCAACGAGGTGATGAAGCGCATGGTCGCGCGCAAGGCGGTCGATCCGGCGAAAATCCGCTCGATCTACAAGTCCGAGACCTTCCCGACCTCGGGCTACGGCTATGCGAACAATCTCGATCCGAAGCTGGTCGAGAAGATCAAGGAAGCGTTCTTCACCTTCCCGTGGGAAGGCTCCACGCTGAAGCTGGAGTTCAAGGAAGAGGATCGCTTCCTGCCGATCACCTACAAGAAAGACTGGGCGGTGATCCGCAAGATCGACGAGGCCACCGGGGTCAAATACACTTGTAAATAAAGGGCGAAAAGCGCCCCAAAGGGCCACCTGGGTCGCCTGTCCTTCGACTTTCGATCCGCTTGCGGAGGCCCGCTCCGGAACGCATGCTGTCACAGAACTGTCGCCCAGGCGCCGGAATTCAAGAGTGCGCCGAGGCGGCTGTCCGGAGGAGAGCAACATGCTGCGTTCGATCACTCGACTGGCCGGCTGCATTGCGGCGCTGACCATCATCGGAGCCGGAGCCGCCCATGCGCAGGCCGATTGCCCGCGCGGCGATCTCGACAAGGCCTACTGCGACCGGAACGGCGATCTGGTCGCCGACGCGCCGGCCGATCCCAAGCAGGTCATCAATCCGTCGACGCTGATCTTTGCCTACACGCCGGTCGAGGACCCTGCCCTGTACACCAAGGTCTGGGACGGCTTCCTGCGGCACGCCGAGAAGGTGACCGGCAAGAAAATCGTGTTCTTCCCGGTGCAATCCAACGCCGCCGAGATCGAGGCGATGCGCTCGGGCCGCCTGCACATCGCCGGCGTCAGCACCGGGCCGACGCCGATCGCCGTGAACTGCGCCGGCTACGTGCCGTTCGCCATCATGGGCACGCAGGGCGGCACCTTCGGCTACGAGATGGAAATCATCGTGCCGACCGACAGCCCGATCAAGACGCCGGCCGATCTCAAGGGCAAGAAGGTGGCATTCACGGCGCCGACCTCGAATTCCGGCTTCAAGGCGCCATCGGCGATTCTCGAATCCGAATTCAACCTGAAGGCCGAGCGCGACTTCACGCCGGTGTTCTCCGGCAAGCATGACAACTCGGTGCTCGGCGTCGCCAACAAGGACTACGACGCGGCGGCGATCGCCAACGAGGTGATGTTCCGCATGTTCGAGCGCAAGGTCGTCGACAAGGCGAAGATCAGGACGATCTACAAGTCCGAGACCTTCCCGACCACGAGCTACGGCCTCGCGCACAATCTCGACCCGGCGCTTGCCGCCAAGATCAAGGAGGCGTTCTTCACCTTCCCGTGGGAAGGCTCGGCGCTGAAGGCCGAGTTCAAGACCGAGGACCGCTTCGTGCCGATCACCTATCAAAAAGACTGGAGCGTCATCCGCAAGATCGATGCCGCGACCGGCGTGAAATACACCTGCAAATAAACTTGTTTGCAAACAACTCTCCGTCTCGAATGGGAAAACCGAAAATGCCGCTCCAACGATCGCTGACCTGGATCGCAGCACTGGCAGGCGCTCTGGTCCTGTCGAGCGCGGCGTCGGCCCAGGAGGACTGTCCGCGCGGCACGCTGGACAAGGCCTATTGCGACCGCGACGGCGATCTCGTCGCCGACCTGCCGACCGATCCGAAGAAGGTCGTCGATCCGTCGACGCTCATCTTCTCCTACACGCCGGTCGAGGATCCGGCCGTGTATCAGAAGGTCTGGGACGGCTTCATCAAGAACCTGGAGAAGGTCACCGGCAAGCGCGTGGTGTTCTTCCCGGTGCAATCGAACGCCGCGCAATACGAGGCGATGCGCTCGGGCCGCCTGCATATCGCGGGCGTCAATGCCGGCGGCAATGCGCTCGCGGTGAACTGCGCCGGCTATGTGCCGTTCACGATGATGGCCGCGCCGGACAACAGCTTCGGCTACGAGATGGAAATCATCGTGCCGGCCGACAGCCCGATCAAGACGCCGGCCGATCTCAAAGGCCACAAGGTCGCCTTCACCGACGCCACCTCGAATTCGGGGTTCAAGGCGCCGTCGGCGATTCTCAAAGCCGATTTCAAGCTCGAGGCGCAGCGTGACTTCGAGCCGGTGTTCTCCGGCAAGCACGACAACTCGATCCTCGGCGTGGTGAACAAGGACTACGAAGCAGCCGCGGTCGCCAATTCGGTGCTCAACCGGATGATCGAGCGCAAGGTGTTCGAGCCTTCGAAGATCCGCTCGATCTACAAGTCGGAGACCTTCCCGACGACCGGCTATGGCTACGCCCACAACCTCGATCCGAAGCTGGTCGCCAAGATCAAGGAGGCCTTCTTCAAGTTCCCATGGGAAGGCTCGGCGCTCGCCGCCGAATTCAAGAAGGAAGGCAAGTTCATCCCGATCGAATACAAGAAGGATTGGGCGGTGCTGCGCAAGATCGACGAGGCGACCGGCGTCAAGTACACTTGCAAATAGTCTTGCAAATAGTTCAGCGCAGCAGCTCGGGGGCTTATGCTTCGCATCAAGGGTTTGGTGAAGCGCTATCGGACCGGCGATCTGGCGCTGAAGGGCATGGATCTCGAGGTGCCCGACGGCCAGGTGATGGCGCTGATCGGGCCATCCGGCGCCGGCAAGTCGACCGTGATCCGCTGTATCAATCGCCTGGTCGAGCCGACCGCAGGCACGATCACGCTCAACGACACCGAGCTCAGCGGGCTCGGCAGCCGCGAGCTGCGCCGCGCAAGGCGGCGCATGGGAATGATCTTTCAGGAATACGCGCTGGTCGAACGGCTGAGCGTGATGGAGAACGTGCTGAGCGGCCGGCTCGGTTATGTCGGCTTCTGGCAGAGCTGGTTCCGCAAGTTTCCGCAATCCGACATCGACGAGGCGTTTCGTCTGCTCGCCCGCGTCGGGCTCGACCACATGGCCGACAAGCGCGCCGACGAACTGTCCGGCGGCCAGCGCCAGCGCGTCGGCATCTGCCGTGCGCTGATCCAGAATCCTGAGCTGCTGCTGGTCGACGAGCCGACCGCCTCGCTCGATCCCAAGACGTCGCGGCAGATCATGCGGCTGATCAAGGAGCTGTGCGAGGAGCGCAGGCTCTCGGCGATCATCAACATCCACGACGTGATGCTGGCGCAGATGTTCGCCGAACGGATCGTCGGACTGCAGCTTGGCGAGATCGTCTATGACGGACCGCCTGCGGGCCTCACCGCCGACGTGCTGACGAAAATCTACGGCGAGGAGGACTGGTCGGCGACGATCCGCAAGGTCGACGAAGAATCCGAAGATCATGAGCTGGATGCCGACGGCAAGGTGATGCCGTTCGAGGCGCCGCTGCCGCATCGCGACCGGTTGTCCGGGCTGACCTGACCATGACCGACGCCGTCCTTACGCCTCGCCGCTGGAAGAAGCCGCCGCTGATCAAGTCGGCCTGGCTGCGCTGGTCGCTCGGGCTTGGCGCGGCGCTCTATCTCGCGCTGGCGCTCGGCACCACCGAAGTGAACTGGACGCGTGTGTGGGAAGGACTGCCGCGCGGCGCGCGCTTCTTCGCGGCATTTTTTCCGCCGGACTTCGCCAGCCGCTGGCAGGACATCTACGAGGGCATCGTCGAGAGCCTCTGGATGACGGTGATCTCCACCGTCATCGGCATCGCGCTGTCGGTGCCGGTCGGCATCGGCGCGGCAAAAAACATCGCACCGGCGCCGGTCTATTACTTCTGCCGCGCCGTGCTCGCGGTGTCGCGCAGCTTCCAGGAGGTCATCCTCGCGATCTTCTTCGTCAAGCTGTTCGGCTTCGGGCCGTTCGCCGGCGTCGTGACGCTGTCGGTCGCGACCATCGGCTTCTACGGCAAGCTGCTCGCCGAAGACATCGAGGACATGGATCCGGTGCAGGCCGAAGCGGTGCGCGCCACGGGCGCAGGCTGGCTGCAATGGATCAACTACGGCGTCCAGCCGCAGGTGATGCCGCGCATGATCGGGCTCGGGCTCTATCGCTTCGACATCAACTTCCGCGAATCCGCCGTGGTCGGCATCGTCGGCGGCGGCGGCATCGGCGCGACGCTGAACACCGCGTTCGACCGCTACGAATACGATTCCGCCGCGGCGATTCTCCTCGTCATCATCGCGATCGTGATGGTGGTCGAATATTCGTCGGGCTATCTGCGGCGCTGGGTGCAATGATGGCGACCGCGTTGCGCGGCCAAACCAAGGTCTGGCAACGGCGCGAACGCGGCGCGCAGTTCGCCGTGTGGGCCGCGTGGCTCGTCGGCGCCGCGATCTTCGTCTATTGCTGGCGCGAGGTCTCCGACAAGACGATCTGGGAGTTCGTCACCGACGCGCCCACGCAGGCCGGCGATCTTGCGGTGCGCATGGTGCCGCCCGACTGGTCGTTCATCCATCAGCTCTGGAAGCCGATGTGGGACACCATCAACATCGCCACGCTGGGCACCGTGATGGCGATCGTGATCGCGGTGCCGATCGCCTATTGCGCGGCGCGCAACACCACGCCGAGCGTGGCCTTCGTGCGGCCGGTCGCGCTGTTCGTGATCGTCGCCTCGCGCTCGATCAACTCGCTGATCTGGGCGCTGATGCTGGTCACCATCATCGGGCCGGGCGTGCTCGCCGGCATCTTCGCGATCGGGCTGCGCTCGATCGGCTTTGTCGCCAAGCTCCTCTACGAGGCGATCGAGGAGATCGACGAAAGCCAGGTCGAGGCCGTGCGCGCGACCGGCGCGAGCGGCGCGCAGGTGACGGCTTACGGCATCGTGCCGCAAGTGATGCCGGCCTTCGCCGGCATCTCGGTGTTCCGCTGGGACATCAACATCCGCGAATCCACGGTGCTCGGCCTCGTCGGCGCCGGCGGCATCGGTTTGCCGCTCAACGCCGCGATCACCACGCTGTCATGGACGCAGGTGTCGCTGATCCTTCTGGTGATCATCGGCACCGTGATCGTCAGCGAATGGGTGTCGGCGAAGGTGCGGCACGCGATCATCTGATCGCAGCGGCAAATTTTAGGCCAGCCGCTTCCAGAGCACTTCGGCGATGGTGTCGGAGGTCGTCGCCGGATTGACGTATTTCAGCTCGTTCGGCGTCAGCAGAACGATCTTGCGCTCCTGCACCTGGCCCACGACCTTGTTGATCGAGCAGCCCGTGAAGGTCAGGTTCAGCGCTCCGCTCGCACGGTCGAACGTGTAGGTGCCAAAGCCGGCAAACGTCTTGGCGCCGAACAGCCGCGACTCCGAACCGGTGATGATCTGCGAGAAATGGCCAGCACCGTCGAACATCAGCATGCCGCGCGGATTGGCGCCCCAGCGGTCGAAGACGCTGCCGTCCTTCCGCGTGTTGATCGAGGAGACGAAGCTCCAGGTCCCGGCGAGATGCTCACCCGGTGCGCCGGCATGCGCCGTCGTATTGCCCATCGACGGCATCAGTGCCGCGGCGCCGCCCAGCAGCGCCATGAATTCACGTCGTTCCATCGTCGTCCCCAGCAGGGGTCACGTCTTTTTTGTGACTTTAGCACAAATTGTGCGTGGGACACGCGAAATCGCAACCTCGATGCTACGGAGCCGTAAGCACGGTAAAAGACATTCTTTGCTGCTGTGCAGCAACCTCACGCAGGGTTCGCCTTCATCCGCTTCGCGGCGTCGAGCGCCGCCAGCACGATGCCCTGATAGCCGGTACAGCGGCAGAGATTGCCCGAAATCGCGACCCGCACCTCGCGCTCGGTCGGGTCCGGGTTATCGCGCAGAAATTCCAGTAATGTGGTCAGCATCCCGGGCGTACAGAAACCACATTGCAGACCGTGATTATCGCGGAACGCCTCCTGCAGCGGATGCAGCTGATCGGCGCTTGGCGCGATGCCCTCCACGGTCAATATCTCGTGACCGTGGGCCTGCACGGCGAGCATCAGGCACGAGCGCGCCGAGAGGCCGTCGAACAGGATCGTGCAGGCGCCACAGACGCCGTGCTCGCAGCCGAGATGCGTGCCGGTGAGGCCGAGCTCATAGCGGATGAAATCCGCCAGCGTGATGCGGACCGGCACTTCTTTTTCGTACTTGGTGCCGTTGACGGTGACGGCGATGTTGCGTTTCTCGGTCATGATGTCCTAGTGCGGCCTGTTCCACGGCGCGTTGTCGGCAAGTCCCGCGGCCTTCTCCAGCGCGCGGCGCGACAGCACCGCGGCGAGATGCTGGCGATAGTCGGACGACGCATGAATGTCGGCCAGCGCGTCGATGCTGCGGCAGCTTTCGCAGGCCTTGGCGAACAATTCGGAGCTCGGCGCCTGACCTGTGATCGCGGCCTCGACCTCGGTCGCCCGCACCGGCGCGACCGCAACGCCGCCAAGCGTCACCGAGGCGCGGCTGATCTTGCCGCCTTCGATCTGCAGGAGCGCCGCTGCCGACACGATGGCGAAATCGCCGTGACGCCGCGCGAACTCGATGAAGGCCGACTTGTGGCCCGCGGGCCAGAGCGGAATGCGGACCGCGGTGACGATCTCGTTCAATTCGATCGCCGGCGTGAGATAGCCTGCCGGAAAATCCGCGAACGCGATCTCGCGCGCGCCGTTTGGCCCCGCGACCGAAACAGTCGCGTCATGGGCGGCGCAGACCGTGACCTGCTCGGCCGACGGATCGAGATGGCAGAGCGACCCGCCGATGGTGCCGCGGTTGCGGGTCTGACGATGGCCGGTGTGCTGGAGTCCCTCCCACAGCAGCGGGCATTTCGCCTTCACCAGATCGGAGAACTCGAGATCGCGCTGGCGCGTCATCGCGCCGATTTCAAGCGCGCCGTCCTTTTCCCGGATGTAGGACAGCTCGGAGATCCGGTTCAGGTCGATGACGTGATCGGGAAGCACGAAGCGGAAATTGAGCATCGGCATCAGCGACTGGCCGCCGGCCAGGAGCTTGGCGTTGTCGAGCGTGCCGAGCAGATTCACGGCCTCCGCCAGCGTTTCCGGGTCGTGGTATTGAAAAGGTGGCGGCTTCATCTCAGTCCTGACGCAGCACGAAACTTGCTTCGTTGGGTGTGGGGCGGCGAGTATAGGAAACCCCTGCGAGAGTGAGCAACCCATGCGGCTTGTATTGGCGTTATGCGCATTTCTGTTGTTCCTGACGGCAGAACGAACGGCGCACGCGCAATCCGTGCAGGATTTCTATCGCGGCCGGGCCGTGACGCTGATCGTCGGCTACAGCACCGGCGGCGGCTACGACACCTACGCCCGCATTCTGGCGCGGCACATGAGCAAGCATATCCCGGGCAACCCGACCATCGTGGTGCAGAACGCGCCGGGCGCCGGCTCGATGCGCGCCGCCAACACGCTCTACAACGTCGCGCCGAAGGACGGCTCGACCTTCGGCATGTTCGGCCGCGGCATCGCGCTCGAGCCGCTGATCGGCACGAGCCCGGCACAGTTCGAGGCCACCAAGTTCACCTGGCTCGGCAGCGGCGCCGACGAAGCCGCCGTCGTCGTGATCCGCTCCGAGGCCGGCATCAAGAGCTGGAGCGACATGGTGTCGAAGCCGTTCACGGTCGGCGGTGAAGGCACCGGCTCCGATCCCGACGTCTATGCGCTGATGCTGAAGAACGTGTTCGGCGTGAAGCTCAAGCTCGTCAGCGGCTATCCGGGCACGACCGAGATGGCGCTCGCGATCGAGCGCGGCGAGGTCGACGGCCGCGCCAGTTGGTCGTGGTCGAGCTTGAAATCGCTGAAGCCCGATTGGATCGCGCAGAAGAAGGTCGTGATGCCGGTGCAGCTCAATCTCGCGCACAGTGCTGATCTGCCCGACACACCCCTGATCGGCGACTATGCGACGAACGATCGGCAGCGGCAGATCATGCGGCTGGTGCTGAGCCGCCAGACCATGGGCCGGCCGTTCATCGCGCCGCCAGGCTTGCCGCCGGAGCGCGCCGCAGCGCTGCGCACGGCTTTCGATGCGACCATGAAGGATCCGGAGTTTCTCGCCGAGGCGAAAGCGCGCGGCCAGGAGGTCAATCCGGTGTCGGGTGCTGCGATCGACAAGCTGCTCGCCGAGCTCTACGCCACGCCGAAGGACGTGACGGAAGAAACCAAGCGCGCGATTTCGGGGCAGTAATGCCACTGCCGTCATTCCGGGGCGCGCCGAAGGCGCGAACCCGGAATCCAGTTCAGGAAAGACTGCCTCCTTGACTGGATTCCGGATCGCCGCTTCGCGGCGTCCGGAATGACACCGGTTGTGTGGTCCATAGAATCCCATCAGCCAACGCTCCGCTGCGCCGGGGTTTTGTTTTTCGGACGCCCGGCTGCGCCCGTCTTCCTCTTCTTCCTCGCTCCCATGAGGGAGCGGAGCGCCGGTGGCGCTTCGTAACGACTGGGCACCTTGCGAAGGCGCCCGCGTACCGTGTGACCGGCACGCGCGCCCTTCCGGCGCTCCACTTGTGGCGTCTCTCGGCTCGGGACCGCTCTTCCGGGCGCGGGCGGACGAGCATAACCTCGCCCCTATCCAGGCAGCATTGGCGCCGCCCTTCAGCCCGTCCACGTCCAGCCCTTGAAGGGCAGCCCCGTCTTGCGACGGCGCGGGCGGTGGTCCGAGACGACCCGGAGCCTTGTGTTGCGTGGACACAAGATCCCGGGCGCCACACCCTGCTCCGCCATAGAGACGCCTCTAGATGACGCCCTCAACTGAGCAAGGCATGCCCGGAATACAGGGTTGGGAAGAGAAGAAAAGATTGTTGCGATTTCGAGTGTGAATTCACTGGGGACAGACACCGCTCTCTTCCGGCCTCATGCTGAGGAGCCGCGCGTAGCGCGGCGTCTCGAAGCACGAGGCCGCCCGGATGCCGCAATAGCGAGGCCACCTCGCCCTTCGAGACGGCGCTATGCGCCTCTTCAGGGTGAGGTGGGGCGAGAGCCGGCGTGTGGCCAAAAGCGTGAATGGTCATTCGCTACCTTCTGCCTGCGACAAAACGCCCGCATCCCAGGGCCCGGCAGGCCCCCAAAAAAAAATTTCAAACCCATGTCGATTCCCGTCCTCCCCATTCGCCGTGACGTCAGAGAGCGGGTTTTATATCCAGGCACAGCGCCCGGAGGCCGGCCTCCCAACGAAAGGAACACCCCATGCGTTTCATGGTCATCGTCAAGGCGAGCAAGGATTCCGAGGCCGGCAGGATGCCGTCCGAAGAGCTGCTCGGCGCCATGGCGAAGTTCAACGAGGAACTGATCAAGGCCGGCGTGATGCTCGACGGCAACGGCCTGCATCCGAGCGCGAAGGGTGCGCGCATCCGCTACTCCGGCAAGACCCGCACCGTGATCGACGGCCCGTTCGCCGAGACCAAGGAGCTGGTCGCGGGCTACTGGATCATCCAGGTGAAATCCAGGGAAGAAGCCATCGAGTGGATGAAGCGCTGCCCCAATCCACACGAGGAGGACGGCGAAATCGAGATCCGGCAGGTGTTCGAGATGGAGGATTTCGCGCCGGGCGACGCCATCGACCACCACCGCGCCAATCAGGCCGAGATCGAGAAGCAGAAGAAATAAAACCGGGTTGCCCCGGAGGAACGACGATGCTGTGATCGGTGGCCGTGACGGCCACCGATATCCATCGCACGATCCAAGCGGTCTTCAGAATCGAGCAGGCGAAGCTCATCGCGGGCCTCGCGCGGATCACGCGCGACGTGGGGCTTGCCGAGGAGCTGGCGCAGGACGCGCTGGTCGCGGCCCTTGAGGAATGGCCGCGCACCGGCGTGCCCGACAAGCCGGGCGCGTGGCTGACGGCCGCCGCGAAGCACCGCGCCATCGACCGCTTCCGCCGCGACCGGATGCGCGAGCGCAAGCACGACGAGTTGGGCCTGGAGCAGCAGAGCCTGGAGCGCGACATGCCGGATTTCGAGGGAGCGCTCGACGACGACATCGGCGACGACCTCCTGCGGCTCATCTTCACCGCCTGCCATCCGGTGCTGTCGCCCGAGGCGCGGGCCGCGCTGACGCTGCGGCTGCTCGGCGGGCTCACCACCGACGAGATCGCGCGGGCCTATCTGGTCGCCGAGCCGACCATCGCGCAGCGCATCGTCCGCGCCAAGCGGACCTTGTCCGAAGCGGGTGTGCCGTTCGAGGTGCCGCATGGCGACGACCGCAGCGAGCGGCTCGGCTCGGTGCTGGACGTGATCTACCTGATCTTCAACGAGGGCTATGCGGCGACCGCGGGCGAAGACTGGATGCGGCTCGAGCTTTCCGAGGAGGCGCTGCGGCTCGGCCGCGTCCTCGCGGGGCTGGCGCCGCTCGAACCCGAGGTGCACGGCCTCGTCGCGCTGATGGAGATCGCGGCCTCGCGCTTTGGCGCGCGGACCGATGCCGACGGCGAGCCGATCCTGCTGCTCGACCAGAACCGCGCGCGCTGGGATCAGTTGCTGATCCGGCGCGGGCTTGCGGCCTTGGCGCTGGCGGAATCGCTCGGCGGCGAGGCCGGGCCTTATCAATTGCAGGCCGCGATTGCGGCCTGTCACGCACGGGCCCGCGTTGCGGAGGACACCGACTGGCCGCGGATCGTTATGCTGTACGGTGCGCTCGCCGAACTGATACCGTCGCCGGTGATCGAGCTCAACCGCGCGGTCGCGGTCGGCATGGCGTCGGGCCCCGCGGCGGGACTCGAACTGGTCGATGCCTTGAACGCCGAGCCCGCGCTGAAGAGCTATCACCTGCTGCCGAGCGTGCGCGGCGATCTTCTCGTCAAGCTCGGCCGCTACGGCGAGGCGCGCATCGAGTTCGAACGCGCGGCGTCTCTCACGCGCAACGAACGCGAACGGAAGTTGCTGCTGGCGAGGGCGACCGAGGCGGCGGCGGCGAAATGAATCGCACAAAGAATTGAGCGACCGGCTTGTTTGCTCCCCAAAGCGGGCTCTTTATGCTTGCTTCAAGTTTGTCGAGCTTGACCCTAAGCAGACCTTTTCGGGGGCCTATTCCATGTCGCCGGTCCAACGCCGTTTGCAGAAGGCAGCAGCCCTCGCCCTGCTCGTGCTCGTTCCCTTGTCGGTTGCCGACAGCGCCGTCGCACAAAAAAGGGCAGTGCGGGCCGCCCAGAGCGGCCGCGCTCCGGCCTGCTTCGACGGGTGCTCCGCCCAATGCAATGCGACAGGAAACAGCGGTGCAAGCTGCTCGCGAACCTGCTACGCCCAATGCAGTGGCGTGCAGGGCAACACTGACAATCGATTTTGAGCTCGCGGCGGCGCAGCGTGCGCCGTGACGGGCGACGTCCCTACTCCGCCGCGGTGGCCATCATCGCCGACTTGAGGAACGCCGGGTCGAACACCCGGTCCGCCATCACCTGGCAGCGCTTGATCAGGCGGTGCTCGTCGGCGGTGTAGTCCGGGATGGCGTTGTGCAGCGTGCCGATGTGGTCCCACACCAGCACGTCGTGCTCGGTCCAGATATGGGCGTACTGGTACTTCGGCTGAAGCTGGTGCGCGAACAGCTCGGCCAGCACCGCGTCGCTTTCGTCCTCGGGCAGCTCGTTGATGCGGATCGTGTAGCCCGGATTGGCGTAGAGCACCTTACGGCCGCTGATCGGATGGGTGAGGAACACCGGATGCACCGACGGCGGGCGGTCGGCGCGCTGCTCGGGCGTGAGCGCCGGGCGTGTGCTGCCCGGGCGGCGACGCATCTCCTCCCAGAACTTGTTGAAGTCGTGCGTGGCGGTCGCGTTCTCGAGCCGCGACTTCAGCGCGGGCGACAGATCGTCGTAGGCCGCATGCATGTCGGCGAACACGGTGTTGCCGAGCGGCTTGCCGCCGCGCCGCGGGATCTCGATGGCGTAGAGCACGTTGATGAAGCCGATCAGCGCGTTGTACGACATGTCGGTGTGCCAGTCCTGGCCGGCATCGGCGAGGCCGATGGGCTTGCCGTTTTGGACGATGTTCGAGAGAAGCATCACCTCGGGCACGCCGGGCTCGCAATAGGTGCCGGTCGGTGAGCCCTGGAGCGAGCCGAAGCGTTCGGAGAAGGCCTTCAGCGACAGCGCGTCGAGCTGCTGCTTCGGAAAGTGCAGCACGCCGTGGGCGCCGAGCGCCTGCAGGATCGAGGCAAAATCGGCCCGGTCGAGCGGCTGTGCGAGGTCGACGCCCTCGACCCTTGCGCCAAGAGTCCCGCTGTTGGGTGTGATCTTCATCGCCCGCCCTGCCGCCTCCGAATCCCGGGCTTGCCGGTTGACGCAAATATCGGGCAGGCTTGGCGCGATGAGAAGCCCGCAATCCGGAGACAGCTTGTTTCAATTCGCGAAACGCGCGAACTGGCCGCATTGTGCAGAGCTCGCGCCACGAGTCCCCTCTCCCGCTTGCGGGAGAGGGTGGCGAGCGAATGCGAGCCGGGAGAGGGCCAGCCACAACGATAGACCCCTCTCCCCCCTCGCCTTCGCTCGGGACCCTCTCCCCGCTTCGCGGGGCGAGGGGACCAAACCGCACCACCGCGATTGGGGTCGCCTATGAGCAGCACGATCCAGGCCGACACGCCGCAGGCCACCCCGGCGGCTCCCAATGTCGCGGTGCGAAAGCCGCCCGCCCCAGACCGGCGCTTCGCGCGCTATCTCGCGCTCGACGATTTCGAGACCGCGGCGCGGCGGCATCTGCCGCGCATGCTCTACGGCTTCATCTCGGGCGGCGTGGAGACCAACGCGGCGCGGGAAGGCAATCTCGACAGCTTCCAGGACTACGCCTTTGTCCCGCGGATGCTGGTCGACACGTCGCGACGGAGCCACGGCAAGATGCTGTTCGGCCGCGCTTATGCGGCACCGTTCGGGATTGCGCCGATGGGCGCGGCCGCGATCTGCGCCTACCGCAGCGATCTGGTGTTTGCGCAGGCCGCCGCCGCCGCGAACGTGCCGATGATTCTCAGCGCCGCGTCGCTGATCCGCCTCGAAGAGGTGCGCGCCGCAGGTCCCACCGCGTGGTACCAGGCCTACCTGCCGGGCGATGCGTCGCGCATCGAGCCGCTGGTCGATCGCGTCGCCGCCGCGGGCTATGAGGTGTTCGTCCTGACCGTCGACGTGCCGGTGTCGGCGAACCGCGAGAACAATGTCCGTGCGGGCTTCAGCATTCCGATCAAGCCCAGCGCGAAATTGGCGTGGGACGTCGTCACCCATCCGGGCTGGTCGCTCAGCACCTTCGCGCGCACCGTCGTGCAGCACGGCATGCCGCATTTCGAGAACATGGACGCCTCGCGCGGCCCGCCCGTGATCTCCCGAAACCTCGAGCGCGCGCTCGGCAGCCGCGATCAGCTCACCTGGGAGCACGTGCGGCTCATCCGCCGGCGCTGGAAGGGCCGCCTCGTGATCAAGGGCATTCTCTCGGCAGCCGATGCGCGCGCCGCCAAGGACTGCGGCGTCGACGGCATCATGGTGTCGAACCACGGCGGCCGGCAGCTCGACGGCGCGGTGGCGCCGCTGCGCGCGCTGCCCCAGGTCGCGGAAGCCGCACGCGGCATGACGGTGATCCTCGACGGCGGCGTGCGCCGCGGCACCGACGTGCTCAAGGCGCTGGCGCTCGGCGCGGACTTCGTGTTCCTCGGCCGGCCGTTTCTCTACGCGGCTTCGGTCGGCGGCGAGGCCGGCGTGCGGCACGCGATCGAGCTGCTCGCTGCGGAGGTCGGCCGCGACATGGCGCTCATGGGCGTGAGCGATCTCTCCGAGGTGCGGCCGGAGCTGCTGACGCGGACGCGGGGTTAGAGCCCGTTTTGCGTGGAAGCACACTCGCGCAACACGCACACTGTCACCCCCGCGCTTGACGCGGGGGTCCATGACCCGGCTTCAACAGTGGAAGTCTTATCGTGACGCAAAACAACCGCGAAAAACTTCGGCTTCAGTACTGCCCTTCCAGCGGCAGGCCGAACACGAACTGGCCGTACATCGACATCACGGCGTCGAAGTTCAGGCTGATGTGGTGATTGACCGCCGCCACGTCGCGCCAGGCGCGCTGCAGCGGATGGCCGTGCTGCAGGCAGCGGCCGCCGGCGGCGTCGAAGATCAGGTCGACCGCCGTCTTGGCCTCCTGCGCGATGAACGACTGGGTGCGCCGGCCGAGCAGCCGCATGTCCATCGACTGCTTGCCATCCTGCCTGATCTGGCGCTCTGCCGAGTCGACCGCGTGCTGCGCCAGCAGCCGGCACGCATCGACGCGCGATGCCGCCTCGCCGACGCGCTTCTGGATGGTCTGGAAGTCGGCGATCCGCTTGCCGCCGAGCACCACGGCGCCGTGCGTCTGGCGCACCTTGTTCTCGTCGATGAACCGCTCGATGGCGCCGGCCGCCGCCGCGACCGCGGGCATCGCCAGGGCAAACGGCACCTCGGTCAGCAACGACACGCGGTAGAGCGGATTCGTATTCACCTCGGCGCCCGGCGCGGTGCTGCCGCACGCGTCGGAAAAGCGCAGAACCCTGTGGGCCGGCACGAACGCATTGTCGACGACGACATCGAAGCTGCCGGTTCCGGCCAGGCCCACGGGGCGCCAGCTTTGCCAATCGATCTTGTAGTTGGCCTTCGGCACCAGGGTGAACGCCGGCACCGGCTTGCCTTCGGGTCCGATCGGCAGCATCGCGCCGCAGAGATTCCACGCGGCGCCGGGCGAGCCTGAGGAAAACGGAAACCGACCCGACAGCCGGTAGCCGCCGTCGACCACGGTCGCCTTGCCGATCGGTGCGTAGGAGCCCGAGATGAAAGCGTCCGGGTCCTCGCCCCACACCTCGTCCTGCGTCTGCCGCGGAAACAATCCGCCGAGCCAGCTGTGCGCCATGTAAAGCCCGCACACCCAGGCCGACGATGCGCAGACCTTGCCGATCGCGAAGCTCGTTTCGAGCATCGCCGAGAAGCCCATCTCGTAGCCGCCGTAGGCCGCCGGCAGCAACGTCCTGTGCAGGCCGGTCTCGCGAAACAGCGCGACCGCTTCGTCCGACACCCGGCAGTCGGCCTCGCACTGCGCCGCCCGGTCGGCGAAGCCGGCCACCAGGGCATGCCCCCGCGCAATCAGCTCCTCATAGGCCGGGGCTTTGACGGTATGACCGGAGGCGGTCGCAAGGCTGCCGGTTGCAAGGCTCATGGCGCGTTTCCCTTCGATTGTTTGGCCTACTATAAATGGGGCCGCTCGAACCGGAAAACGAAGAACCGAGGCGACAGCAGGCATGCGACGTTTTGCAATACGGTTGCTTGGACTCCTGGCCCTCCTCCCGCTGCCCACCCAGGCGCTGGCCGACGTCAAGGAGAAGGTCGCGGCGCTGGCGCCTGCGGCTCTGGTGCTGGTGATGGACGCCAACGGCAACGAACTCGTGGCGCAGAACGCCGACCAGCCGTTCGTGCCGGCCTCCGTCACCAAGATCGTGACCGCGTGGCTCGCGATGGAGACGCTGGGCGGCGACTACCGCTTCGAGACCCGCTTCTATCTGGACGCAAAGCGCGTGCTTTATGTGCGCGGCGGCGGCGATCCGTTCCTGGTCTCCGAGGAGCTTGCTCTGCTCGCGCCGGAGCTGATCAAAGCCGTCGGCACCAAGCCGCTGACCGGCATCGTGCTCGACGCCGGCTACTTTCCCGCGAAGCTGGTCATTCCGGGCGTCGAGGACTCGAGCCGGTCGTTCGATGCCCTGAACTCGGCCATCGCGGTGAACTTCAACACCATCAACGCGGTGCGCAAAGGCAACAAGATTGAATCGGGCGAGAAGCAGACGCCGATCACGCCGCTGGCGATCAGCCAGTTCAAGGCGCGCGGGCCGAAAGGCAGCGGCCGCATCAGCCTGAACCAGGAGCCCAAGCTGAGCCTGCAATACGCCGGCGAGCTGCTCGCAGCCTTCATCAAGCAGGCCGGCGGCAGCGTGACCGGCAAGATCACCACCGGTGCGGTGCCCGCCGGGCTCGAGCCGGTCTACGTTCACAAGCAGTCGCGCGCGCTTTCCGAGGTGCTCCGCGAGCTCCTGCTCGGCTCGAACAACTACATCGCCAATCAGATCTTCCTGGAGATCGGCGCGAAAAGCCTCGGCGGTCCCGTCAGCCTGGACAAGTCGCTGCAGGTCGCGCGCAAGTTTCTCGCCGCGAACGGCCTGGCCGACTCCATCTATCTGGAGGAGGGCTCGGGGCTCAGCCGCGGCAACCACTTCACGGCGCGCGGGCTTGCCAAGGCGCTCAACCTGTTCGCGCCCCACATGGGACTGCTCAAGGCCGACAAGGAGGCCTCGTACAAGACCGGCACGCTGGAAGGCGTCCGGACGCTGGCGGGCTACGCCAACACCGCGAGCCACGGCCGGATCCGCTTCGTGATCGCGCTCAAGGGCAACGACGGCGCGATGCGCTTCAAGCTGCTGAAGGCGATCGAGTCGGAGCTGTAGCGGGATTCGCTTGGGAGCAACCCGGGCGGTGCCCTCCCTCCCCGCGAGGGGAGGGATGAGACCGCCGATGCCGTAGGCTCTGCGAACAATAGCCACGAAGCCCTACTCCGCCTTCAACCCGAGCTTCTTGATCACCGGCGCCCAGCGGACCGTTTCGCTCTTGATGAAGTCGCGCGCCTCCTCCGGAGTCGACGCGGCAAGCTCGATCGACGACAGCCGGTCGCTGAGATTGGGGATTGCAAAGATCCTTCGCAGCTCGGCGTTGAGCTTGTCGACGATCGGCCGCGGCGTCTTGGCCGGCGCCAGCAGCGCGTACCACTCGGACGCGACCAGATCGACGCCCTGCTCCCGGAACGTCGGCACGTTGGGGAGCGCCGGATAGCGCTGCTCGGCCGTAACGCCGAGCGCGCGCATCAGACCTCCCTGATATTGCGGCAGCGCTTGCACCACGGTCGCGAACGTCATCGGGATCTGCCCGGCCAGCACGTCGTTCATCGCAGGCGTGCCGCCGCGATAGACCACATGCGTCATCTCGATGCCGGACGTGAGCTTCAGCATCTCGGCGACCAGATGCGTCATGCTGCCGGGCCCGGCCGAGCCGAAGCTGATGCTGCCGGGCTTTGCTTTCGCAGCCGCGATCAGCTCCTTGATGTTGCCCGGCTCGAACTTCGGATTGGTGTAAGGCACGATCGGAATCCGGGTCAGCATGCTGACGAACTCGAAGTCGGCCAGTCCGTCATAAGGCATCTTGTCCTGCAGCGACGGATTGGTGGCGTGATTGCTGACCACGATGATCAAGGTGTAACCGTCTGGATCCGCCTTGGCCGCGGCCTGGGTGCCGATGATGGTGGCGGCCCCCGGCCGCGACTCGACCACGACGCTCTGGCCCCAATGCTCGGTCATCTTCTGGCCGATCACGCGGGCGATGATGTCGGTCGAGCCGCCCGCCGCGAACGGCACGATGATCCTGATCGGCTTGTCCGGATATTTGTCGGCGGCGGTTTGCGCCGCGGCATTCGCCGATAGACCAGCCGCGTAGAGCGCAACGCAGAACAATGCACCGAGTGCGTGCTTCATGTGTTCCTCCCGGACCGCGCTTCGTTCGTGCTATTGTTTTGCTATTGTTTCCTGGCTCGCAGTTTGGTCCGGGATTTCGAGCCCGCCAATCCGCGATCTGGCAAATTGACTGTTTCGATTCCGGAAACCGGGGCGAACGACGTGGATCGGCTGCGCTGCATCGAGGTGTTCGTCGAGGTCGCGCGCGACGGCAGCTTCACCGGCGCGGCGCGGCGGCTCGGCATGTCGAAGGCCACCGCCACCAAGCACGTCGCCTGGCTCGAGCAGTCGCTCGGCGCCAAGCTTCTCAACCGCACCACCAAGCATGTCGGGCTGACCGAGGCCGGCGCGCATGCGCTGGCGCAGGCCCAGCTCCTGCTCGACGGCTACGAGGCGATCGGCGCGGATGCGCGCGAGCTCACCGAGACGCCGCGCGGCGTGGTGCGCGTCGGCACGCCGCCGTCATTCGGCACGCATCACCTGCTGCCGTTGGTGACGCGCTTTGCCGAGCGCTATCCGGACATCCGCGTGACGCTGATGCTCGACGACGGCAGCGCCAACCTGATCACGCAGGGCCTCGACCTGTCGCTGCGCATCGGGCCTGCGCCGGAAGACGGCGGCCACATCTCGGTGCCGCTCACCAAGGCGCCGCAGGTGCTGGTGGCGTCGAAGGCGTATCTGACGCAGCACGGCACGCCGAAAACGCCGGCCGATCTCGCCAACCACAACTGTCTCGTGCACGCGCTGAAGTCGCCGACCAACATCTGGCGCTTCTCGCACACGGCCGGCGAGGTGTCGGTGCGGGTGAAGGGCAGCGTCGCGTCGAACTTCGGCGAGGCGCTGAAGCAGGCCGCGCTGCTCGGTCACGGCATCGCGATGCACCCGTATTACATGGTGTCGGAGGACCTTGCGGCGAAACGCCTGATCGCGGTGCTGCCGGGCTACGAGCCGCTCGAGCTCGACATCTACGTGGTCTATCCGACCCGCGAGCATCTGCCGGAGCGGACGCGACGGTTTCTCGAATTCCTCAAGCGCTGGGCCAGGACGCCGCCGGACTGGGCGAAGGCCGGCCGCGTGGCATACGCCGCAACTTAACGGCCGAGCGTCTCCGGCTCGGCGGGTTCCGCGTCCTGCGACGTCTCGTGCGACGGATCGATCTCGGCGGGCGGCGCTTCCACGACCGGCGGCCGCATCTCGTCGCGCGCCGCATGCACGGCGCGGATGATGCCCTGATAACCGGTGCAGCGGCACAAGTTGGAGGAGAGCACGTCGATCAGCTCCTCGTCGGTGATGTGCGGGTTCTTCTCCAAGGCGCTCGCGGTCAGCATCAGAAAGCCCGGCGTGCAGAAGCCGCACTGCAGGCCATGATGCGCCATGAAGGCGCGCTGCAGCGGATGCAGCACGCCGTTCCTGGCCAGGCCCTCGACGGTGCGGATCGGCTTGCCCTGCGCCTGTACGGCGAACATCAGGCAAGAACGAACCGCCTCGCCGTTCACGATCACCGTGCAGGCGCCGCAGAAGCCGTGCTCGCAGCCGATATGCGTGCCGGTGAGCCCGCAATCGTCACGGATGGTGTCGACCAGCGTCTTGCGCGGCTCGACGCGCACCGCATGGTCGCGGCCGTTGATGTTCAGCGTCAGGTCGAGCTTCTCGTTCAAGTTCGGGTCCTCATTTCGGCAAAAACGCGCCGAACTTGCCGCGCACCAGCTCCTCGACCTCGTTGCTGGCCCGCACCACGATCGGGAAGGTGTCGCGGCGGGTGAACGGCTTGCAGGCGTCGATGACGACGCGGGCGTTGCGCGGATCGGTTTCCGAATAGGCCATCGGATCGAGCGCCGACGACCAGCAGCCGCGCAGGATCTCCATGCCCTCGCGCGGATCGCAGCGCGTGCACATCGCCCAGATCACCTTGTCCATGTTGGCGGGGTCGATGTCCTCGTCCACCACCACGACGAAGCGGTTGACGTAAGCGCCGGCGTGGCACTGCGACGCGATCAGGCCGGCCTGCTTGGCGTGGCCGGCATACATCTGCTTGATCGAGACCGTGAGCCACAGCCTGCTGCCGCCGGCCGCGTGCGACCACACGCCCTTCACCTCCGGCACGCCCGCGGCTTCCAGCTGATTCCACACCGCGCCCGAGCGGTACGAGCCGCGATAGAACGAGTCGTCGTCCGGCGGGATGCCCGGGATCGCGCCGAGCAGGATCGGATCGTCGCGATACATCATCGTTTCGATGCGGATCACCGGCTCCTTCTTCAGGCCGCCGGCGTAATAGCCGGTCCACTCGCCGAGCGGGCCCTCGTCGATCTTGTCGTTGGGATGGATGAAGCCCTCGAAGGCGATCTCGGCATGCGCCGGGATCGGCAGCCCCGTCTTCGGTCCCTTGATCACCTGCACGGGCTCGCCCAGCAGCCCGCCCGCCGCGTCGTATTCGTTCTTGCCGTGCGGAATTTCCAGGCCCGCGATCATGAACAGCGCCGGGTGCATGCCGCACACCACCGCGACCGGGCACGGCAGCCCGCGCTCGTGATACTTCTTCTGGATCATGTCGCCGTGCTTGCCCTTGGAGCACATCACGGTGGCGATCTTCTTGTCGTGGGCCTGTACCCGATAGGCGCCGTAGTTGATCCAGCCGGTATCCGGATCGCGCATGATCACCATGTCGCCGGTGCCGATGTAGTAGCCGCCGTCGTGCTCGTGCCAGCGCGGCACGGGAATCTTGAACAGGTCGATATCGTCGCCGGTCTTGACGTTCTCGAGCAGCGCGCCGCTCGCGACCTCCACCGGCGGAATGGCCTTGGCCTCTTTCATGTACTTCCGCCAATGCCGCACCAGCTCGATCTCGGTGCAGTCGGCCGGATTGCCCATCGTCATGTTGATGCGGCGAATCGACGTCAGAAGGTTCGCGAGGATGCGATGGCCCTTGGGATAGCCCGGGATGTCGTCGAACAGCACCAGCGGATTGCCGATCTTGCGCTGGAAGATGTCGACGATGCCGCCGATCTCGCGCTCGCGCTCGGCGCCCGAAATATGCGTCACCTCGCCGGCCGCCTCCATCTCGGCGAGCCAGGCGCGCAGGTCCTGCTTCGGAGCGTTGGATTTGGCGGCGGCAGCGCGCGGATCGACGTTGGTGTTCATGGCGATGGTCCAGTCCCAGGGAAACCGGGAGTATAGCCCATCGGATTGTTAGCGCACTAACGGATCGCGAAACGCCGCGTTGCGATCTTGCGGCGGCCGTTCCACACCTCGGCACGCCAGGTGCCCTTGATGATCTGTTCTTCGGTCCGGAACTCGAATGTCTTCGAAATCTCCTGGCCGAGCTTCGCCGTGACGTCCTCGGTGATCTCGCGCGAGACCTTGCCGGTCTTGGCATCCTTGATGCCGGGCCGCGGCGTCCGCCACACGAAGCGCAGCGCGACCTCGGCGCCGTCCGGCTGGCCGACCGGACGGACCGCCATCGTGAACGTGGTGCCGACCGTCACGCCGGTCCGCAGCATGGTGCGGTTGAAAAACTTCTCACGGAACTTGCCGCGCTTCACGGCTTCGCCCGGCCCTCCGAAGCCCGCCGAAACGATCTCGACATATTCGATATGCGGAGCGGGTTTCGACTGCGCCGATTGTGACTGCGCGCGTGCCGGACCGGCCAACGCAACAACCGCCGCGCAGACGACCGCCGCGCGGAAAAAACCTCGAACCATCATGAAATGCTCCTCCCCAACCGGCCGCTATCGCTTGCCGTCGATGATCGCTTTCAGCCTCTGCGGTGTCACCGGCAATTCGGTGATGGCCCCCGGAATTCCAATGGCATCGTCGATGGCCGACGCGATTGCGGCGCCGACAGCGTTCACGCCGCTCTCGCCGGCGCCCTTGATGCCTAGCGGATTGAGCGGCGACGGGTAATCCTCCGTCAGAACGATCTCGATGTCCGGTACCTCCTTGACGGTCGGCAGGAGGTAGTCGCCGAAGGTCGACGACAGCGGATCGCCGCGCTGGTTGTAGGTGAACTCCTCCATCAGCGCGCCGCCGAGCCCCTGCGCGAAGCCGCCGGCGATCTGACCCTTGACCAGCATGGGATTGAGCGCGCGGCCGATGTCATAGCTCACGACATAACGCAGCACCTTCACGCCGCCGGTGTCGGGATCGACCTTCACCACCGCGAGATGGTTGCCGTACGGATAGACCTGGTGGTCGACATAGAACCAGCCGTCGGCCGACAGCCCCGGCTCGCGGTCGCCGCGAAGCTTCGAGCTCGGGCCGAGCGCTTCGGCAATCTTGCCGAGCGTGACCGACGGGCCGCCCTTGCGGCCGGCGATCACCACCTCGCCGTTGACGATGTCGAGCGTGTCGGCCGGCGCCTGCAGCAGCTCGGCCGCCATATCGAGCGCCTTCTTGCGCACATTCAACGCGGCGACGCGCGTAGCCGACGCGGTCATCACCGTGGCGCGCGACGCATGCGCGCCGATGCCGTGCTCGATCCGGTCGGTCTGGCCGTGAATGACGCGCATTTTCTTGTAGTCGGTGCCGAGGAATTCGGCCGCGACCTGCGCCATCACGGTCTCGAAGCCCTGGCCGATCGAGGCGCCGCCGGTGATGACCTCGACGAAGCCGGAGGTGTCGACCTGGATGCGCACGCCATCGGCGGGGCCGAGCCCTGACTTCTCGACGAACATCGCAAGCCCGATACCGACCATTTCACCGGCCTCGCGCCGCGCCGCAAGCTCCTCGTTGAGCTTCGGCCAGTCGACATAGGCCAGCGTGGTGTCGAGCAGCTTGTGGTAGTCGCCGCAGTCGAAATGAATCTCCTCGCCGAGTGCTTCGAGCGGCCGCTTGAACGGCATCTCATCGACGGTGACGGCATTACGGCGGCGCACATGCATCGGATCGAGCTTGAGCTGATGCGCGATGGCGTCGACCAGCCGCTCGCGCACGAAAGTCGTCTCGAACCGCCCCGGCGCCCGATAGGTCGCGGCCGGCGTCTTGTTGGTCAGACGGAAATGGCACTTCGCCCGGTAGGCGCCGGGGATGCGATAGGGCCCCGGCAGGATGCCACAGGTCATCATCGCGACGCGCGTCGCGTGCGTGCGGACATAAGCGCCGTTGTCGTGGAAGATCTCGTCGTCGATGGCGAGAATCTCGCCGTCGTCGGTGACTGCGGCGCGAATATGATGGTGCTGGTTGCGCGAATGATTGGCAGCGATCAGGTGCTCGCGCCGGTCCTCGATCCACTTCACCGGCCGCTCGAAGCGCATGGCGGCGACACAGACCAGGATGTCCTCGGGATAGATCTCGCCGCGGATGCCGAAACCACCGCCGACGTGAGACTCGAAGCACTGCACCGAGGACGGCGCGCGGTTGAGCATGCGCGCGATCAGCTCCTTGTTCCGATGCGGCACCTTGGCGGCGCCGTGCAGTTCGACAATGTCGTGCGCGGCATCGTAGCGGCCGATCGCGCCGCGGGTCTCCAAGGGCACGCCGGAGTGCCGGCCGCTGGTCAGCTTCAACTCGACGATATGCGCCGCGCTCTTGAACACCGCTTCGACGTCGCCATAGCCCTGGTGCAGGATCGCCGCCTCGGTGTCGCGGGCGAACGAGAACTCGCCGGGATCGTCGCGGGCGTCGAGCAGCACCGGCAGTTCTTCGACCTCCATGGTGACGAGATCGCCGGCGTCCTCGGCGATATAAGGGTCCTCGGCGAACACCACCGCGACCGGCTCGCCGACATAGCGCACCGTGTGCTGCGCCAGCACCGGCTGACGATAAGGCGCGAGCTTCTCGATGGGGCCTTCGCGGAAATCGATCGGCGGCACGTCGGCGATGTCGTCCGCGGTCCACACTGCGACCACGCCCGGCACGTCGCGCGCCGCGTCTGTGTAGATCGACTTGATGTTGGCATGGGCGTGGTTCGAACGCACCACGCGCATGTGAAGCTGACGCGCGAAGTTGATGTCGCCGGCAAAGCGCCCGCGGCCCGTCACCAGCGGCGGGTCTTCAACGCGCTCGACCGGCTTGCCGATCCAGACCGAGGGGCGCGGGGCGTTGTTCATTCGGCGGCACTCGCAGGATTGGCGTTCTGCAGCGCGCGGGTCACCATGGTGCGCACGATGCCAAGCCGATAATCGGCGCTGATGTTGTCGTCCTCGAGCGGATCCATCGCCTTGGCGGCGGCATGCGCGGCGGCCTGGAAGGTGCCGAGGTTCGGCGGCCTTCCGATCAGCGTGCGCTCCGCCTCCGTGACGCGGCGCGGCGCGGCCTCGGCGCCGCCGACCGCGATCCGCATGTCGCTCATGATGCCGCCTTTGAGCCGGTAGGTCGCGACCGCCATGGCGATGCCGTAGTCGCCGCCGCGGCGGCTGAACTCGGCAAAGCCCGCGTAGGTATCCTGGGGCAGGATCGGCAGCCGCACCTCGGTGAGCAGTTCGTCCTCACGCAGCGCCGTGGTCATGATGCTCTTGAAGAAGTCGCGGGCCGTAACCAGCCGGGCGCCGCTTCTCTTGCTTTCGCACAGCATCTCGGCGTCGAGCGCGGCCGCGACCGTGCACCATTCCGAAGCAGGATCGGCATGGGCAATGCTGCCGCAGAAGGTGCCGCGGGTGCGGATGGGCTGGTGTGCGATGTGCTTGACCACTTCGGCGAGCAGCCACCCGAGCGGACCGTCGTCGACCGGCTTCTCGAAGGCGGAGTGGCGCGTACCCGCGCCGATGTGCAGCTTGCCGTCCTTGATCTCCAGATAGTTCAACTCGCTGACGCCGTTGATGTCGACGAGATGCTTGGGTTTCGCGAGCCGGAACGCCATGGTCGGCACCAGGCTCTGGCCACCGGCGATGACGCGGCCGTCGTCATCGGCAAATTCGGCAAGCAGCGCGAGGGTTTCGTCGACGGTCTTGGGCGCGTGATACTGGAACGGGGCGGGCTTCATAATAAGGACTGTCGATCCCCGTTGGATTTGCCTCATCGCAAAACGAAGGCGGGAGCATAGGGCGGAGCTTGGTGCGCTTCAATGCTTTGAACGTGTGAGCATTTTTCCGGCATCCAGCACGGATGCATAGCCTGGTCCATTGGCCGGGACGGGCCGCCAAGGCTATAAGCGGCGGCCCTCTCCGCCAGTCGCAGAAACCATGCCGCAATCCATCGGACAACCGCTCCGCCGCAAGGAAGACCTGCGCCTGCTCACCGGCGGCGGCCGGTTCAGCGACGACGTCACGCTTCCGGGCCAGGCCTACGCCTTCGTGCTGCGCTCGCCCCATGCCCATGCACGAATTCGCTCCATCCAGACCGACGCCGCGCAGGCGATGCCGGGCGTGCTCGCGGTGCTCACCGGCGCGGACGCCGAGGCCGATGGGCTGAAGGACATTCCGCACACGACACTGCCGATGAAGCCGCCGGCGGATATTCTTTTGGTCAACCGCGACGGCACGCCCCACGGTTACGCGCCGCAACACCTTCTTCCCACCGACCGGGTGCGTTACGTCGGCCAGCAGGTCGCGATGGTGGTGGCCGAGACCGTGGCGCAGGCGAAGGACGCCGCGGAAAAAATCGAGGTCGAGTACGAGCCGCTGCCCCCGGTGATCGCGGGCCGCGCAGCGGTCCAGGCGCAGGCGCCGCGGCTTTACGACAAGGTCGGCAATGTCTGCATCGATGCGGATGTCGGCAATGTCGCCGAGACCGAAGCAGCCTTTACCAGGGCCGCGCATATCGCCCGCTTCACCACCGCCGTGCAGCGCGTCACCGGCGTGCCGCTCGATCTGCGCGCCGCGGTCGGCGTCTATGATCCCGTGGCGAAGAAATACACGCTGCATGCCGGCTCCGGCGGCGTGGTGCGGCAGAAGGCCGAGCTGGCCGGCGTCCTCGGCGTGCCGCCCGCGGACGTGCGCGTCGAATGCGGCGACGTCGGCGGCAACTACGGCACGCGCAATGCCTTCTACCCGGAGTTCGCGCTGGTGGTGTGGGCGGCGAAGCGCCTCCGCCGTCCGGTGAAATGGACCTGCGAGCGCTCGGAAGCCTTCGCCAGCGACTATCAGGGCCGCGACCAGGCGATCACGCTCGAGCTTGCGCTCGATCGGCAAGGCAAATTCCTCGCGGTGCGCGGCGAGGTGATCCTGAACGTCGGCGCGCACAGCGTGATGTTCGTGCCGCTGGTGAAGTGCAGCGAGCTCTTAACCTCGGTGTATCGGGTGCCGACCGCACATATCCGCTCGCGCGCGGTCCTCACCAACACGGTGCCGACCAGTCCCTATCGCAGCGCCGGCCGGCCCGAGGCGATGTTCGCGGTCGAGCGCGTCATCGACATCGCGGCCCGGCAATTGGGCATCGACCGTGTGGCCCTGCGGCGGCGCAATCTCATTCCGCCCTCGGCGCAGCCCTATCCCAACCCGCTCGGCATGACCTACGACTCCGGCGATTACGCCAAGGTCATGGACCGGACGCTGGAGCTTGCCGACTGGAAAGGTTTCGGCGCGCGCAAGCGCGAGAGCAGGCGCAACCGCAAGCTCCGCGGCATCGGGCTTGCGAACTACATCGAGTCGACCAGCGGCGCGCCGCGCGAATATGCCAAGGTCGACGTCAAGCCCGAGGGCCGCGTCGACGTCACGGTCGGCACGCTGTCGAGCGGCCAGGGCCATGAGACCAGCTTCGCGCAGTGCATCGGCGAATGGCTCGGCGTCGACGTGGACAGCATCCGGCTCATTCAAGGTGACACCGACATCGTGCCGGTCGGCGGCGGCTCGCATTCGGCGCGCTCGATGCGCATGGGCGGCGTGGTGATGGGCAAGGCCTCGCAGGCCGTCATCGCCAAGGCCACCAGGATCGCCGGCCACGTGATGGAGGCCGACTCAGCCGACATCGCATTCCGCGACGGCCGCTTCACCGTGACCGGCACCGACCGCTCGATAGGGTTGTTCGAGGTCGCGAAGGCGGCGCGCGAGCGCGGCGACCTGCCGGAGGACCTGCGCGGGCCGCTCGCCGCGGATTGCGACGATCTCATTCTGATCGCGGGCTTTCCGTTCGGCTGCGCGGTCTGCGAGGTCGAGGTCGATCCGGACACCGGCAAGACCGAGATCGTGCGCTACACCGCGATCGACGACGTCGGCCGGGCCGTCAATCCGCTCATTCTCCACGGCCAGACCCATGGCGGCATCGTGCAGGGCGTCGGCCAGGCGATGTGGGAGCATTCCCATTACGACCCGGAAAGCGGGCAGCTGCTGGCCGGCTCGATGATGGACTACGCCATGCCGCGGGCCCACATGCTGCCCTCCTTCGACACCGAGCTGAGCGAGACGCTGGCGCCGGGCAACCCGTTGGGCGTGCGTGGCGGCGGCGAAGGCGGAACCACCCCTGCGCTGGCGGTGGTGGTCAACGCGGTGGTCGATGCGCTATCGGAATACGGCGTGATGCATCTGGAAATGCCGCTGACCGCCGAGCGGGTGTGGCGGGCGATCCAGGACAGAAAAGGTTTATCGAATTCGGCAATGAAGGCACACGGCAGCAGCGGACACGGTTCACCTCTCCCATAGGGAGAGGTCGCCGAGCGAAGCGAGGCGGGTGAGGGGTTACGGTCTATCGAGAGACTGAGGCCCCCTCACCCCTACCCTCTCCCCGAGAGGGCGTTCACGCCCGTCTTCGACGGGCTATGGGGGAGAGGGAGCGCACCGTTCGTGTGGCCGATAGAGTTTAACGGGAGAAAGAAATGGCTGACGACATTCTGGTGAAACAGGACGGACCTATCCTCCGCATCACGCTCAACGCGCCCGATCGCGGCAATGCGGTGACCGACGACATGGTCATCCGGCTCACCAAGATGATCAACGAGGCCGGCAAGACCTCCGACATCGTGGTGCTGCGCGGCGCCGGCAAGGACTTCTGCGTCGGTCGCGCCGGCATGGGCGCCAGGCCTCCGGTCGAGCCGACCGCCTACACGCGGCGGAATTTCTCCGACGTGGTGTTCGACGCCTACGGCGCGATGCGCAACTGCCCGATCCCGATCATCGCCGTGGTGCAGGGCGGCGCGCACGGCTTCGGCTGCGCGATCGCTGCGGCCTGCGACATCACGATCGCAAGCGACAAAGCGAGCTTCTCGGTGCCCGAGATGGCGCACCAGATCATGCCGACCATGGTGATGTCGTCCTTCGTCGACCGCGTGCCGAGGAAGGCGATGGCGTACCTGGTCTATTCGATGTTCGAGGTGACGCCCGAGCGCGCGCTGTCCTACGGCATCGTCAGCGACGTGGTGCCGGCGGCGCAGCTCGACAGCCATGTCGACAAGCTCACCGGAGCGATGCTGAAGGCGCCGCGGATTTCGCTGACCAGCGCCAAGGAATACGTCCGCACCGGCCCTGACATGCCGGTCGCGGGCGCCGTGGAATATGCACGGAACTTGCATGCCACGATCAACTCCGCCGAAGAGATCAAGAAGCCGCGCGGCTAACAGACTGCGACGTCCCCGGACCTCAACGCCCAGGACTTCAAAGCTCAGGAACCGACAATGAAAGTGTTCATCTTCGACCTGCTGCCCTACGGCAAGCACTTCGATCAGTACAAAGAGACCAAGTACCTGCCCTATCCGCTGCCGAGCGATCACTACGATCGCGAGGTCGCGGCGCAGACCTATGAGCAGCATCTGCAGGCCTGGGAGGAGATGGACAAGCTCGGCTTCGACGGCGTCGGGCTCAACGAGCACCACACCACGCCACACGGGCTGATGAACTCGCCCAACATGATGGCGGCGGTCGGGGCGCAGCGCACCAAGAAGCTCAAGTTCCTGATGCTCGGCAATCTCGTGCCGCTGCACAATCCGCTGCGCATCGCCGAAGAGCTGGCGATGGCCGACACCATGTCGCGCGGCCGCATCCTTTCCGGCTTCGCCCGCGGCGTGCCGCGCGAGTACAACGTCTATGGGATATCGATGGGCGAGTCCCGGGCGCGCTTCGAGGAAGCGGTCGACATCATCCTGAAGGCCTGGACCGAGCCGAAGTTCTCCTACGAGGGCAAGTTCTGGTCCTACAAGGACATCGCGATCTGGCCGCGGCCCTACACGCAGCCGCATCCGCCGGTGTGGGTGCCGTTCACCGGCTCCAAGGAAACGATCGAATGGGCCGGCAAGCATAACTTCAGCGCGGTGATCCCCGATCATCACCGCGGGCTGACGCAGGACATCGTGGCGTATTACGCCAAGCAGCTTCACGCGCACGGCAACAAGATCACGCCGGAGCACATGTGCTTCTTCACCGACGCCTATGTGGCGAAGGACCGCGAGACCGCGATCAAGGAGTACAGCCCGTTCTATCTCTATTTCGTGCACACGCTCTGGCACCATGGATCGTTGGAAAAGGCGTCGTCCGCGAAGGGCACCGGCTATCTTTCGACGTCGTCGATGGACCACATCAAGCCCGAGAACCGGGTCGGCGTCGGCGTCGACCGCGAGGGCATGCAGAAGACCACGATGGCCGACATCGAGCGCAAGATTACGTCCGGCGAGCTGTCCTGGGGCTCGCCCAAGGAGGTCGCCGACAACCTGATCGCCGGCGCCGAGCGCATGGGCGCGAACACCCTGCTCCTCAACATGAACGTCGGCGCCATGGCGCATGACGTGTTCCTGGAGCAGATCCGCCGCTTCGGCCGGGACGTGCTGCCGCGGCTGCAGGCCCATCAGGTGAAGCGCGTGCCGGCCGCGGAGACGGTGCCGGCGTAAAGCAGTCTCATGTCCCGGGCGCGCCCTCCGGGGGAGGCCCGGGCATGGTCAGGAGATCGGCGCCCGAGGCCTGCTGCGCTTTCCGCCACTGCGCCGGCGTGACGCCCATGTGGCTCTTAAAGGCACGCTGGAACGCCGCTTCGGACTGATAGCCCACCGCATCCGCCACTGCGCCAGTGGACATCGAAGGCTTCTTCAGCTCGTTGGCCGCCAGCGCCATGCGGATGTCGGTGAGAAGCTCGCTGGCGGACCGGCCGAGCTTTTCCTGGAACTGGCGCGCCAGCGTCGCGCGCGACATGTTGCAGAGCCGCGCCAGCTCCGGCAGCGACCACGGCCGCGCCGGCTCGTTGAACAGTGCCGCCAGCGCGGGCGCGAGCCGCGGATGACCGGCGAGCGCGAGAAGCCCCGTCGGCGCCTCGTCGGATTCGCTCGCCAGCCGCAGCACCAGCGCGAACATCGCAGCCGACAGCGCGTTCAGCATCGCCCGGCCGCCGAGATGATCGTCAGCCGACTCAGCCCGCATCAGCGAGACCAGGCCGATCAGCTGCTCGGCCGTCGCGGAGCGGTTCGGTCCGGCGCCGCCGGCATGCACGACCAGACGCGGCGGCAGATAGCTGCGCAGCAGGCGATCGTGCGGCGCCGGAATGACGAAGTGGCCGCACAGCATGTCGAGCCGTTCGCCTTTGCCGGCGTTCTCGCTGACGATGAAATTGAGGCTGTCGCGTTTTCGCGCCGGCGCGGGCCGCTTGCCGCCCGGATCATGCAGCACGTGCCGCGGATTGGCCGGCAGCAGCAGGATGTCGCCGGCGTTCAGCTCGACCGGCCGGCCGCCGGCCGGATCGTCGAGCAGCGCGGAGCCGGCGAGGATCGCGTGATAGGGGATTTCGTTGGTCCCGCCCGGCCCCTGCTCGATGCGCCACGGCGCGCCATAGAGGCAGCGGATGTCGAGCCGGCCGCGCACCGGCATCATCTCGAACAGTCGGCTGAGCCAATCCAGCGCCGGCATGAAGGCACCCTCGATATGAGACGATTGAGCATATAAACGATCATTCATAACATTCAAGGTCTCAGAACCGGCCCGTAAGGTCATCCCACTCGCAAACGCGAACCAAGGAGTGACCCCATGAAGAAGTTGATTGTGATGCTGGCTCTGGCCGCCGCGGTGACCGGCGGCGCGAACCCGGTCCAGGCGAAGAGCCGCACGGATCAGGCGCGGGCGCAGGCGGGTGAAGCCGGCCTCAGCGTATCGCCCGAACGTGTCCGGGCGCTGCACGAATGCAACGCGCGCATCGAGCGGTTCAAGAGCTACTACCAGATGAACACGCCGACTTCGATCTATCGAAGCTGCATGTACGAGCATGGTCAGCCGGAATAGCGAGCTGACGCCCGCAGCCGATATCGGCCCTGTCGCCTCATCCGCATCGTTGAAGGATGAGTTCGGCGCTTGGGGCAGAGAAGCCGCCGTCCTCGCTCCGGCCGACATTTTCTCTCCGGGCCGGAAACGCCCGACAAGAGCCCCCCAGCCAGCGGGCGTGGGTGGGGACGGCGGTGCTTTTTTGGAGAGCCGTTGCTCAACGAAAATCAAGGAGTGACCATCATGACTCGTCTGACTCATACGAGCTTTGCATCCGCGGCCCTAGTTGCTGCAGCCGTTGCCTTGTCCGGCTTGTTATCGCCGATAGCGGCACGAGCGGAGCAGAACGCGAGCGTGCTGACGTCGCAGCGGCCCTGGCTTGCGCCGGTCGGTCACCGGCAGCCGCGGCGCGCCGACGCGCCGCAAGACGAAGGCTTTGCGACACGCGAGCGCGAACAACGGCTGCGCGACAAGGTGATCGACCAGTCGCTGATCATCTGCCGCTGTTAGGCATTCGCGGCGTCCCCACGAAACCGCAGCCGGAACGGCAGCGTCGGACACGACGCTGCCGTTTTCGCTTCGCCGCCGACACAAATACGTCATCCGGAATCCGCCGCCTTGACGGGTCGGGATGCGGCGAGCAACTGGTATCGGCACCTTGCGGAGAAGCGTTCATGACCGAAGGCATCGCGCCGGCGCGCCCGGCGTCCTACGACAAGAAGGTCGGCCTGGTGCTGCAGGGCGGCGGCGCACTCGGCAGCTATCAGGCCGGCGTGTACGAGGCGCTGGCGTCCTCGGAATACTGCCCGGACTGGGTCGCCGGCATCTCGATCGGCGCGATCAACGCGGCGATCATCGCCGGCAATGCGCCGAAGGATCGCGTGCCTCGCCTGCGCCGCTTCTGGGAGGACATCACCGCACCCACCGAGTTGTGGCCGCAGGCGAGCGGCGTGTTCGGCGCCTGGCAGCGCTGGACCAGCGCCGCTATGGCGGTGGCGTTCGGCCAGCCCGGCTTCTTCAGCCCGCTGCAGAGCTGGCAGTCGTCCGGCAACAGCGTCAGCTACTACTCGACAAAGGCGCTGAAGGCGACGCTGGAGCGGCTCGTCGACTTCGATCGCATCAACTCCGGCAAGGAGATGCGGCTGAGCGTCGGAGCCGTCAATCTCGAGAGCGGCGACTTCAGCTATTTCGACAGCCACGACATGGCGATCCGCCCGGAGCACGTCATGGCGAGCGGCGCGCTGCCGCCGGGCTTTCCGCCGATCGAGATCGACGGCGAGCAGTATTGGGACGGCGGCCTGTTCTCGAACACGCCGCTGCAATACATGGTCGACTACTATCCGCGGAGGAGCCGCGTGATCTTCCAGGTCGACCTGTTTCCCGCACGCGCGCGCCGAAGGCCAACCAATCTCGACGAGGTCGCCGAGCGCGAGAAAGACATCCGCTATTCCAGCCGGACGCGGCTTGCCACCGCGACGCTGCGCCAGCGGCACGACGTGCGCCACGCCATCAACGAGTTGCACAAGCTGCTGCCGCCCGAGCTTGCGGCGACCGAGCAGGCCAAGCAGCTCTACGCGCACGGCTGCGTCACCACGATGGACATCGTGCATCTGATCTACCGTCCGGACGACCCGCAGGGCTCGTTGAAGGACTTCGAGTTCAGCCGCCCGACGATGGCGCGGCGCTGGCAGCAGGGCCTCGCCGATGCGCAGACCACGCTGCAGGCCTCGCCATGGATTGCGCCGATGCCGGGCGAGCTCGGCGTGCGCGTGTTCGATGTGATCCATGACATCCTGATCCAGAGCGCCGCGTCCTAGCGATCCGACGCAGACCGCATCTGCATTGAACCGCCTTCGTCCCGAAGGCCGGCCGTTCTTGCGCCGGCCTGCAGGCACCCGAAATGAGACGATGGAGCATATAATCAGTATTTTTCGGCATTAAATGTCTCAGAACGGGCTCCTAAGTTCAATCCGCAATCGTTGCTCAACCCCAACCCCGGAGAGAACCATGTCCCGTCTTTCAGTCCCCACGATTGAATCCGCCACCGGCGCGACCGCCGAGGTCTATGCCCAGATCAAGAAGGCCGTCGGCAAGGTGCCGAACACCTTCGCGGCGATCGGCGCGCATGGGCCTGCCGCGCTGAAGGCCGTGCTCGCCGCCGACGCCGTGCTCGCCTCGGGCACACTGAGCAAGCGCGATCAGGAGACCATCAAGCTCACGATCAGCAGCGTCGCCGGCTGTGACTACTGCGTGGCCGCGCACAGCCTGCTCGGCAAGATGTCCGGCTTGAAGCCCGATGAGCTGCAGCATATCCGCGACGGCGAGCCGACCGGCGATGCCCAGCGCGATGCGCTGATCCGCTTCGTCCGCAAGCTCGTGGCCACGAGCGGCACCGTCAGCGACGAGGAGTTCGCGGCGATCCGGGCGGCCGGCTACACCGACGCGCAGCTGGTGGAGATCAGTCTCGCTTTCGCGACGACCGTCTTCACCAACGTCTTCAACCGCATCAACGACACCGACATCGACTTCCCGGCCGTCGCGTAGCGCGACGGCCCAGACCGGATATCATTTGGAGGATTACGACCATGAACACGCTGATCGACACTGCGCTCGATCCAATCGTCGCCATCTTGCGCCGGTCCGGCCTGCTTGCCGACGATCTCGATTACCACCTGGTCCGCGCCTCGATGGTGATCATGTTCCTGCTGTTCGGCTACCAGAAGTGGTGGGCGTACGAAGCAAAGGTGCTGGTCCCGTTCATCGAGCACGGACCGCTGATCTGGTGGCTCTATCCGGCATTCGGCGTGCGCGGCGCGAGCTGGTTCCTGGGCGTCGCCGAATGGACCTTCGGTGCGCTGATCTTTGCGGGCTTCTGGAACAAGCGGCTCGGCGTGCTCGGCGCCCTGGGATCGGTGGCGACCTTCGTCGGGACCGTCACCATCATCCCGTTCATGCCGAACGGCTGGGATCCGGCCGCGGGATTTCCGGCGATGGCGGGCAATGTCCCATTCCTGCTGAAGGACGTCGTGCTGCTCGCGGTCTCGATCTACCTGCTGAAGCAGGATGTGGAGCGGCTCAACCAGCGATGAAATTCGAACATTCTTTGGTCCCCTGGCCGCCGGCAAGCCTCCGCTTGCCGGCGGTTTCGCGTTGCACGCCGCGCGGGGGTCTGCCCCTCCCATACGGCTTGAATCGTCCCCCCTCCTCTGCGCAAATTACGCCCCGAGGAAAGCCACCCCCACAATCACAAACCAAGAGTTCAGTCCTATGTCCCAACCCGCCGCCAAGATCAGCAACGCCCCCGAGCATTCGACGGCCTATTACTTCATCGAAGGCCTGAACGAGCTCGGCATCGAGCACCTGTTCTGCAACTTCGGCACCGACCATGCGCCGACCATCGAGGCGATGGCGGAGCGGCAGAAGAACGGCGAGAAGATCCCGAACGTCACGCTGTGCCCGCACGAGAACACCGCGGCGCATATGGCGATGGGCTACGCGGCCGTGACCGGCCGCGGCCAGGCCGTGCTGGTGCATGTCGACGTGGGCACCGCCAACACCGCGAACGGCATGCACAACCTGTTCAGGAGCCGCCTGCCGGTGCTGCTGATGTCCGGCAAGGCGCCGTATACGTCGAGCAACGAGCTGGTCGGCTCGCGCGACACCTACGTGCACTTCGTGCAGGAGCCGATCGACCAGGGCGCGCTGGTGCGGCCCTACATGAAGTGGGAATGGACGCTGCCCTCCGGCGTGGTGGTGAAGGAGGCGCTGCGCCGCGCCCACACCATCATGGAGACCAAGCCCGCCGGCCCGGTCTACTTCATGGCGCAGCGCGAGACGCTCACCGAGACGTGGGCGACCGACCAGATCCGCAGCTATTCGGCCAACGACTATTCGCAGCCGCAGCCGGGCGGCGCCGATCCGGCCGCGATCGCGCAGATTGCCGACAAGCTGCTCGCCGCCGAGCACCCGATCCTGATCTGCGGCTATGCGGGCCAGTCGAAGGACGCCTCGAAGATGATCGAGGAGCTGTCGAACCTCGCCGGGATCGCGGTGTTCGAGGGCAACCAGACCTTCAACATCTCGCACGAGTTCCCGTGCTTCCTCGGCTATCAGCCGAACAAGCACCTGCCCAAGGCCGACTTCGGCCTCATGGTCGATGTCGACGTGCCGTGGTTCCCGGCCGACGTGCAGCACAGCGACAAGTCGTATTGGGCGCATATCGACGTCGACACGCTGAAGGCCGCGTCGCCGATGTGGACCTTCCCGGGCAATATCCGCCTGCAGGGCGATTCCGGCCGCATCCTCGGCCAGCTCGTCGAGGAGATGAAGAAGCGCTCGACGCCGAAGTTCAAGGAAGCGGCAGCCAAGCGCGTCGAGGCGCTGAGCGCCGAGCGCAAGGCGTGGCGCGAGAACGCCAAGAAGCTCGCCTCCGACAAGGGCAAGCCCGACGAGATCAACCCGCACTACATCTTCTCGGAGCTCAACAAGCTGCTGAAGCCCGACGACATGGTGTTCAACGAAGGCGTGCGTAACGCCGGCGCGGCGCTGCTGCAGCTCGAGCGGCCGCTGCCCAACACGTGTGTGCGCTCGGGCGGCGGCGGTCTCGGCTGGTCCGGCGGCATGGCGCTTGGCGCCAAGCTCGCCGCACCGGACAAGATGATGGTGCAGGTGGTCGGCGACGGCGGCTTCTATTTCGGCGGCCCGAGCTCGGTGTTCTCGGTGGCGAAGCAGTACAATCTGCCGATCCTCGTGATGCTGCTCGACAACACCGGCTGGTCCGCGGTGAAGGAGTCGACCTTGCGCGTGTTCCCGCAGGGCACCGCCAAGGCCACCGACAAGTTCCAGGCCGGCCTGATGCCCGACGCCGAGTTCACCAAGATCGGCGAGGCGTTCGGCGCCCACGGCGAGAAGGTGGTCAATCCGGAAGACCTGCCGGCGGCGCTGAAGCGCTGCGTCGACGCGGTGCGCGGCGGCAAGGCCGCGATACTGCATGCGCGCGTGACCAAGCTCTAAGCCACGCGTCACACGATCCCGGCCGCGCATGGACAAAGTGCGCGGCCGGATGTTTTCTGGGAGAAGCCCCGCCATGGCCGGCAAACTCAACGTGATGGCATCGGTCGCCTTCAAGGGCGTGCTGGAGCGCTTTGAGCCGGAGTTCCGGCAATCGACGGGGTTCAGCTTGGCGCCGGTCTATGCGCCGGCCGGCACGGTGGTGAAGCGCATCCGCACCGGCGCCACCGCCGATGTGGTGATCGTGACGCCCGACACGATGAAGCTCCTGATCGACGAGGGCCTCGCCGCCTCCGGCTCGGAGCACAACATCGCCAAGTCCGTGGTCGGCGTCGCGGTGCGCGCCGGCGCGCCCAGACCTAAGATCGCCACCGCCGATGACGTCCGCGCTGCGCTGGTTGCGGCCAAGTCGGTGGCCTACACCGACCCCTCGACGGGAGCTGCGAGCGGCGTGCATTTCGTGCAGATCCTGGAGCGCTTCGGCATCGCCGATGCGGTCAAGGCCAAGGCGAAGCTCGGCGATGGCGGGCCGGTCGCCGAATTCGTGGCGCGCGGCGAGGCCGAGATCGCGATCCAGCAGCTCTGCGAGCACATGCTGGTGCCGGGCGTCGACGTGGTCGGCCCGCTGCCCGACGAGCTCAACAAGACCACGGTGTTCACGGCCGGCGTCACCGGGTCCGCGGCCGCGCCCGCCGAAGGCGCCGCGCTGATCAAGCTCCTGCTCGCGCCGCATGTCCGCTCTGCGATGCCGTCGCACGGGCTTACGCCGGTCTGATACCAATCATAAAGCCTGAGACGTTTGGCGCTCTTGGCAACGCGCGGTTGCGGTGCCAAGCTTTGGATCAATGCGCCCGCGCAAGAACGGGACGCGAGGATGGGAGGTGCACATGCAACGCGTGTTGCAGTGGCTCGTTGGCGTTGCGTTGGCAACCGGACTTACGTGTTTGCCGGCGACCGCCCAGCAATATCCCTCGCGCACCGTCGAGATCATCGTCGCCTACGGCGCCGGCGGCTCGACCGATTTCGTCGCCCGCACCGTGGCGCAGAAGCTCAGCGAGGCGCTCGGTCAGTCCTTCGTGATCATCAACCGGCCCGGCGCAAGCGGCACCATCGGCATCACCAGCGCAATGCGCGCCAAGCCCGACGGCTACACGCTGTTTGTCGGCTACACCTCCGAGGTCGCGGTGATGCCGCAGATTTCCAAGACCGCGGCCTATTCGCCGATCGACGATTTCGAGCCGATCGCCGTCACCGGCCTCGTGCCGGTGGTGCTGATGGTGTCGAAGAACATGAAGGCCAACACGCTGCAGGAGTTCGTTGCCGAGGTCCGCGCCAATCCGGGCAAATACACCTATGGCGGCAGCGTCGGCAGCCCGCCGCACGTCATGGGCGCCTGGATGAACAAGGTGCGCAACCTCAACGTCACGCACATCCCCTATCGCGGCGGCGCCCAGGGCGTGAACGACGTGGTCGGCGGCCATCTCGACATGTTCTATGGCGGCGTGGCGGTCGGGAAATCGGCGATCGCGTCGGGCTACGTCAAGCCGCTCGCCGTGACCGGCGACAAGCGCTCGGCGGCGCTGCCCAACGTGCCGACCTTCAAGGAGGCCGGCGTGCCGGAATTCGATCTGGCGAGCTGGACCGTGATGCTGGCGCCCAAGGGCACGCCGGCCGAGATCGTCAACGTCCTGCGCACCGAAGTGCTGAAGGCGCTCGCCGATCCGAAGACGCGGGAGGCGCTCGCCGCCCAGGGCGTCGAGCCGAGCGAGAACCAGGACGTCAAAGCCTTCCTGACCCACGAACGCGATGCCTTCGGCCGCGCGGTGCGCGAGCTCAGTATCGCGGTGGGACAGTAAGCGCAACGCAAACGCCAGTCGCGTCGATTGGCATTGTCGCGTTGTTGTTGCATCATCCGCGCGCTGCTTCACCCCCCTGCCGGGAGTCCATTGGCCGTGCCGTCGCCGGAAATCATGATCGATCCTCGACCGGTGCCCGGCCGGCGCGCGCCGGAGCGACGTCCTGAACCGCCGCCGCCTCCCCCGCCAACACCGCCGCCGCCTTCCGAACCCGTGATGGCGAGGAAGCCACGCCGCCGCTGGCTCCGCACCCTCGGCTGGCTCGCTCTCATTGCGGCGCTGTGGTTCGCCTGGCCGCTCTACGCGCTCTATGACCTGTCGTCGGCGCTCGACAGCGAGGACGCCGTGGGGCTGGAGCGGCGGATCGACTGGGTCTCGGTCCGGCAAGGGTTGCGCGACGACCTTCGCGTCATGCTGGGCTCGAGCCGGCTCGGCGAACTGGCGCCCGATCGCACCGTCGATCCGCTGATCACGCAGCGCGCCATCGTGGCGCTCGTTCGCTCGGTGCGGCTCACCGACCGCGGCTGGGACATGGAAGGCCGCCCCGGCCGCGGCTTCGATCTGCTTCGCATCCGCTATGCCTTCTTTACCGGCGGGCCGTTCGCGTTCCGCGTCGACCTCAAGCCCGACACCGACAATGTGCGGCGTCCGCTGGTGCTGCTGTTCCGCTGGACCGGCGACTGGCGATTGACGCGGGTGTTCCTGCCGGGCGACGCGTTCGGCAACACGCCGCCCACGCCGGTGTCTCCTGCTCCGCAGGCGTCCGCCGCGCCCGAGCCTGCCGCGCCGGCATCGCCCGCACCTGCGGCGGCGAAACCACCGCCGGATTCGCAACGCGTGATGCTCTATGAAGAGGATCCGTCGGATCCGAACGGCAAGAGCTATCAGGGCTGGGTGGTCTGGCGTGCCGACCCCAGCCAGAGCGGCAATCCCGGGGACGCCGCGATCATCGGCCAGATCGCGGTGCCGGACCGGCCGATGGCGGTGACGCTGACCATCCGCCGCAATCTCGACCGCTCGCTGCCGGCAAGCCACACCGTCGACGTGAAGTTCGACATCCCGGCGAACTCGCCGACCCAGGGCGTGCTCGACGTCGCCGGCATCATGATGAAGCCGAACGAGGAGGCCTCGGGCCAGCAGCTTTCCGGCACGCGCGTGAAGGTGGCCAAGGACGTGTTCCTGGTCGGGCTCTCGGCCATCGAGTTCGACACGCAGCAGAACATGCAGATCCTGAAAGACCGGCCGTGGCTCGGTGTTCCGTTCGTCTACGGCAACAGCAACCGCGCCGTGCTCTCGATCGAGAAGGGCGAAACCGGCAGCAAGATCGTCAACGACACGCTGGCGCTATGGGGACCGACGGCGGCGCCTGCACCGGCGCCATCGCCTGCTCCGGCGCCCGCACCGGAAGGCCGTGGTCAAAGACGTTAGATTTTAACTCGCTGACGTTCCGCTCCGCCGAATACGCGTCCGGCGCTCGCACAATCAGGCTCTCGACCACCGCCCCGATTTGCGCCTACGCTTCCTCAACAACAAACATGAGGAAACGTCCGTGCTGGCTCAGACCGCATCGATGCAACAACGCGCGGCGATGTACAACGCCAACGCGTTCAAGATCGGCTTGTTCGGCGCCAACTGCTCGTCCGGCAGATCGGCCACCAAAGTGCCCGAGCGCTGGTCGGCGAGCTGGCCCGATTGTCTCAAGCTCACCAGGATGGCCGACGACGCCGGCATCGACTTCATGCTGCCGATCGGCCGCTGGAAGGGCTATGGCGGCGACACCAACTTCCACGGCTCGACGCTCGAAACCGTGACCTGGGCCGCAGGCCTGCTCGCCGCGACGAAGCACATCACGGTGTTCGGCACGGTGCACGCGCCGCTGTTCAATCCGATCATCGCGGCGAAAGAGTTCGTCACCGTCGACCATATCGGCGAAGGCCGCTTCGGCATCAACCTCGTGGTGGGCTGGAACGAGGGCGAGTTCGAGATGTTCGGCGTGAACCAGCGCGAGCACGACGACCGCTACGACTACGCGCAGGAATGGCTCGACGTCATCAAGCGCGCCTGGACCGATCACGACGACTTCGATTTCGAAGGCCGCTATCTCAACTGCAAGGGCGTGCGCGCCTTTCCCAAGCCGTTCGGTGACACGCGGCCGATCATCATGAATGCCGGCCGCTCGGGTATCGGACAGAACTTCGCGCTGAAAAACTGTGACGCCTTCTTCACCGCCACGGTCGACTCGCGCCATTCGGTCGAGGCCAACGCCAAGAAGGTCGACGAGATCAAGAACGCCGCGGCCGCGATCGGCCGCGAGATCGACGTCTACACGGTCGGTCAGGTGGTGTGCCGTCCGACCCAGAAGGAAGCCGACGACTATTATCACTACGCCCAGGTCGACAATGCCGACTGGGGCGCGATCGAGCAGATGATGGCGCTGAAGAACGTCACCCGCCAGACCGTCACGCCCGAGGTCTATGCGCAGCAGCAGCAGTACTACGCCACGAAGGCGATCGGCGGCTTCCCGTTCGTCGGCTCGCCGGACCGCGTCGCCGAAGAGCTCGCCAACATCAGCCGCGCCGGCATGCGCGGCATCGCGGTGTCGTTCGTGAACTATCTCAACGAGGTGCCGTATTTCTGCGACGAGGTGCTGCCGCGCCTCGCGCGGCTCGGCATCCGCAGAGCATGATCCCGAAAAGTGGGCACCGGTTTTCGGAGAAGATCATGCTCAAGCAAAAGAGCCTGAGGAAGCGCGCGATGCGACGTTGGCTCTGGGCTGCTCTCTTCATCGCGCTGAGCGTTGCGCCAGGCTTCGCGCAGGACGTTTACCCATCCCGGCTGGTCAAGATCGTGCTGCCCAACGCGGCGGGCTCGACCACCGACATCCTGGCGCGGCTGATGGCCGACCAGCTCAGCCGGAAATGGGGCAAGCCCGTCATCGTCGAGAACGTCCCGGGCGCCGGCATGGCGATCGGCACGACCCAGGTGTTCCGTGCCGCGCCCGATGGCTACACCCTGCTGCTCGGTCCACCGTCGCCGTTCAGCATCATGAAGCTGCTCTACCGCGACCTGGCGTTCGAGCCGTCGCAGTTCACGCCGATCGCGCTGCTGGTCCGCGTTCCCAACGCGCTTGCGGCGCGCAAGGATTTCCCGGCCGCGAGCGTCAAGGAGCTGATCGACTACGCCAAGGCTCACCCCGGCAAGATGACATTCGCATCGCAGGGCGCGGGCTCGACCTCGCATCTGTCGGGGAACCTGATCGATCTGCTGGCCGGCACCGAGATGGTGCACGTGCCCTATCGCGGCGCCGTGCCGGCACTCAACGCCGTGATGGCGGGGCAGATCGATTTCTTCTTCGACACCGTGACCACGTCGGTGCCGCAGCATCGCGCCGGCAACGTGAAGATCCTCGCGGTCGGCAGCACCGAGCGTTCCACCGCGGTGCCGGAGGCGCCGCCCATGGCCGAGACGCTGCCGGGATTCCGCTCGGTGACCTGGTTTGCCATGGCAGGTCCTCCCGGCATGCCGGCCGAGCTTGCGAACAAGATCAACCAGGACGTCAACGAGAGCCTGAAGCGCCCCGAGGTCAGCGAGCGGCTGCAGAATCTGTCGCTGGAGCCGATGCCCGGCACGCCCGCCGACGCCGCGAAGTTCTTCGCGGAGGAAACCGCACTCTGGGGCCGGGTGATCCGGGAAAAGAACATCACGGTGCAGTAAAGCGTCGCGTTTGGCTTCAAGCCTGACAGCCATTTTTGCGAACACTTGCGGCATCGGCGGCCCCATCCCTCCCCGCGAGGGCAGGGATGACCGCCCGTGTCGCTCGCGATTCAACCTAAATCCGCGGCGCGGCCGGCCCACCGGATCGCAGACCCGGCGCGGTCGATCGTGGTTAACGCGGCCTTAATCCCATACCTCCACAATGGCACGAACCGCACGAGTCGCTCTCTCCGAGAGCGGCATTGATGTCACTCGTCGTCGCGGCTGATGGGGGCTGGTGGCTTTGAACGCGGATGTCCCGTGGCGCGGGTTCCGAGCCACATTCGCAACACCCCCGAAAAACCTGGTCCTGGACTCGAGTGACATCAGGTCGGCTCGGATAGAAAAATGACGTCTCCCATTTCTTCGCTCAGCGCCAGGCAGATCGCCGGGCTCTCCACCACCGCCATCATCAGCCTGCAGACCACGGACATTGCGGCGCTGACGACGTCGCAGGCCGCGGCGCTGACCACCGCCCAGGTCAACGCCATGGAGACCGTCGACCTCCAGTATCTGGCGGCGACGCAGGTCGCGGCGCTTTCGCCGCTGGTGATCGGCCATCTGCTGACGCTGCAGTTCGAGAACTTCGTCGACACCCAGATCGCGGCCCTGACCACGACGCAGGTCTCGGTCCTGACCTACTCCGAAATCGGCGCCTTGAGCACGGCCGAGCTGCAGGGGCTCACGACCGATCAGGCCAACGCGCTGAACTCCAGGCAGCTCGGCGGCCTCACCACCACGGCGCTGGCCAACTTCACGACCACCCAGATCGGCGCGTTCACCACGACGCAGGTCCAGGGCCTGACCGCCGCCCAGCTCAACGGGCTGTCGGCCGGGGCGCTCGACGCCATCGACATCACCAAGCTGCACATCAACCAGATCCGCGGGCTCAGCACCACGGCGGTCACCCAGCTGACCGAGACCCAAGTTTCGAACCTCACCTCCACCCAGGCGGCCCAGCTCAACGCCGCACAGATCGGCGTGCTGACCACCACCGAGATCCAGAACCTCACCACCACACAGGCCGACGCGCTGTCGTCGCGCCAGCTCGGCGGCCTCACCACCACGACGCTGGCCAACTTCTCGACCACCCAGATCAGCGCGTTCTCCACGACGCAGGTGCAGGGCCTGACCGCCACCCAGCTCAATACCCTGTCGACCGATGCGCTCGACGGGCTGGACATCACCAAGCTGTCGACCACCCAGGTCCGCAGCCTGAACAGCACCGCCGTGAGCGCGCTGACCGACACTCAGGTCGCCGCGTTGAGCGCCACCGAGATCAGCCTGCTGGCCAACACCCAGATCGCCGCGCTGAGCTCGACCGAAATCCAGGCCTTCACGACGACCCAGGCCAACGCACTGTCCAACCGCCAGCTCGGCAGCCTGACCACCACGGCCCTCGTCGACTTCTCCACCACCCAGGTCGCAGCGCTGACCACCGCCCAGGTCCAGGGCTTGACCGCGACCCAGCTCAATGCAGTGCCGGTCGCCTGGCTCGACGCCATCGACGTCAGCAAGCTGTCCTACACCCAGATCGTCGGGCTCAGCACCACAACCATCACCCAGCTGACTGAAACCCAGGTCGCAAGCCTCACCTCGACCCAGGCCTCCCAGCTCACCGCCTTGCAGCTCGGCACCCTGACCTCGACCGAGATCCAGGCCTTCACCACCACGCAAGCCAATGCACTGACCGGACGGCAGCTCGGCGGCCTCACCAACACGGCGCTCGCCAAGTTCGCGACCACCCAGATTGGCGCGCTCGCGACGACTCAGGTCCAGGGCCTGACCGTCGCCCAGCTCAACGCGCTGGCGACCACTGCGCTTGACGAAATCGACGTGACCAAGCTGTCGACCATCCAGGTCCGCGGCCTGACCAGCACCGCGATCAGCGCGCTGACCGACACCCAGGTCGGCGCCTTGAGCACCACCGAGATCGGCCTGCTCGCCACCACCCAGATCGGGGCGCTCAGCTCGACCGAGATCCAGGCCTTCACCACCACGCAGGCCAATGCGCTGAACGGCCGCCAGCTCGGCGGCCTGACCACGACCGCGCTCGGCAATTTCTCCAGCACCCAGATCGGTGCGCTCGCGACGTCGCAGATCCAGGGCCTGACCGCGGCGCAACTCAATGCGCTGTCCGTCGATCGGCTCGACTCGATCGACGTCACCAGGCTGACCGTCGGCCAGCTCTCGGGCCTCAACACCACCTCGATCGGCAACCTGACCGAGACCCAGGTCGCGTCGCTGACCTCGACCCAGGTCAGCATCCTGAGCGGCACGCAGTTCGGTGTGCTGACCTCGACCGAGGTCCAGGCTTTCACCACCACGCAGGCCAATGCGCTGGGCACGCGGCTGCTCGGCGGCCTCACCACCACGGCGCTCGGCAACTTCTCGACAACTCAAATCAGCGCGTTCAGCACCACCCAGGTGCGCGGCCTGACCGTCGCCCAGCTCAACGGCGTCAGCGCCAGCGTGCTCGACGCGGTCGATCTCACCAAGCTGGTCTACGGCCAGCTCACTGCGTTGAACACGACCAGCATCGGCAACCTGACCGAGACCCAGGTCGCGTCGCTGGCCTCCACGCAGGTCAGCACGCTCACCAGCCAGCAGCTCGGCGCCCTCACCTCCACCGAGATCCAGGCCTTCACCACCACGCAGGCCAATGCGCTGACCACGACGCAGCTCAGCCGCATCACCACCACGGCGCTCAACAACTTCTCGACCACGCAAATCGGCGCGCTCGCCACCACGCAGCTCCAGAGCCTCACCACCACCCAGCTCAACAATGTCGGCGCCACCGTGCTCGACGCCGTCGACCTCACCAGGCTGTCGTTCGGCCAGCTCACCGGGCTGAGCACCACCAGCATCACCACCCTGACCGACACCCAGGTCGGCTCGCTGACCTCGACGCAGGTCCGTCAGCTCAGCGCCGCGCAGATCGGCGCGCTGACCTCGACCGAGGTGCAGGCCTTCACCACCACGCAGACCAATGCGCTGAGCACGAACCAGCTCTCCAGCCTGACCACGACTGCGATCGGGCTGTTCTCCAGCACCCAGGTCGGCGCGTTCGCGACCACGCAGGTGCAGAGCCTGACCGTGCCGGCGCTCAATGCGCTGTCGGTCGACCAGCTTGACGCCCTGGATGTCACCAAGGCCACCGCGGCGCAGATCGCGGCGCTGAGCACGACCGCGATCACGCAACTGACCACCACCCAGGTCGGCGCGTTCTCGACCGCCCAGGTCGCCTTCCTGTCGGCCAACCAGATCGGGGCGCTGACCTCGACCGAGGTCCAGGCCTTCACCACCACGCAGGCGGGCGCGCTGACGGCGACGCAGCTCAACCGGCTGACCACCACAGCGCTCAACAATTTCTCCAGCACCCAGATCGGCGCGTTCAGCACCACGCAGCTCCGGAGCCTGACCACCACGGGGCTCAATTCGCTGTCCGTCGACCAGCTCGACGCCGTGGATGTGACCAAGGCCACCACCACGCAGCTTGCCGGCCTGACCACCACGGCGATCGGCCAGCTGACCACCACCCAGGTCGGCGCGTTCGCGACCTCGCAGATCGCAAGCCTCTCGGCCGGCCAGGTCGGCACGCTGACCTCGACGGAGATCCAGGCCTTCACCACCGCCCAGGCCAATGCGCTGACGACGACGCAGCTCGCAGGGCTCTCGGCGACTGCGCTGGAGAAGTTCTCGGGCGATCAGGTCTATGCCTTCACCACCACGCAGGTGCAGGGCCTGACCACGACGCAGCTCAACACGATCATCCCGGACGTGTTCCAGGCGATCGATTTCTCCAAGGTCGGCTGGTACCAGATCCGCGGGCTGACCACGACGTCCATGACCGAGATCACAGGGTCTCAGGTCGGCGCATTGAACACGATCCAGATCTCGCTGCTCTCCAACGATCAGATCGGCGCGCTGTCATCCGACAACATCCAGTCGCTCAGCACCGTCCAGATGAGCGCGCTGACGACACGCCAGCTCAGCGGCCTCACCGCGACCGCGCTGGAGCTGTTCTCGGCCGACCAGATCGGGGCGCTGACCACCACCCAGGTGCGCGGCCTGACCACCACGCAGCTCAACGCCGTCAACGCCGACACGCTCGACGCTATCGACGTCACCAAGCTGCTGTACGGCCAGTACAACGGGCTGACCACGACCAGCATCGGAAACCTGACCGAGACCCAGGTGGCGTCGTTCACCTCGACGCAAGTTGGCACGCTGACCACCACGCAGATCGGCGCCCTGACCTCGACCGAGGTGCAGAACTTCAGCACCACGCAGGCCAATGCGCTCACCGCGGCGCAGCTTGGCAATCTCACCACCACGGCGCTCGGGCTGTTCTCCAGCGACCAGATCTACGCGCTCAACACCACCCAGGTGCGCGGCCTGACCACCACGCAGCTCAACGCGCTGTCGCTCGACGCGCTCGATGCCGTGGACGTGACCAAGGCCACCACCACGCAGATCGCCGGCCTGAGCACGACCGCGATCAGCCAGTTGAGCGACATCCAGGTCGGGGCCTTCGCCGGGACCCAGATCGCGATCCTCACGACCTCCCAGATCGCGACGCTGACGTCGAGCGAAATCCAGGCCTTCACCACCACACAGACCGGTGCGCTGACGGCCACCCAGCTCGGCAAGCTCACCACCACGGCTTTGAACCTGTTCTCGAGCGACCAGATCGGATCGCTCAGCACCGTCCAGCTGCGCGGCCTGACCACCACCCAGCTCAATGCGCTGTCGGTTGACGCGCTCGATGCCGTGGACGTGACCAAGGCCACCACGACGCAGATCGCAGGCCTCACCACCACGGCGTTCGGCCAGCTGACCGACATCCAGGTCAGTGGGCTCGCCGCGACGCAGATTGCGAGCCTGTCGACCGGCCAGCTCGGCGTGCTGACCTCGGCCGAGATCCAGGCCTTCACCACCACGCAGGCCAACGCGCTGACCGCATCGCAGCTTGGCAACCTCACCACGACCGCGCTGAACCTGTTCTCCAGCGACCAGATCGGCTCGCTCACCACCACCCAGCTGCGCGGCCTGACCACAACGGAGCTCAATGCGCTCTCGGTCGACGCGCTCGACGCCGTGGACCTGACCAAGGCAACCACGACGCAGATCGCCGGCCTGACCACCACGGCGTTCGGCCAGCTGGCCGACATCCAGATCGGCGTGCTCTCGGCCGCGCAGGTCGCGGTTCTCTCGACCGATCAGATCGGCGTGCTGACCTCGGCCGAAGTCCAGGCCTTCACCACCACGCAGGCCAATGCGCTGACGGCGACGCAGCTCGGCGGCCTCACCACCACCGCGCTGAACCTGTTCTCGAGCGACCAGATCGGCGCCCTCACCACCGCCCAGCTGCAGGGCCTGAGCACCACGCAGCTCAACGCGTTCACCGCCGACATGATCGGCATGCTGGACGTGACCAAGGCGTCGGCCACGCAGATCGACGGGCTGACCTCCACGGCGTTCGGCGAGCTGACCGACGTCCAGATCGGCGCGCTGTCCTCGGACCAGATCGCCGGCCTCTCGGTCGACCAGATCGGCACGCTGACCTCGACCGAGGTGCAGAACTTCACCACCACCCAGGCCAATGCGCTGACTGGGACGCAGTTCGGCGGGCTCACCACCACGCAGCTCGGGCTGTTCTCGCTCGACCAGATCGGCGCGCTCACCACCGGCCAGGTGCAGGGCCTGACCACCGATCAGCTCAACGCCATCGGCACCGACCTGCTCGATGCGCTCGATCTCGGCAAATTCAGCAGCGATCAGGTGGGCGGTCTCACCACCACGACGTTCACGAACCTGACCGAAACCCAGATCGGTGGGCTGAGCGCGACCGGCGTTGCCGGACTGTCCGCGGATCAGCTCGGTGTGCTCACCACGACCGAGATCGGCAACTTCACGGCCGACCAGGTCGGCGGGCTGACCGGCGCGCAGATCGCGGGCCTCACCACCACGGCGTTCTCGGCCCTGTCGGCCACGACCGGCATTCCGGCCTTGAGCACCGATGCGATCGACGGCATGAGCACGGACGACATCTACGCCCTGACCAAGACGCAGGCCAACGCCTTCACGCAGGCCCAGATCGACAGCATGACGCTCGAACAGGGCCTCGCGCTGGCCGACGTGGTGACGTCGTAAAACATGCCCATCGCGGCCCACCAGCCGCGATGGGCAACGCGTCGTCTTTCAGCATCGCGGCGACTTCCGTAAGCTCTCCGTCCGGGCGCGCTCACGCCCTCGACAAGAAAAGTGATTCAGGGAGAGCCCATGAAATCGGTGATTGGCGCGGCGCTCGGCGCCGCGTTGGCCTGTCTGTCGGGACACGCCGCATTTGCTCAAAGCTGGCCGAGCCGTCCGATCAAGCTCATCGTGCCGACCGGAGCCGGCGCCGCGACCGACGTGATGGCGCGGCTGATGGCGGACAGCATGAGCCGCGGGATCGGTCAACCGATCGTGGTCGAGAACCTGCCGGGCGCCTCGGGCCTCATCGCGCACCAGACCGCGTCGCGCGCTGCGCCCGACGGCTACACGTTCCTGTTCACCAACACGTCGGGGCTTGCGACCAATCCGGTGACCTTCAAGTCGATCCCCTACGATCCGGCGCGCGACTTCGCGCCGGTCGCCATGGTGGTCGACTTCGGTCCGCAGATGCTGTCGGTAAACGCCGAGGTGCCGGTGAAGTCGGTGCCCGAGCTGATCGCCTATGCCAAGGCCAACGCGGTGAAGCCGACCTATGCGGTCGATGTCACGGCCGGCGCAGCCCCGATCATCGCGCGGCTGTTCAACAAGCGCGCCGCGCTGGGCATGATCGAGGTGCCGTACCGCTCGGCCTCGCAGATGGCGCAGGACGTCGCGTCCGGCACCGTTCCGGTGCTGATGAGCTCGATGGCCGCTTCGAAGGCCATGGTGCAGGCCGGCAAGATCCGCTGGCTCGCCATCAGCTCGTCGCAGCGGTTTCCCGCCCTGCCCGACATTCCGACCCTCAACGAGACCGTGCCGGGCGTCACCATGGACGGCTGGTTCGTGCTGGTCGGACCTGCCGGAGTGCCGGCCGATATCGTGGCGAAGATGAATCGCGAGGTTGGCGAATTCCTCAAAGGCGACGCGATCAAGGAGCGCCTCGCCGGCTTCGGGCTTGCCAGCAGCGGCGCCGGCACGCCGCAATCGACCGGAGAGTTCATCACCCGCGAGCAGGCCAAATGGCGGGCGCTGGCGCAGGAGCTCAACATCGAGCCGCAGTGAGTCGTCTCAGGCTCTCAGGCCACAACGGCGGCGGTGTCATCGCCGGGCTTGACCCGGCGATCCATGAGCGCGTGCAGCTCAGGAAGCCTTACGTAAGACTTCCGTTATTGAACTTTGGTCATGGGCCCCCGCGTCAAGCGCGGGGGTGACAGTCTGCTTGTTGCACGAGCGAGCTTCAATTCAGGCAGGAAGCGGCCTCAGAACTCCTGCCAATCCGCGTCGGCCTTGAGCGCGGTGGCGAGCTTCGACTGCATCACGCGCGCGGAGCCACGAGCGGCGCCGTTTGCGCCGCGCTGCGGTGTCCGCTGCGGCGCGGCCTGCCGCTGCACGGCCGGGCGCTGCGGTTTTGGCGTAACCACGGGCGCCGGCGGCTCGATGGCCGCTGGCGCAGCCACCGCCTGCGTGTCCACACCGAGCTTGAACATGCCGAGTTGCCCGTTCATCGCCGCGGCCTGCTGCTCCAGCGCCTTGGCGGTCGCGGCATTCTCCTCGACCAGCGCCGAGTTCTGCTGCGTGGTCTCGTCCATCTGGCTCAGCGCCTTGTTGACCTGGTCGATGCCTTCGGCCTGCTCGGCGCTGGCGCGCGCGATGCTGGAGACGATATCGGCCACGCTCTTGATCGAGGCCACGATCTTGTCGAGCGATTCGCCGGCGCGGTTGACCAGATCGACGCCCTCCTGGACCTGATTGCCCGAATTGGTGATCAGGTCCTTGATGTCTTTCGCGGCCTGCGACGAGCGCTGGGCGAGGCTTCTGACCTCCGAGGCCACCACCGCGAAGCCGCGGCCGGCCTCGCCGGCGCGCGCGGCTTCCACCGCGGCGTTCAGCGCCAGCAGGTTGGTCTGCCGCGCGATCTCGTCGATGATGCCGATGATGTCGGCGATCTTCTTCGACGAGCCCTCGATACGCGACATCGCTTCCACGGCCTGGGACACGACCTCGCCGGAGTGGCTCGCGATATCGCGGGTGCTCGCCGCAAGCTCGTTGGCGTGCTGGGCGTTTTCCGAGTTCTTGCGCACCGTCTCGGAGATTTCCACCATCGAGGCGGAGGTCTGTTCGAGGCTCGCGGCCTGCGTCTCGGTGCGTTGCGACAGGTCCGTGGTTGCAGCCGAGATTTCGGTTGCGCTGTTGGTGACCTCGCGCGCCGAGGTCGCGATCACCGCCATGGTGGCGGCGATGCGCTCGGCCATGTGGTTGAAGTCCTCGCCGACCTGCCGGTAGGAGCCGAACGTCTCTTCGTCGAGCCGCGACACCAGATCGCCCTCGGACAGCTTGCGCATGCCGTCGGCCAAGCCATGGATCGCACTGGCCTGCTCGCGCACAGCGCTCTGCTCGAGCTCGGCGTGCTGCCGCCGCTCCTCGTCATGCCGGCGCTGCTCTTCGCTCGCCTGCCGGCGCTGCTCCTCGACCAGCAGGCGCTGCTCTTCGGCCTGCCGCTCCAGCCGCTCGCGCTCCAGCGCCGCATCGCGGAACACCTCGACCGCGCGCGTCATCGAGCCGATCTCGTCGTTGGCGCTGATCTTGGGCAGCGTCAGCTCGGTCTCACCCGATGACAGCCGGCGCATGCTGGCGTCGATCGCAGTCAGTGGCCGCACCAGCCTGCGCTGCACATAGAACACGCCGATGCCGCCGGCGACGAGAATAGCGGCGAGCGCGACGATCAGCAGCACGCTGCGATGACGGTCGAGATTTTCGGCCAGCGTCGTCTCGCTCCGCTTCATGCTGCTTTCGGCCGCGCTGACCAGCTCGCCCACCGACTTGTCGAGGTCGCGCTGGATCGCGGCATTGTCGGCCGCGGCCTTGACCACGCCCTGGTCGGACTGCAGCTCCTTGCCACGCAGCGCGAACACGCTGTCGCCGCCGGAGCCCGCCGCGGTGAGCTCGCCGATCGCCTTGGCAATGTCGGGATCGCTGATCGAGCCCGAAGCCTTCTTCAGAAGCTCCGCCGCCGCGCGGAAGCGATCCTGCACCTGAGCGAGACGGGCCGGGTCTTTCACCACCGCGCCCTCGCTGATCAGGCTTGCGAGCAGATGGCTCTGCGCCGCGGTCTCCAGCGCGCCACGAAGGCCTGCGATCTGGGTGCCGGCCAACGTCTTGAGCTGCGCCGTGGTCTTCTTGATGGCGTCTTCGCCGCTCATCACCAGGCTGAAGTTCGAGTCCTCGGCAAGCTTGATCAGCACGCCGGCAAGCGACTCATGGGCGCGGAAGATATGCTTCAGCCGCTCGGCGCGGTCGCGCTCCACTTTCTCGGCTACGGCCTTGTCGGCCTCGGCCTTCTCAGCCGCAATTCTTTCGGCCTGTGTGGTCTCGTCGCCCGTCGCTTCAGCCTCGGCTTGAGGGGCCGGCGCATTTGCGGCCGGAGACTTCTGCTCTTGTGTCTTCTGCTCCTGCGGCTTCTCGCGCACCTTGAAGTCGGCGAGCTGCAACAGCCCCTCGATCTGCATGCGCAGCGGCGCGAACTCGGCCTCGTTCGGCAGCTTGGCCAGAAGCTTCTGGGTGCGCTGCGCCGAATTCGCATAGCGCTCCTCGAGCAGCGCCAGCATCTGCGGCGACGATGTCACGGCGCCGGCCATCAGCACGCCGGTCGCAAGATTGATCTCGGCGCCGATATCGAGAATGGCCTGCAGTCGCTGCAGGCCGCCGGTCAGGAAAGACCGCGTCGCGCGGGTGCTGGCCTTGGCGACGTCGTCGGCCGCCGAGACGACTTCGGAATAGGAGCTGTCGACGATCGGCGCGAGCTTGTCGGAAATCCGGCTGTGCACCTGATGCGCCGCGGCCTGCTTCTGCTCGAGTCTGGCGCGAAGCTCGGTGCGTTCGACGATCGCCTTTTCCAGCGATTTCAGATTCTGCTCGAGGCGCTCGGAGGTGCGCTCGACGTCGATGAACGACAGATTGTCCTTCTGGCTCACGCGCAGCCGGGCCATGATCTCCTTCAGATCGCGGCTTCGCGTCGTGAGCGCGTCGGCAATGGCGCGCTGCTCCTCCGACGTGCGGGCGCTGACGAAGCGGGCGGCCGCTGCCGAAATCTCTCCGGAGACGACCGACATGCGCAGCGCATCGGTCATCATCGGCACATCGTGACCGGCGACGCGCGAGAATTCGCGCTCGGTCGCCGAGAACGAAACGATGCCGACGCCGGCTGCAGCCACAGCCATCAGCGCGACCGCGCCGAAGGCGATCTGCAATTTGCTGCGCACACCGAAACGGATTGGCGTCGCGGCCTTGTGAGCTTGCGTCACCATTCAACCCCCAGAAGCCGGATGGCGGCGCGCGCAATCCGGCGTTCTTCCCCTGGCCATGACGGTTACGGCTTTCTTAATTGGACGAAGCTAAAAAGTGTTTAATGCCGGTTCCCTTTCGCGGGCGCGCAATTGCCGCAGGGATTTGTTCACCAGCCGTCCAAAATTCAGCCGCGGCGGGTTCCACATAAAACCCAGGCTTAATCGGCAGCCGGTATTGCTCGAGCCCAGATAACAAGGGAGGGGCAAATGCCCGTGAACAGGCATCTCAGCGCTGCGGCGGTTTCCGCGTTCATGATCTGCCTCGTGGCGATCTACGGATTCACCGCGTCCACATCCGCGACCGACATGGCGCGCGTCCACAAGGTGGCGATCGCGCTCGACCGCTAACACCTGCAGACCCAGACGCAAGTTTAGAATTCCTCCCACTCCTTCTCGGCCTTGAGCGCCGTGGCGAGTGTCGTCTGCATGCGACCGACAGGGCCGCGTTGCGCTTCGCCGGACCGAAGGACCGGCGAGGCGACATTGCGCTTCGGCAGCACCGCAACGTTGCTGGATTCGGCCGCAGGCGCCGCCGCATCGGCGGCGTCGAGCTTGAACGTTCCGACCTGCTCGCTCATCGCAGCGGCCTGATGCTCCAGGGTCTTCGCGGTCGCGGCATTCTCCTCGACCAGCGCCGAGTTCTGCTGCGTCACCTGATCCATCTGCGACAGCGCCTTGTTGACCTGGTCGATGCCCTCGGATTGCTCGGCGCTCGCCTCCGCGATCTCCGACACGATGGTCGTCAGATTCTTGATCGAAGCCACGATCTCGCCGAGCGACTGGCCGGCGCGGTTGACGAGGTCGACCCCCTCCTGAACCTGGCTGCCCGAGTTCAGGATCAGGTCCTTGATGTCTTTGGCGGCTTGCGACGAGCGCTGCGCGAGGCTTCGCACCTCGGAAGCGACCACCGCGAAGCCGCGGCCGGCATCGCCGGCGCGCGCCGCTTCGACGGCAGCGTTGAGCGCCAGCAGGTTGGTCTGCCGCGCGATCTCGTCGATCACGCCGATGATATCGGCGATCTTGCGCGACGACGCTTCGATCCGCGACATCGCCTCGACCGCCTGAGCCACGACCTCCCCGCTGCGGCTCGCCACCGAACTGGTGTCATTCGCCACCCGATCAGCCTGCTGGGCGTTCTCGGCGTTTCTCTTCACTGTCGCCGAGATCTGCTCCATCGAGGCGGAGGTCTCTTCGAGACTCGCGGCCTGTTCCTCGGTCCGCTGCGACAGGTCGGACGTCGCGGTCGCGATCTCGCCCGAGGCGCTGGCGACCTCGCGGGACGCGGTGCCGATCGTCGCGATGGTCTCCGACAGCCGCTCGGCCGTGGTGTTGGCGTTATCCTTGAGATTGGCGAAGGCGCCCTGATATTCGGCTTCGATGCGCGGCCGCAGATCGCCCTGCGCCAGCGCGCCGAGCATCCGCTCGACGTCCTCGAACACCTGGCCGACATTGGCGCACATCGCATTGAGCTGCTCGGCGAGGCTGCGGATCACGCCGTCCTTGCCGTCGAGCGACACCCGCCTGGAGAAATCGCCGGTGACCGCGGCCTGCACGATGCCGCCGACCGCGGCATCGAGCTCGCCCATCACCTTGGCCATCACGGCGTCGCGTTCGGCCTGGGCCTTGCGATCGAGCTCGGTCTTGGCCTCGGCCTCGAGCCGCGCCTTCTCGGCGGACTTGATCTTGAAGGTCTCGACGGCGCCTGCGATGTCGCCGATCTCGTCCTTGCGGCCAAGGCCGGGCAGCACCACGTCGAAATTGCCGTCGGCGAGCTCGCGCATGCCGCTGGTCAAGGCGCGGATCGGCCGCGCGATCCAGGCGCTGACCACGAGCGAGACAAGGCAGCCGATGACGGTCGCAATCAAGGCGATCAAGAGCAGCAGCTTCTGCTGCTCCTCGACCCAGGCGTTGGCGCGCGCCAGCCGGTTGTCGCGGATCTCGGTGCTGATGTTGGTGATCTCGTCGGTGAGCTGGACCAGCGCGGTGAAGCTCCGCTGCGCGTTGGTCATGAACATCATCGAGGCGGCGGCCTCGCCGTCCGACATCTCGATGACGGTCTTGGCCTGTTTCAGATAGTTCGCGACGAGCGGCGCCATCTTGGTGACAATGGCATCGATCTTTTCTTCGGGGCCGGCCGTGGCTTTGAGCGCGTCGAGCTTCTCGGTGATGCCCGACAAGGCCGTGGCCGTCTCCTTGCCCATCGCCGCGATCTTCTTGGCGTCGGACTCGTTGGCCGCGGTCGCGGACAGCCGATAGAGATAATTGTTGGCCTTCCAGATCGCGGTCTCGAAGGCGTTGGCGAGCTCGGCCTGCTGCGCCACGCCGGTCGTCACCTGGTCGACGACCGCCTGGTTGGCCTTCTGGATGTGCAGCGCGTAGAGGCCGAGCCCCAGCAGGGCCAGTGCCAGAAACGCCGGAGCAATCAGGATTTTCCAGCGAATCCGCAGATTCGATATCCACCTAAGCATTGTGGCCGGTCCTCTGGAATCGGGTGAACGCGCATTCCAAATAAGCAAACCGGTGATCTGCCTCGGCGCGATATCGAGTCATTACAACTTGTAGACTCCGGCGCAGACCGCGGTTTCGGCGACCCGCTCGCAATACATCTGCTTGGGCTCGACCTTCTTCGACACCGGGTTGGCGAACTTGTAGTCCTGCCAGAACGTCGGCTGTGCCTTCGCCATGTCGACGCGCTCCTTGACGAAGAACTTGCCGTCGACGTCCTGCGCGTCGAGCATGTCCTTGCCGATCAGCTTGCCGTTGGCGCCATGCGCCAGCACCTTGCCGTCAAGGCCATAGACCACGACGTAGAGATCGCGGTCGACGAACGAGCCGGACTTGTTGCTGAACTCCGTATAGGCCTTGTCGGCGCCCTGCTCCTTGATGAAGCCGACGGCCTTCTTGACCATCGCCATGGCCTCGTCCTTGGTGGCGTGTTCTCCGGCGACGGCGGTGTTCACGCCTGCGATGAGCGCTGCGGCGGCGAGGAATTGCAAAGCTTTCATGGGGCCTCCCATTGCGTTCCGAATATGGCTTTCAGATTCCCCGGTCCCAGTGGAACGCAAGACATTGACGTCTGGCGAAAGCCGGCGGCAGAACTGCTGCACCGGCAACGGACCGAGTATTGCCCACTCATGATCGGCCGGGCTGGTTAACGGCCGGTAAATTACGCGTGTGGGCGCTGGCAATTGCCACTTTGTCGCGCCCCCGCGGCGGAAACCTCGCGGCAACCATAGCGGCAGGTCTACCGAATCATTCACCACGCCTTGAGCCGCGACCTCTAAGCACATGACTTGCGGGAGCGGTGGATGTCTGACGTCATTCTGTCGGCCGGGGTCAGGTCGACACTTCAGTCGCTGCAAGGGACGTCGTCGCTCACCAGCGCAATCCAGACGCGGCTTGCGACCGGCAAGCGCGTCAACTCGGCGATCGAGAATCCCCGAAGCTACTTCACCGCGCTGTCGCTCGACAGCCGCGCCTCCGATCTCAGCTCGCTCCTCGATGGCATCACCCAGGCGCAGCAGACGGTGAGAACCGTCACGCAAGGCATCAGCGCACTGACCAAGCTGGTGCAGACCGCCAGATCGATCACCCAGCAGGCGCGCATCGCGCCGTTGCCGCAGGCCGGCTATGACGCAATCGTGGTGGGAGGCGGCTCCATCGGCGGCGAGGCAACGGGCGCTGTCACCGGCAATGTCGACACCTCCGGCGGGTTCACGGCCGACGTGGAGGGATTGCAGATCCAGGTCGGCGCCAGCGTCTACACGGTGCACAATCCTTCGTCGCCGACGCCGCAGAACATCGGTTCGATCGTCTCGCGCATCAACAGCACGCCGGGCCTCGGGCTCAATGGCGCGGTGACGGCCTCGATCGACGGCACCGGCAAGTTCCTCGTGCTGACAGCCAACAATACCGACACGAGCTTCCAGGTGCTGGCGTCGTCTGCCGCGACCGCGCTCGGCGTCGCGGGCACGACCGGAACATCGACCAATCTGCTGCAAGCCGTGGGCGGTCTCGCCGGCACCACGCTCAGTGTGCAGGCCAACGGAGGAGGAACGGTCAACGTCCAGTTCGGCACCGGCGGAGGCCAAGTCTCCACCTTCGCCGAGCTCCAGTCCGCTCTCGCAAGCTCTGGAGTCTCGGCGGCGAACAATGGCGGCAATATCGAGCTTTCGGTCGCGGCCACGACCGGCGGCAATGGAAACTCGCTCGTCACCGGCGGCTCGGCGCTCGGCGCGCTCGGCATGTCGGCTGTCAATCAATACGGCCAGGTCAACGCCCCCACGCCGAACGCGAGCCGCACTGCGCTGCAGGCGCAGTACAACATCCTGCTGCAGCAGATCGACGCGCTCGCCTCCGACTCGTCGTATCACGGCATCAATCTCCTGAAGGGCGACAGCCTCACCACCACCTTCAACGAGACCGGCAGCAGCTCGCTGACGATCGCGGGCACCGCGCTCGACTCCAACGGGCTCGGCCTCGCGGCGCTGACCGGCGACGACTTCCAGTCGAACGCCGCCATCGACAACATCGTGGGCAAGCTCGATACCGCGATGACGACGCTGCGCAGCGAGGCCCAGCGCTTCGGCGCGGGGCTCACGACGCTGCAGACCCGCCACGACTTCAGCACCGCCATGGTGCAAACGTTGCAAGCCGGCGCCGATGACCTCGTGCTGGCCGACACCGACCAGGACGGCGCGAGTCTGCTCGCGCTGCAGACGCGGCAGGCGCTGTCGATGACCGCGCTGTCGCTGTCCTCGCAAGGCGCGCAGGCCGTGCTGCGGCTGTTTCAGTAACCGCCTTTGTTTCAGTGAAAATTTCGCTCGGCGCCTGACCGGCCTTTGCGTGAAAGGCGGGTCTGGCCGGATCATGCGTTTGCCGCTACTCTTCCTGGTAGCACGTTGCCGTAATGCACCGGGAGGACATCCATGGTCGCCAAGGCAATTGCGTACGCCAACAACGACGTTGTGCAGATCGGCTGGAGCATCGATCAGAAGCTGCCGGGATGTCTCGGCTTCGCGGTGTTTCGCCTTCCCGCCGACGCCGACGTTCCGGAAGAGCCGCTGACCTCGCATATCGGCTTCGAGGAGGGCGACCCCAAGCAGTGGAAAGCGAAGCCGACAACGCAACAGCCGATCGCAGGCTTTCGCTGGCGCGATCTTGCGCCGCGGCGCGGCACGCCGGTGCGCTACAAGATCGTCGCGATGCAGGGGCCGGCGAACAATCCGCAGCCCGTTCCGGACTTCAAGCCGCTCATCACACCGGCTGTCACCGCGACCGAGACCTACGGCAACATCCGCGTCTATTTCAACCGCGGCGTTCTTTCGACGCAGCACCTGTCCCGCGCCTTGGAAGCCGAGGGAAAGAAGCCGTCGCCGGCCGCGCTCGCGCCTCACATCCAGACACCGGGCGACAAGATCAGGCTCGGGCTGACCGGCCAGCTGCTCGAAGGCCTGACCTCGATCATCGCGCGGGCGAACAAAGAGGGCGGCAAATGCTACGCCTCGCTTTATGAGCTCACCGACGACGAGCTCATCAAAGAGCTGGTGTCGCTGAGCGACGTCGAGATCATCCTGTCGAACAACGGAACGGGCGACGACGGCAAGCCCTACGACGAAGGCAACGCCAAAGCCGCGGAGGCGCTGAGCGGCAAGCCGCTTTATCGGCGTTACATGCCGAGAGGCCAGATCGGCCACAACAAGTTTATGGTGTATGTCGGGCCGGACCACGAACCGAAGGCCGTGCTGACCGGCAGCACCAACTGGACCGCGACCGGGCTGTGCACGCAGAGCAACAACTGCATCATCGTGGAATCGGCCGAGCTTGCGAAGATTTACCTGGCCTATTGGAACGACCTGAAGCGCGACGCCGAGGAGGCGAAGATTCCGCCTGAGCCGGCGCCGATGAAAGCCATCCAGGGTGCGACGCTCCGCAAGGACGACGCCAAGTCGCGCCCGGTGATTCCGATCGCCGGCGGTCCCACCGCGCATGTCTGGTTCTCGCCGAACGCGCCGAGCCTGGTGAAAACCACCTCCAAGGTGCCGCCGGATCTGACCGAGCTGTTCGGCCTGTGCGAGAAAGCCGAACAGGCTGTGATGTTCCTGTGCTTCCAGCCGGGCGGGGCCGGCTCGGAAATCTCCACCATCGTCAAGTTCCTGTCCGGCGTGTCGGAGAAAAAGCCCGGCCTCCTCATTCGTGGAGTCATCAGCGACCAGGCCGAAGCCGAAGAGTTCATGAAGTACCGCGATCCCGATGAGGACGCCGACGTCATCGCGCCGGCCGGCATCCTCGACGGCTTCGCCGATTGGGAAAAGGAGTTCTACAAATTCGGCAATGCGATCGTTCACGACAAGATCGTGGTGATCGATCCGTTCTCTGCCGACAAATGCGTGGTCGCGACCGGCAGCCACAACCTCGGCTATCGCGCCTCGCACAACAACGACGAGAACATGCTGATCCTGCGCGGCGACAGGCGCATCGCGCAGGCTTACGCCACCCACGTCTTCGACATCTACAGCCACTACCGCTGGCGCTACTACATGATGCAGAAGGCGCAGCGGCTCGCCAGCGCCGATTGGCAAAAGGCGGGCGGCACCAAAGAGGACAAGAAAAACTTCCCGGCATCGGGCCGTTTCAAGGACGTCGTGAGCTGGAAGCACAACGAGCCCAATGACGGCTGGCAGGACCGCTATTTCGATCCGGCCAGCATGGCGTCGCTCGAGCGTCAGTTCTGGGTTTCCGAAGGCGAGCCGCTCAAGGCGCGCGTTCCCAAGTTTGCGATCAAGAAGCGCAGAGGATCGGTGTTCGCACCCGGCGAATTCATTCCGACCGAGCCCGGCAAAGGCAAGCCGGGCAAACCCGGGACGAAGACCAAGGGAACCAAGACCAAGGGAACCAAGACGACGGGGACCAAGAAGCGCACCGGAAAAACCGCCGCGAAGACGACGAAGTCCAAAACGACTGCCAAGAAGAAGACGGCGAAAAAGAAAACCGCCAAAAAGAAAACGACCAGGACAAAAACGGCAAAGAAGAAAACAGCCAAAAAGAAAACAGCAAAGAGAACCGCGAAGAAGAGAACCCGGCGTTCGCGCGGGTGATCGGAACAAGTCAGGCGATCCTTGCGTTGCGGCGGACGGTCTGCGGCGGCTGGCCTACGGTTCTCAGAAACGCGCGGCGCATCCGCTCGCGATCGGCGAAGCCGGTCTCGTCGGCGATCGCGTCCATGGAGTGGCGGCCCTCCTCCATCATCAGCCGCGCCGCCTCGACGCGCAGATGCTCGACCGCCTTGGCCGGCGTCTGACCGGTCTCGGCATGGAAGGCGCGGCTGAACTGGCGCGGGCTGAGGCTTGCGACATCGGCCAGTTCGACGACCGACAAACTGCTCCGCAGATTGGTCCTGGCGTAATGGAGCGCCTTCTGGATGCGGTCTGACTTGGGTTCGAGCTCGAGCAGCGCCGAGAACTGCGACTGGCCGCCGGCCCGGCGATGATAGACCACGAGCTTGCGCGCCACGGCACGCGCGATCTCGCAGCCGTGGTCGCGCTCGACCAGCGCGAGCGCGAGATCGATGCTCGCCGTCATGCCGGCGGAGGTCCAGACCGGACCTTCGACGATGAAGATGCGGTCCGGTTCGACCTTGATGTCGGGAAAGCGCGCCGCAAGATCGCGCGCGAACATCCAATGCGTCGTGGCTCTGCGGCCGTCGAGCAGGCCTGCCTCGGCCAGCACGAAGGCGCCGATGCAGGGCGCCGCGATCCGCCGCGAGGTCTCCGACGCCTTGCGGACAAACTCGATCAGGCCAGGCGTCGCGGGCTCGACGGCATTGCCGGCGCCGATCATGACCGTGTCGAACACCCGGTCGCCGAACGGTTCAGTCTCGACATTGAAACCCGCCGTGGTGCGAACGAGCCCGCCGTTCTCGGACAGCAGCGTCACCTCATAGGCCGCCTCGCCAAGCACGAGGTTGGCGATCTCGAACACCGTGATCGCGGTGAAGCTCATCACCTGGATATTCGGAAACACCACAAAGGCGACCCGGTGCATCGCCGTTACTCCTCTCCAGGCCTCGGACAGAGCATGTCCGGAAAGGTGGGATATATGACATTTAAGCCGAGCGCCAAGAGCCCTACGTCTCCCCCACGGCCACTCCGGCCACGGGTTTTCGACGACAATTCTGGAGAACGACCATGGGCACGAATTCCAAAGGCACAGCGCTGGTGACGGGTGCATCGTCCGGCATCGGCGCAATCTATGCGGACCGCCTGGCGCGGCGCGGTTACGACCTGGTCCTGGTGGCGCGCAGCCGCGACAAGCTCGATGCGCTCGCGCGGCGGATTGCCGATGAGACCGGACGCGGCGTCGAGGTCGTGACCGCCGACCTCAACGACAGGTCCGACCTCAAGCGCGTGGAAAGCATCCTGCGCGAGAACCAGAGCATCACGGCGCTGGTCAACAACGCAGGCTTCGGCGCGGCTGCGCCGCTGCTTGCCGCCGACGTCGAGCAGATGGACGCGATGATCTCGCTCAACGTCACCGCGCTGACGCGTCTCACTTATGCGGCGGCGCCGGCCTTCGTTGCGCGCGGCGGCGGCACCATCATCAACGTCTCCTCGATCGCCGCGATCTCGCCGGAAACGCTCAACGGCGTCTACGGTGGCACCAAAGCCTTCGTGCTGGCGCTCAGCCAGTCGCTGCACAAGGAGCTCAGCGAGCGCAACGTCCGCATCCAGGCGGTGCTGCCCGGCGCGACCGCAACGGAGTTCTGGAATGTGGCGGGCGTCCCCATTTCCAATCTTCCGGCCGGGATGGTGATGACAGCCGGCGCGATGGTCGACGCGGCGCTCGCCGGTCTCGATCAGGGCGAGCTCATCACCATTCCGGCGCTGCCAGACGTCGCCGACTGGAACGCCTACGAGGCGGCGCGGCAGAAGATGGCGCCCAATCTCTCGCGGAACACGCCGGCCTCGCGTTACACTGTGCGGCATTGAGTGCATGGTTCTGAAAAGCGCGCGCCGCCGCTAAGCGGCGCGCTCGAGCTTCACCCCGAGATTCTGCGCGATGAAGATCTCGATGAAGCCCGGCAGAAGGCCCGCGCGGACCATTGCCTTGAACGGCTCCTCGTAGCGCGGGTCATTCTTCTGGGTGAGCAGCACGATGCTCCAGATGTTGAGCGGCTCGTCCTCGCTGCCGCCAGCTGCATGCTCGACATGGAAGATCGGCTGAAGGGTGCCGGCTTGAAGCTCCTCGCCGTTCTCGCCGGGCATGCGCTCGCGGCCCATGAAGAACACCGCCCGCTCGGCGTCGCTGATGTAAGTGTCCTCCAGCACGCGGCCGTAACCGTCGGCGATCCAGCCCTTCTGCATCGAGGCGCGGCAGAACCGGTAGCCGTCGGCGAGCGTCTCGCGACCGTAGGAGCGCGCCTCCGACACCACATAGGGAATGAAGGTGCGCGGATCCCAGGCCTTGCGCGCCTCCATGTCCCAGATCTCGGTGCGGGTGACCAAGCGCCGCGGCTCCATGCGGTAGCGGTCGCGCAGCACCTTGTTGACGTTGACCGGCGGCAGCTCGAAGCGGGTGCAGGCCGGATTGGCCCAGGCCGTGCGATAGGCGCTTTTCGCGGCTTCGAACGACGGGAAAAACGGCGGGGACGCGGTCATCGGGCACCTCTGTGGGGCGCATTCGTCTCGACCCAATATATCTTAACGTTCATATAAATCAATGCCCCCTCGCGCCTGTGCTGGGGGACTGGCAATGGCCCCGCTTCAAACGTCGCATCGCTCCACCTCCATCTTCAGACACAGCTTCCCGGCTCCGCGCCACGAATGGCCCGGATCGCCAGCTCCTTTTGTCTCTCATCCCGAGCCTGGCTCGGGCCGTTCATTCGGCCCCCCTGAGGGGGCGGAGCGCCGACGGCGCTGGGTAACCTCAGGCACCTTGCGGTGCCGGCGTGCCGTGTGACCGGCACGCGCGCCAATTTCGGCGCTCCACCGCGGCGTTTCTCCTCTCGGGCCGCTCTTCCGGGAAACCGGACGGACGAGCTTTCACTTCGCCCCGATCCAGGCGGGGCTAACCTGCCCCACCGTTCATCCGGTCCACGTCCAGCCATCTAAGGCAGCCCCGTCTCGCGACGGCGCGGGCGGTGATCCGAGACGACCCGGGATTCTGGATGCGTCGGCCAGAACCTCGGGCGCCACACCTTGCTCCGCCAACGGACCGCCTCCGGAAGGCGCCCTCAGTGAGCAAGGTGGCCGAACGATACGGAGGGAAACGGAAAGCGCAAGTTTAACGCTGCCGTTTGCAAGCTCTGTCAACATAGTTGCGGAAGCATCGAACGACGTCCGCGGTCCAGCATTCACCTCGCGAAAGCCAGCAAGCGCATGCTCGAAATCGTCATCGTCGGATTGGCAGCGGCCATCATCCTGTACGCGGTCTGCTTCTACGTGCTGTTCTTCTTCGTCAGCGTGCGCAGCGCTTTGCTCTGGGCCGCAGGACTGACCGGGCTGCTGCTCACCGCCGGCTTTTATGCCGCCGTGAAGCTCGTCGAGGGCTCTAACGCGTCGGGCAGACCGGTCCGGTGTTACGCGCCGCCTTCATGCGCAGCGCAAACTTCGACACGGAAAAAATGACAGGCACCCGGCCCTGCACACCGGGTGCCCGCGGCAAAATCTCCGCCCCGGCCTCGAATGCAGGCGGCCGGGGCGGAGCCAAACCGTGGGAGCAATCCACGGCCTAGCCGACCGTGATTCAATTCCCAACACTTCGGTGTGGTTCCGGTCTTATCGGCGGCAGGACGCCGGCGACGGCTGGCCGTTCGGTTGGCGGGGGCGGCGCTCAAACGACGCTGTTGCTGCTCGAGTGCAACCGTCTGAGTCCGGCCAGAAATTTCGCGATGGTGCGAAGATGCGCAAGCGCCATCCGCGCCATGACGTCACCGCCGGTCAGCCCTTCGCCACCGCGGCGGGGTCCATCCACATCACCTCCCAGACGTAGCCGTCCGGATCCTCGACGCTGCGCGAGAACATGAAGCCGTGGTCCTGCGCCGGGTTCGGATCGGCGCGGCCGCCCGCCGCCGTGGTGCGCGTGAGCGTCGCGTTGACGGCGTCGCGGCTCGTTTCGCTGATCGCGATCAGCGTCTGGCTCTCGCGCCGCGCGTCGCCGATCGGCCGCTTGGTGAAGCCGCTGTAGCGCTCGTGCGTCAGCAGCATCACGCCGATCGTGTCCGACATCATCACGCAGCAGGACTTCTCGTCGGAGAAGTGCGGATTCACAGTGCCGCCGAGCGCCACGTAGAAGCCGGTCGCGGCCGCAAGGTTACGCACCGGCAGGTTCACGAAAATCATCTTGGACATCTCTACGCCCTCCTTTTCACACGGTACGAGCCGGGATATCGTCTCGCAGTATGTTACTAGCTGACATGTATCTTGCTGTCAAGATACATGCTGGCGAGATAACTTGCGAGATACATCATGGACCGCGCCGAAATCGCCATCGAGCAATGGGCCCGCGAGCGGCCCGACCTGCCTTCGCTGCCCATGGCGGTGCTGGGGCGGCTCGCCGAAGCGGCCGAGCGCGTGATGCGCGACCATCTCAATCCGCTGTTCGAGGCAGCGGGCCTGCAGGCCGGCGAGTTCGACGTGCTGGCGACGCTGCGACGCTCCGGCAAGCCCTACATGCTGTCGCCCACGAAACTCTATGAGGCGGCGATGATCTCGTCGGGCGGCATGACGGCGCGGCTCGACCGGCTGGAGCGCGCGGGCTTCATCGAGCGCCGCCCCGATCCGGGTGATCGCCGCGGCAAGCTGATCGCGCTCACCGACGCGGGTCGCAAAGTGACCGACGCGACGTTGACGAAGCATGTGGCGAACGAGCAGCGCATTCTTTCGACGCTGACACCGGCCGATCAGGAGAAGCTCAACGCGTTGCTGAAGAAGCTGATCGCGGGGCTGTAGCACGGCGTGCGCGGCGCTTATGTGAACACCATGCCAAAGCACAGTGCAGGTCTTCTTCTGTTTCGCCGCGAGGGCTCCGCGCTGGAGTTGCTGCTGGTGCACATGGGCGGGCCGTTCTGGGCGAAGAAGGACGACGGCGCGTGGTCGATTCCGAAAGGGCTTTATGAGGAGACGGAGGACGCGCTCGCTGCCGCGCGCCGCGAGTTCGAGGAGGAGACCGGCTGCTCGCCGCCGGACGGCGCGTTCGAGCTTGGAAGCTTCAAGCAAAGCGGCGGCAAGGTGATCGCGGCCTTCGCGGCCGAAGGCGATTTCGACCTGCGGAATTTCCGGAGCAACACGTTCGAGATGGAATGGCCGCCGCGCTCCGGCAAGATCGCGGAATTTCCGGAGGCGGATCGCGCCGGGTGGTTCGCGCCGGCGGACGCGCTGCGCAAGGTCACCAAGGGCCAGGTTGCGATCGTCGAGACGCTGCTGCGGAAGCTTGGCGCGAAAGCCTCTTGACGCCGAATATCCATCGAAATCCGCGTGTGCTTTAACGGCAAGCTACACCGACGAGAACGCCAGGATGCTGGCGATCGCGCTGTCGATCGGCGGACCGGCCGAAGGCGCGCTGCGCGACAAGGACCCGAGCGATCCGACCCGCACCTGGGAGCTGTGGAAGGCCAACGTGCTGAAGAAGGAGCACTGAGCGCGCAATGGCGCGCGCCCCTCACCGCTTCTCGACCGGCCCGAGCCCCATCCGGGTGACCACTGCCGCGGACTCCGGCGCGGCGAGAAAGCCGATCAGCGCCTTCGCGGCCTCGGGCTCCTTGGCCGCGGCGGTCAGCGCCGCCGAAAATGAAAAGCCCGGCTGCAGCTCGGCCGGAACTGCGCCGACGATGGACACGCCCGGGGTGTGGATCAGCTCGCTGACCTGCTGGAAGCCGATCTCCGCCTCGCCGCGCGCCACCACGGCGGCGACCGGCTCACCCGACGGCGGCCCGCGTACCTTGCGGCTCTTGCCCGCGACCTGATCGGCGATGCCGAGCTTTGCGTACATCACGTTGGCGATATAGGTGCCGCTGCCGCTGTCCGAATAGGCGATCGACTTGGCGTCGAGCAGCACCTTGCGGAACGCGTCGACGCTGCCGATGTCGGGCTTCGGCGCGCCCTCTTTCACCACCATGCCCATCAACGAACGGGCGAGCTCGACCTTGCTGTCGCCGCGCACGAGACCGCGCTTGGCGAGCTCGTCGGCCGAGCTGCTGTCGAGGATCACCAGGTCCGCGGTCTCGCCGCGCGAAAGCCGGTTCGGAATGGCTTCGGGCGAGTCGCCGATCGACGGTCCGCGCGTGGTGACCAGCTTATGGCCGCTCGCCTTCTCGAAGGCGGGCCCAAGCTCGGCATAGACCTGGTAGTAAGCCGCCGAGATCATCACATGGATGTCCGCGGCCGAAGCCGCCCGCGCGAACAGCAGCAGCACGACGCAGAGCGTCGATAGCAGACGAACGACCGATGCGAGATTCATGACGCGCCTCCCCTGCTCGGCTTTTGCTGCCGGCTTAGCAGTATCGTAGCCGTCAAGGTTATACGGTGGAAGGCGCTGCTTTGGTGCCGGGCGTGTCAACGCGGATGTAGATGCTGCTGGACGGCTGCTGCTCGAGCGTCGTCCGCAAGGCTGCCGGAAGCGGCTCGGTCGAGTAGTACGACACCACGACCGCCAGCGCGCCGGAGCCGATGAGATCGGCGAGCACCTGCTGCTGCCGCGCCAGCACGGCGTCGGCGTAGTAGGGCCGCTGCTCGGCATCGAACGGATCGACCACGATCACCAGCGCGTCCACCGGCAGATCGACGGCGCTCTTGGCCGTCGCGAGCCGCGCCTGCCCTTCCAGAAGCCACGCCTTGGCGATGGCCGGATCGGCGGCGAGCCCTGCGCGCAAGGTCTCGACGAACGGTTGCGGACGCGATGACTGCGCGAGCCTGCCGGCGGCAATGCGATCGCAGACCGATGCATAGGCCTGCTGCATGCGGTCGTCCTCGACCTTGAGCTGCTCCGCCCAGCGGCCGGCGCGATCGCGATCGCCGGTCTCGGCAAAGTAGTTCGCCAGCCGGTGGCAGACCGGCTCGCGCCAGATCGCATCGTCCTGGGCAAGCGCACTCAGGACCTCCACGGCGCCGGCATCGCCGTCGGCGAGCCGCACCGCGGCGTAAGTGAACGCGACCTTGCGGTCGCCGGGCGCCGCGGCGTGCAACGCGCCGAGCTCCTCGAGACCGCGTGCCGGATCGAGCCGGCGCATCGCCCTCGCCCGCTCGAGTCGCTGCGCCACCGGCCACGCCGCAGCGGTTGCGGGCTCGGCCGCAAGGAGCGGCGCTTCGAGCAATCGATAGCGCGCATGGGCGGCCGACCACGCGACGGTGTGCTCGTTGCGCCAGCGCGTGTTGTAGTTGGCAACAGCGGCTGGCCAATAGCCGCCAAGCAAACCCGAGCCGGCGAGCTGCTCGCGCGGCACAAGTTCCGGTTCGACGCCAAGTTTTGCCGCGCGCTCGGCCGTGCTCGGATGGGTATTGAGCCCGTCGCTTGCGCGCGACAGCTCCGAGGAGGCAAGACTCGCGAGGAGATCGGGCGAGGCACGCTCGAAGGCTGTGATCATCCGCCCCAGAAAATCGTCCGGCGGGGCAGGCTGCGTGCGCTGCCACTCGCGGAGGACGCGCGGAAACTCATCAGCGCACCATTTATCGAACACGGCGAGGCGCGTGAGCGCGCTGACAATCGGTGCGCCGCCGACGGCGCGGGCCGCATCTGCATCGGCCTCGTATTCGCAACGGCGCGACCACACCATGGCGCGGCGGCTGAACATCGGCACGAAAAACTCCGCCAGCATGGCGCCGGCGCGATCGAGCAGGCTGCTCTCCTCATCGGTCTGCTCGGCATGGGCCATCCAGTCGAGATGCGCCCAGTAAAGCCAGTGACCGAGCCGCCCGTGGCGGCGGGAGAAGTGGCCGAACTCGTGGGCGATGACGGCGCGCGTCTCGTCCTTGCCGAGCACGGCAAGCAGCGGCAGGCCGAGCGTCAGCACGCGCCGGGTGCCGATGACCCCGAACAGCCCGCGGCCCTCGCGCGCACTGGCGCTGGGGTCGTCGTCCAGCCGCACCTCCAATCGTCCGCGGACATCGATCTTCGTCTTGAGCTCGTCGAGCGCGACGTGAAGTTCGGGAGCATCTTTCTGCGCGAGGCTCTCGCCGTTGTCGCGAAGGCCGGGCCGCAGCACCCAGATGAGAAACACCACGCCCAGGCCGGCCATCACGCGGAGGCCGGTGCTGTTGAAGAACAGCGCGCCGATCACAATCGGCGCGGCGAATGGCGCCACGCGGATGAAGGTCAGCAGGATGTCACCGGCGATTGCCATCGAGGCCAAGCGCAAACGGTAGAGGCCCGGCCGCGCGGCTGCCGCTGCTTCGAGGCGCTGGACCTGGTCGGGAGCCGGCGTTGGAAGCGAGATGCTCATCGTGATGCCGCTGTCACCCCGGAAAAGAACGGCGGGCGCGGAGCCATGCCGGCTCCAGCTCCCGCGAATTCACAGTCTGGCACGGGCCTTTGAATTCTTTGTATATTTTTGCAAAGCGAAGCCATCTTGAGCAACACACTTCGCTCACCGATCGACATCATGGCCCGCCATGGCAAGCGCGACCTACAGGCTGTTCGCAGAGGCGCTGCGCGCGCAGCAGCAGATCGTCTGTGTGTACGGCGGACGCGCGCGCGAGATCTGTCCGGTCATTCTCGGCCATACGGACGGACAGGAGGTCGCGCTGACCTACCAATTTGGCGGGCAGAGCAACTCGCGCCTGCCGCCCGGCGGCGAGTGGCGCTGCCTCCTGTTGGCGAAGGTCAGCGAAGCCACGCTCCGCGACGGACCCTGGATCGTCGGCTCCGGTCACTCCCAGCCGCAGGGCTGCGTCAAGGAGGTCGATCTCGACGCAAATCCGCAGAGCCCGTATCGTCCCAAACGTCCTCTCAAGCGGCGTTGAGCCGACAGCCCGACCGAAGCAGGAAGCAGACCACCATGGCGCCTCACATCGACGGACCGCTTTATTACGAGACCATGGGCAAGAGCGGCCCGGTGATGGCCTTCGTGCATCCGAACCCGATGGACCAGTCGTGCTGGATCTTCCAGATGGCGCAGATGTCGACGTGGTATCGCTGCATCGCCATCGACCTGCCGGGCTACGGCAAGTCGCCGAAGGCGCAGGCGGGCCTCACCATGGCCGACGTCGCGCAGGCCTGCTGGGAGGCGATCGACGATGCCTATCCGGGCGAGCGCGCGATCCTCGTCGGCTGCTCGATCGGCTCGTCGATGCTGGTCTGGATGCACAACCACCGCCCGAACAAGACCGCGGCGCTGATCATGTGCGGCACCGGCTACAATCCGGGGAAGGAGTTCATCCCCGGCCGCATCGAGCGCTATCAGACCGAAGGCATCGGCTATCGCTTCGGCTACACCTTCGAGGACTTCAGCCCGGCGTTCCGCTCGACGCCCATGGCGCATTTCTTCGCCGAGTTGTTCACCGAGCGCAACCGGTTCGGCGATGTCGACACCATCATCACCCAGTTCAAGGCCTATCAGCAGCCCGAGCCCGAGAGCCATCACGCCCGGGTCGCCTGCCCGTCCATCATCCTCACCGGCAGCGAGGACAACACCCACAAGAGCGCGTTCGCGCTGCAGAAGCGCATCAAGAACTGCGAGATGAAGATCCTCTACGGCGCCGGCCACGCCTGCCAGATCGAGCAGCCCGGGCTGTTCAACCGCCATATGACCGAGTTTCTGACCGCGCATCAGCTGTTTCCAGGAGCCAACGCGCGGGGCTAAGCTTCGCGAGGCTTAGCTTCTTTTGGGGAGGCCTCCGATGACAGCCATCATCAAGCGCCGTGAGCTCCTGCTCGGCCTCGCCGCGCTGCCTTTGGCATCGCGCTTCGCGCTCGCCGAGACCTATCCGTCGCGGCCGGTGCGCATCATCGTGGCCACGTCAGCCGGCGGCGGCACCGATCTCGTCGCGCGCTTCATCGCGCAGTGGCTCGCCGAACGGCTCGGGCAATCCTTCGTGGTCGAGAACCGTCCGGGCGGCGGCAACAACATCGGCACCGAGATGGCGGCGCGTGCCCCTGCCGACGGCACCACGCTGTTCATGGCGAACACCGTCAACACCATCAACAACTCGCTCTACCAGAAGCTCAACTACAACTTCATCGACGACTTCGCGCCGGTCGCGAACGTGATGGGCACGCCGCTGCTCGTGCTGGTGCATCCGTCGGTTCAGGCGAACAACGCCGCCGAGCTGATCGCGCTCGCCAAAGCGAACCCCCACAAGCTCAATCTCGCCTCGGGTGGCATCGGCTCGACCGGCCACATGTCGGCCGAGCTGTTCCAGATGATGGCCGGCATCAAGCTCACCCATGTGCCGTATCGCGGCGAAGCGCCCGCCCTCACCGATCTGATCGGAGGCCAGGCGCAGGTGATGGTCTCGACCACCGGCTCGTCGCTGCAATACGCCAAGGCCGGCACGGTGCGCGCGCTCGCGACCACCACCGACGACCATGTGCCTGAGCTGCCCGGCGTGCCGCGGCTGTCGCAGGCCGTGCCGGGCTATCGCGCCAACGCCTGGAACGGGCTGTGCGCGCCGAAAGGCACCCCCGCCGAGATCGTCGCGCTGCTGAACAAAGAGGTGAACCTCGCGATCGCCGATCCGAAGATCAAGGAGCGCATCGCAAGCCTCGGCGGCGTCGCGCTGCCCGGCTCGCCCGAGGACTACGGCCGCACCATTGCGGCCGACACCGAGAAGTGGGCCAAGGTGGTGCAGTTCTCCGGCGCGAAGGTGAATTGAACAAGGATTGCGACGGCCGCCGGGACTGAACGCCGCTACTGCCTTTCGATCTTGGCGTCGTCCATCGCCTTGCGCCAGAACGCGGCCTCGGCCTTGAGCAGCGCCTCGAACTCCGCAGGCGTGCTCAACACCGGCTCGGAGCCGAAATTGGCGAGCTGCTGCTTGACGTCCGGCGCAGCCAGAACCTTGGCGGTGGTGTTGCTCAGCTTGTCGACGATCTCCCTCGGCGTGCCCGCCGGGGCAAGCAGGCCCGTGAAGGTGTCCGGCACCGGATCGGGCACACCCAGCTCCTTCAACGTCGGCACTTGTGGCAGCACGGCCGCACGTTTGGTGCCTGAAACCGCCAAGGCCCGCAACTGGCCGGCCTCGACCAGCGGCGGGATGGACGTCAACGCGACCGATGCAATCGGCGTGTGCCCGGCAACGGTCGATTGGGTCGCGGGCCCGCCGCCCGGGAACGGCACCGTCACAAGATCGAGCCCGAACGCCACCTTCATCAACTCGCCCAGCACATGGTTCGGCGTTCCGAGCCCCGGCATGCCGTAGCTGTACTTGCCGGGATTGGCGCGGACGAGCGCGATGAACTCCTGGAAGGTCTTCGCCGGCAACGATGGATGCACGATCAGAACGGCCGGCGTCGACGCCATGATCGAAACCGGCGTGAAGTCCTTGAAAGGATCGTAGGGGATCTTCTTGTAAAGCGCCGCATTGGTGATGAAGCTCGAGGCGCCAACCAGCAGCGAATAGCCGTCGGCGGCCTGACGGGCCGCGACGCCGATGCCGACATTGCTGCCGCCGCCGGCGTGGTTCTCGACATAGAACTGCTGTCCCAGCTCGGCCGACATCCGTTGCGCCCAGAGCCGAGCGACCGAATCCGTCACGCCGCCGGCCGAAAACGGCACGATCACCTTGACGGGCCGGTTGGGATAGCTGGCCGACGGGTCAGCCGCGGTTTGCGTGTGCCCCGGTGAGACCGACAGGATCGCGACACAGCAGGCCAGCACCAGAACCCGGAGTATTGATTTCATTTCAAGCCCTCAGACCTTTGGCCCGGCTCAAGAGCCAAAGGTTCGCAGGGTTTCGCGGCCCCCGCAATCGAGCAGTTTGAATTGAAGCGCCTGCTATTCGGCTCGTTTCGCCAAACCCACCAGCCAGCGGCGGATCACCGCCTCGTCGCCCGCTGAAATCCCGGCCCTCAACTCCGCGTCGGCTTTGACAGCGCGCTCCTTGCTGCGCGACAGCAAGGTCCGGCCCGCCCGGGTCAGCGCGATCACCTGGATGCGGCCGTGGACCGGATGATCGGACCGGGTGATCAGCCCCGCCCGTTCGAGATTGGTGATGATGCCGTGCACGGTCTGCGGCGTCAGCAGCGCGAGCCGCGCGACGTCGGCGCCGGAGATTCCCGGATAGGCGTCGAGCATCGTCAGCACCAGATACTGCGGCGGCGTGACGCCGAGATCGGCGAGGCTCCGCTCGAGCCGCAGCCGCACCGCGCCCGCCGCCTGGCGCAGCAGATAGGACAGGTAGCCGGCCTCGCCGCGCTTGCCCTCGCCGGGTTCCGGAACCTTCACAGGCGCGCCGGAGCGGCCGCGCGGTCTTGTGCTTTTCATCAGGGCCCTGATATATTATCAGGACACTGATAATAGAAGTGAGGCGTACCCGCAATGGATCGATCGATGGACACTGCACACACTGCACGGCTCGAATGGCAGGACTTCAAGGAGCTTGCGCCCGACGCCAATGCGGCTCTGCTGACGCTTTCGCAGGCCGCGGCCCATCACGGCTTCGACAAGGCCATGCTGGAATTGGTCAAGCTGCGGATTTCGCAGATCAACGCCTGCTCGTTCTGCGTCGCCTGGCATGTCGGCGCGGCTGAGCGCCTGGGAATTGCGCCCGAGAAGCTGCATACCCTCGCGGTCTGGCGCGGCGTGCCGGCGTTTGACGAGCGCGAGCGTGCCGCGCTGGCCTGGGCCGAAGCCGTGACTGCCATTGCGGATGGCGTGCCCGATGAGGTCTACGCGCAGGTCCGCGCGGTGTTCACCGACCGGGAGCTTGCCTTCCTCACGTCGGCCGTCGTCGCGACCAACGCCTGGAACCGGTTGTGCGGCGCCTATCGTTTCACCCCGCCCGCCATCGCCCAATCGGCCGCCGCATGATCACCGCCGCCGCAACCCCGCAGTCCCAACAGGTCTGGCTTGCTCTCTCGCTGGGGGCGGCCGCTGCCCTTTGGCTCGCCGCGAAGCCGGTCACCCAGGCGGCAAGCGCGCTGCCGTGGATCCTGTGCAGCACGAGCAACAGCCAGCCGGCGAGACCCCGGTCGGTGGTCACGACCTTGCGCTCGGAGCCGCTCGTCACCGCGGCCGGAAAATACGTGACGATGCAGCTGGTGCATCTGCCGCCCATGGCGTTTTCGCCGCGCCACGTCCATGGCGGCGACGTCACCGCCTACGTACTCAAGGGCACGGTCCGCTCCGAGCACGCCGGCCTGCCCGCGGCGGCCTATCACGAGGGCGAGGTGTTCTACGAACCCTATGGGACGACGCACGTGTTCATCGAAAACCCGAGCGCGACCGAAAGCGCGGACGTGCTCGCCATCACGGTCCATGACAAAGGGGCGCCGCTGACCACCTTTCTGGACTGAGTGTTTCCGGGCCGGCTGAACGCCTAAGCGAGACGGAACCCGGGAACCGCAGTTCTGGTTATGTCTGCGACGACCGGGTTCCCGACCCCTATTGAGATCGGCCCCCGACGGCGTCCAGTAGGAGTACAGCCCATGAGAATGGTGTTGCTGACCGCAGCCGCGGCTGCGGCGCTTGTCTCCGCATTGATGGCGGCGCAAGCGCAACAGGGCGAACAGGCCCCGACCATCCAGCCCCGAGCGGTGCAAACGGAAACGATCCGGCGCCCGGCCCAGTCCAGCCAACCGGCCGGCCAAGTGGCCGGTCAACCGACCACCGACAGCCGAGGCAATGAAACCGCCACGACGGATCGGCCAACTGTGCAACAGCCGCCCGCGACGCGACGGACGGCACGTTCGCCGCGCCAGCGCGCCGCCGAGCGGCACCGTGCGCGGACCGTGCAGACACGCACGGTGCGCACGCGTCGGCCTGTAACCACCGGTCAGGCGCCGCGCGCATCGAGCGTGGTTCTGCCGGCCCGCTCCGGCACGCCATACGCTCAGGCAACCATCGTGCAGCGTGGCGCAGCGCGGCCCGGCGACAGGATCGTGCTGACCGAGCCGCAGGTGACGAGCCTCAATGCCGCGTTCACCGACTACATCGGCCGGATGAATGTGTGGTCGCGGCCGCCGTGGGACGTTCCGGCCACGGTCGGCGCCACGGTGCCGGGGTGGATCCAGGTTTACGGCGTGCCGGCCGAGATCGTCGCGATCTATCCGGACTTTGCCGGCGAGCAGTTCGTGGTGATCGGCGACGACATCGTGGTGATCGAGCCGGTCACCCGCCGGATCGTCGCGATGATCTCGCGCACCAGCAACACCGCCGTGCTGGAGACACAGCCTTCGACCACGGGCGTGGCGGTGGCTCTGCCGCCGGAGGAGCGTGTCCGGCTCACGCGGTCGCAGATCGCCACCATCCGCACGGTGCTGCGCGACCGGAGCTGCCGCTATGAGCGGCCCGCCGGTTTCTTCATCGGCAGCGTGGTGCCGACAACCGCGCCGGTCTGCGCGTTCCCGGATCGCGTGGTCGCCGCGGTGCCGGACATCGCGGACTATCGCTTCATCACGCGCCGCAACGCGGTCGTGGTGGTCGACCCGGCCGACGGCCGGGTGGTCACCGTGCTGCGGTAGCTTGTCGGCTTCGAAGCCAATGCGGCGCCGCTCCTGTCGGGGCGGCGCCGCGCATCTTTCAGAACCCGCTATGGTGACATGAGCAAGACCTTCAAGCGCGGCGATCACGTCAGCTGGAGTTCGGAGGCCGGCCGCGTCAGAGGCCGCATCATCCGGGTGCATACCAAGGACGTCGATTACAAAGGCTACGTCCACCACGCCAGCAAGGACGAGCCTCAGTATGAGATCAAGAGCGACAAGACGGACCATGTCGCCCTGCACAAAGGCAGAGTATTGAGACGTCTTCGCCGCTAGTTGATCGAGGTGTCACGTGGACGATGCGCATCTGCTGGGCCAAGCCATCCTGTCCGCGCGGTCGGACGCCATCGTCGCCGCCGACCGCGACGGCATCATCCGCTTCTGGAATCCCGGCGCCGAGCGCATTTTCGGTCACGCGAGCAGCGAGGCCATCGGGCAATCGCTCGATATCATCATTCCGGAGCGCTTGCGGAAGCGGCACTGGGACGGCTTTCACCACACCATGGCAACCGGCCACAGCCGCTATGGCGAGGGCGACCTGCTCTCGGTGCCGGCGCTTCGCAAGGACGGTGCAACCATCTCGGTCGAGTTCACCATCGTACCTCTCAAAACCGAAACGGGTCACATGACCGGGATGGTGGCGGTTATGCGCGACGTGACGGCGCGCTTCGAAGAGATGCGGCAGCTGAAGCGGAAGCTGGCAGAGCTCACGAAGCCCGGATAGCGAGACCTGCAGATGGCAAATCCGTTCTATACGATCGGCCATTCGACGCACCCGCTCGACGAATTCATCGGCCTGCTGCGGAGCGTCGACGTCACGCTCGTCGTCGACGTGCGGACGGTGCCGCGGTCACGCACCAACCCGCAATATAACGCGGATACTCTGGCGCCGGCGCTGCGGGACGTCCAGATCGGCTACGAGCGCATTGCCGCGCTTGGCGGATTGCGCTCCCGTCAGCGGCAGGTGCCGGCCGACGTCAATGGTTTCTGGGAGAACGCAAGCTTTCACAATTACGCCGACTACGCCATGGGCGATCAATTCCGCGAAGGCCTTGCGCAGCTGCGCGAGCTCGGCCATGCCCGGTGCTGCGCGATCATGTGTGCCGAGGCGGTGTGGTGGCGCTGCCATCGCCGCATCATTGCCGATTATCTGCTGGCTGCCGGGGAAACCGTGCTTCACATCATGGGGCCGGACAATATCGTACCCGCCAGGCTGACCGACGGCGCGAAGCCGGACTCTTCCGGCGTGCTGACCTATCCGGCCGCGGCCTGAAATCAACGTGCGGCTCATGCCGCACGCCGCGGCGCCGCGCCCTTCGGCCTTCCGGGATAGGCGCATTCCGCAAGCGTGGTCTTGTCGAGCTCCCGCATGAAAGCCTCTCGCGCGGCGGCCAGCCGTTGCTTCAGGCGGCAGCGCGGGAGAAGGACACAGTCGCCGCCATCTTCCCGGAAGCATTCGACCAGAGCCTGGCGCTGCTCCAGCGCCCGCACGACCTCGCCCAGCGTGATCGCCTGCGGCGGCCGCGCCAGCCGGAAGCCGCCGCCGGCGCCGCGCTGGGTCGCGACAAATCCGCTCTCGGCCAGGTCGCGCACCACCTTGATGAGATGGTTCCGCGATATGCCGAATTCGGCCGCGATCTCGTTGGTCGAGAACGAACGGGCCGGCTCGCCCGCAAGCCGCATCAAGGCGCGCAGGCCAAAATCCGTGAAGGCGGTCAGTCGCATGAAGTGACCTCAAACGGTGCCGTACCGACCCCTCGCTTCGCTCGCCGGCGCGACGATGGCCTCAAGCGGCGAGACGGTTGCAATTCTCACCTTATCCTTTAAATAGGCATCCTGTATACCTATTCAGTGGAGATCGCCTTGGACACGGCGGAACGTCGCGCGCAGATCACGGCCGAGATCGTGGCGCGCACCGGAATCACCGAAGCCATGATCGAACGGCTGGTCCGCGGCTTCTACGCCAAGGTCCGCCAGGACGCGGTGCTGGCGCCGGTGTTCGAGGCCCGCATCCAGGACTGGGAGCCGCATCTCGAACGGATGTGCGCGTTCTGGTCGTCGGTCGCGCTGATGTCGGGCCGCTATCACGGCAGCCCGATGGCCAAGCACATGCCGCTCCCCATCGACGCCGGTCATTTCGACCGCTGGCTTGCGCTGTTCGAGGCGACCGCCCGCGAGATCTGTCCGCCGGAGGCCGAGGCGCATTTCGTCGAGCGCGCCCGGCGCATTGCCGAAAGCCTCGAGCTCGGCGTTGCCAGCCGGCATGGCGTGCTGCCCAAGACCGGCGAGAGGTTTCGTCTCCCGGATATCTCGCCCTCCGGCCTCTCGTGAGCTACACCCACAACGGCCTCAAAACTCCCGCAGCGTGTCGCGCAGATGCGCTTTGGTATACGCGGTGCGCACCAGCCCGCGCCGCTGCAGCGCCGGGACCAGCGCTTCGGTGATCTCGCTGGTGTAGCGACGGCTGTTGTTGCGGAACGGGCTCTTGATCAGGAAGCCGTCGCCGCCGACCGCCTCCATCACCTCGCCCATCCGGTCCGCGATCGTCTCGGGCGTCCCGACCAGCTCGACCGATGAGCTGGTGCCGCCGTCGGCCGCAAGCTGCCGCAACGTCTTGCCGCTGCCGAACTGCTGGAACTTGTCGAGCGAGCCCTGCTCGCCGTTGGTCGTGAGCTTCCCCGGCAGCGGCTTGTCCAGGTCGTATTTCGAGAAATCGACATCGGTGAACGAGCCGAACTTGGCGAGCGCGTGCTCGACAAAGCCGGTCGAGCTTACGAACTCGTTGTACTTCTCACGCGCCTCCGCTTCGGTCGCGCCGAAGAACGGCGCCGCCAGGAACAGCACCTTGATGTCATCGGGGTTACGTCCCATCGCAGCGGCCTTGCCGCGGACATCATCCCGATAGGCCTTCATGCCTTCGATGCCGTTCGCCACCGCGATGATGGAATCGGCATGCTTTGCCGCAAAGGCGCGTCCGGTCGGCGAGCCGCCGGCCTGCACATAGGTCGGACGCCCTTGCGGGCACGGCACCGTGTTCAACGGACCGCGGCATTTGAAGAACTGACCCTCGAAGTTGATCGGCCGGACCTTGGTGAAGTCGGCGTAAGTATCGGTCTCCCGGTCCATCACCACCGCGTCGGGGTCCCACGACGCAAACAGCTGGTTCACCACGTCCATGTATTCGTGCGCCATGGCGTAGCGCAGCTCGCGCGGCGGCAATTTGTCGAGGCCGAAGTTCTGCGCCGCCGTGTCTTCGCCGCTGGTGACGATGTTCCAGCCGAAGCGGCCCTCGGCGATGTTGTCGATCGTGGCGCAAAGCCGTGCCAGGAGAAACGGCGGATAGGCCATGGTGGAGAGCGTCGACACGATGCCCAAGCGGGTGGTCGAGGCGGCGACCAACGTGGCGAGCGGCGCCGGATCGTGCTTGGGCACCATGATCGCCTTTTTCAGGTACATCTCGGTGCTGTGGCCGTAGGCGTCCGACAGCATCAAGGTGTCTTCGAGCATCAGGTAGTCGAAACAGGCCCGCTCGAGCTGCTGGGCCATCTCGACGTAGTATCGTCCGTTCCAGGGCCTGCCACCGCCCGAGGCGTAAGGGTCGTTCCATTCGTCCACGGTGAAGTTGGTGAACCACCCGAGGTGAAATTTTTTCGGCATTTTGCGTCCCTCCGCTGCGAACCCGGCAGACAGGAGGCAAATCATGTGCCGCGAGGCTGCGAGATCATCTATGCCTGAGGCTGGCGCGCGCGTCCGGGGCTCACCAAATGGATCGGTGTTCAAGCTCGGTCGAAATTGGGAGCAACCCGATGAATGCGCGCACGCGGGAAAGATGGCCGGATATCCCCTACGCGCCGTGGCGCGAGACCTGTGCGGCGCTGCATCTTTATTGCCAGGTCGTGGGGAAATACCGGCTCGCCCGCACACCCTGGGTGAACCATTCGTGGCATGCAACGCTCTATCCCAACGCCCGCGGCTTCACGACCGGACTGGTGCCGGATCGACCCGGCGCGATCGAGCTGAGCCTCGATCTGATCGATCATCAGGTGGTCGGAGCGGCGACCGATGGACGCATCGGCCGGTTTGCGCTTGGCCCGATGTCGGTCGCTTCGTTCCATGGCCGCGTGCTGGATCTCATTCGCAGTCTCGGCGGCACCGCGGAGCTGAACGGCACGCCCAACGAAATTCCGGACCCTGTGCCGTTCGCCGAGGACCAGCTCGAACGTCCCTATGATGCCGACGCGGTGACGCGTTTCTTTCGCGCAAGCGCGGCGGTGACGAACGTGCTCCAGACCTTCCGCACCGGCTATCTCGGCAAGGTCAGCCCGGTGCATCTGTTCTGGGGCAGCTTCGACCTTGCGGTGACGCGCTTCTCCGGCCGGCGTGCGCCGCTTCATCCCGGCGGCATCCCGGCCTTGCCCGACGAGGTCACCCGCGAAGCCTACAGCCACGAGGTCTCGTCGGCCGGCTTCTGGCCGGGCAGCGGCGCCATCGACTTTCCGGCGTTCTATTCCTACGCCTATCCGACTCCGGACGGTTTTGCGGCGGCGAAGATTTCCCCGGACGCCGCGTACCACGACAAGAATCTCGGAGAATTCCTGCTGCCCTATAACGCGGTCCGGCGCGCCGATGACCCTGAAGCCACGCTGATGAGCTTCCTGCAAAGCACGTATCGCGCCGCGGCCGATCTCGCGCGGTGGGATACCGCCGCGCTCGAATGCCCGATTGGACAGCCGCGGCGACCCAGACCCCTATAAGAGCTTCTATAAGCGCGTCGCACCGACGCACTAGCTTCACGACAAAAAGCAACTGATACTTCCCGCCAAGAAGCGTCGACGACCGGCGCTGCCCAGGGAGGAACCATGAGAACAGCGGCAACGCTGCTTGCCATCGGCATTGTCGTCGCGGTCTTGCCGACACAAGTCCTGCCGGCGCGCGCGCAAGACTATCCCACGAGGCCGATCACCATCGTGTCGGCGCAGGCTTCGGGTGGCGCGAGCGATACGATCGTCCGCGCCGTCCAGGAGCAGCTGCAAGCGGCACTCGGCCAGCCGATCGTGCTGGAGAACCGGCCCGGCGCCAGCGGCAATGTCGGCGCGGCGCAAGTCGCCCGCGCGGCGCCCGACGGACACACGCTGATGATCGGCACCGATGCCATGATGACGTCGAACGTGCATCTGTTCAAAAGCATGCCGTTCGACCCCGCGAAAGATTTCGCGCCGATCACCTATGCGGGCACCAACGTCATCGTGCTGGCGGTGCATGCCGACCTGCCGGCCAAGTCGGTCGCCGATCTGATCGCCTACGCCAAGGCCAATCCGGGCAAGCTGCAGTTCGGCACCTCGGGCGTCGCCTCGCCGCATCATCTGGCCGGCGAGCTTCTCAAGCTCAAGACCGGGATCGATATCGCGCATGTGCCCTATCGCGGCGGCGCGCTGTCGGCCAATGATCTGGCCGGCGGCCACATCGGCATGGCGTTCCTCAGCTATTCGGCCGCGGCGCCGCTCATCCCGACCGGCAAGATCCGGATCCTCGCGGTGGTCGAGAAGACCCGCTACGCGCCGTTGCCGGACGTGCCGACCGTCGCCGAGACCATCCCGGGCTATGAGATGTCGTCCTGGCTCGGCTTCTTCGCACCGGCTGCGACGCCCGCGCCGATCGTGAAGCGGCTGCACGACGAGCTCGCGAAAATCCTGAAGACCGATCTGGTGAAGGAACGTCTTGCCGCCGTCGGCATCGCCGTGGTGGCGGGAACGCCGGCGGAGCTCGCCGAGACGGTGCGCAGCGGCATCGCGGTGCGCGGCGAGCTGGTGAAGGCCGCGAAGATCGAGCCGCAGTAAAGGCGGTCGTCATTCCGGGGCGCGCCGAAGGCGCGAACCCGGAATCCAGACGAGGAGGGAATCCCGGTTGCTCTGGATTCCGGGTTCGCTCGCTTCGCGCCCCGGAATGACCGTGGAAAGAGACGCTACCCCTTCCCCCGGCCCCCGCTCGGCGGCAGCTTGGCGATCTCCTTGATCGCATCGCGGTTCGGCTCGAAGCCCAGCCCCGGCGCTTCGGACATGGTGAAGGTACCGTCCTTCGGCTCGGGCAGGCCGGTAAAAATCTGCCGGCACATCTCGACCGCGAGATAATGGTGCTCGACCAGCGTGCCGTTCGACACGCCGGCCTGCAGATGCATGTTGTGGAAGCCCCAAGCGCCGCCGTTGGCGATCGACACGTTGAACGCGTTCGCCATCCCGGCGATCTTCACGCATTGCGAATAGCCGCCGGTGATGATCGCATTCGGCTGCGCATAGTCGATCGCCTGCGCCATCAGCAGATCCCGGAAGCGGAACGATAGGCCCTCGTTCTGCCCGCACGCCAGCGGGATGCCGACCGAGCGGCGCAGCTGCGCCATGGCCTGCACGTCGTTCTGCGTCAGCGGCTCCTCGAAGAACGAGATGCCGAACGGCTTCACCATCTCGGCCAGTTTCGTGGCGTGATAGAGATCGAGATTGCAGTTGGCGTCGATGAAAAGCTCGACGTCGGGCCCCACCGCCTCGCGGACCGCGCGGACCCGCGCCGCATCCTCGCGGATCACGTCCATGATGGGATGGCTGTCGCGCTTCTTCAGCGCCTCGTTGCCGACCGTCATCTTGAGCCGCTTGAAGCCCTGCGAGACCCAGAGCTTGGCCGCGGCCGCGAGCTGCTCGCGGTCGAAAAAGCCGAAGCCGAAGGTGGCATAGACCGGCACCTTCGGATGCGCGCCGCCGAGCAGCCGCCACACCGGCTGGCCGAACGCCTTGCCCTTGATGTCCCACAGCGCCACGTCGATGGCGGCGAGCGCATGCGCCGCATAGCCGGTCTGGCCGCGCGGCATCAGCGTCCAATAGAGCTTGTCCCAGATGCGCTCATGGGCGAGCGGATCGTCGCCGAGGATCGCCGGTCCCGCGACGCCGTTGACGATCTGCTCAATCACTTCTTCTTCGGTGATTCCGGTGAGGCCGTGGCCGATCAGCCCGGTGTCGGTCTCGACCTCGACATAGCAGCCCGACAGCGACGACGTCTTGTCGACGCCGACGAGCCGGATGTGCAGCGGAACGTTGAGCGGCGTGGCGGTGACGCGGGTGATTTTCATGGGCGGCACCTTACGATGCCGCGGCGGCTGTTCCAATCGTCAGCCCGTCGATGAATCCGCGTTTCGATCGAGCGCTGCTATATTCGCCGCATCCGGCCCACGACGGCCGCCGCCAAAAGATCACGCGACAGACCGCTGACCGATCAGAAAGGAATCGCCCATGAGAATCCCGCTGCGGCTTCAGCCCATGGTGATCGCTCTCACCCTGATCAACCTTGGCATTCTTGGCGTGGTTGTTTCGCGGGAGCAGGCGATCGCCGCATCCACCGCCGCCCCGGACGGCATCCTTCGCGGCCGCGGCCTGCAGATCGTCGACGACAACGGCAAGGTCAGGGCCAGCATCACGATCCATCCGGCCACGAAGCAATCGGACGGCTCGATCTATCCTGAAACCGTGCTGCTGCGGATGATCACGTCAGCAGGGCGACCGGTCGTGAAGATCGCTTCATCCGATGACGGCGGAGGCGTGACGCTCTCCGCAGCCGAGGGTCTCGCCTATGCCCAGGTTCTGACGCGCGGCAACGATCCGAAGCTCGTCATCGTCGACAGCGCCGGCAAGGAGACCTCAAGGCTGCCTTAGGCCTTGCCTCCCGGCTTCGGATTGCGCGCCGCGATGCTTCTCCATCCGCAATAAAAAAGCGCCCCGCATGGCGGGGCGCAGTTTGAAACGCTCATTCAGTCAGTGGGACCAACTAAGGGCTAGGCAGCTACTTCAGTCCGTCCTGCACAGCGGTGAAGGTCGAGACCAGCTTGTCCTTCGTCGCGCCGAGAGCGCCGATGATCGCCACCGAGATGCCGGCCGCGATCAGGCCGTATTCGATGGCAGTGGCACCGGACTCATCCTGCAGAAAACGCTTCGTCGCCTCCAAGATACGCATACGCTCATACTCCCTGTAAGCGTCAGGTATTCCCCGACGTTTTCCCAAATAAGTTGTATCCGTTGCGCATACGTAAATTCCCGTACAGAAACTCCAGCCCATTGAATTTCCAGGAAAAATACGTGTTTTTGGCAACTCGTCTAAGTTGTTTCCATTGCACAAGTTTTCTGAAATTTCTCGCCTATCGCAATGACGATGAAAAATTTTCGGCCTCCTAACGCCTAACGGCGCCTCACAACCGCTAACGGGCAATTCCCCGACCCCCGCGCCATTCTCACGGCGTCAGACGGACCGGCCTAACCCCGGCGTGGTCCCGGTCTTGGTCAGGGAGAACACGATGCGCACACAAGGTTCGGAAGTCGTCCAGCAAGACCGGCGCCGGCTCTTGAGCACCACGGCGATGGCGATCGCCGCGGTCGTGGCCCGTGCACTGTTCGCCGGAAGCGCGCTCACCTCGACCGCGCTGGCGCAGAGCGCCAACACGGCCGCGCCCGCGGCAATGCAGAGCGCAACGAGCGCCGACCTCGAGCATCACACGGTGAAGATCGACGGCACGCGCTTCCACTATGTGACGGCGGGCAGCGGCGAGCCGGTGCTGCTGCTGCCGGGCTGGCCCGAGAGCTGGCTCGCCTGGCGGAAGGTCGTGCCGCTGCTGGTCAAGGCCGGCCGCAAGGTCATCGTGCTCGATCCGCGCGGCTTCGGCGAGAGCGACAAGCCGGCCGGCGGCTACGATCTCGACACAGCGGCGCGCGATCTGCACCGCTTCCTCGAAGTCACCAACCTCGCGCAGCCGGGCGGCATCGACATCGTCGCCCACGACGTCGGCACCTGGATCGGGCACGCCCACGCCGCGAATTATCCGGCGGACGTCAAGCGGCTGGTGCTGACCGAGTCGAACATTCCTGGCGTGACGGCCTTCGGCGGCGGAATTCCGAGCGAGGCCGTGAACCTGAAGAGCTGGCAATTCGCCTTCAACCGGCTGAACGATCTGCCGGAGATCCTGATCCAGGGCCGCGAGCGCGAATACCTGACGTGGCTGTTCGCGACCAAGAGCTATCGGACCCATGCGATCGATGCGGCCGCGCTCGATACGTATGTGCGGCAGTATTCCGCGCCCGGCGCGTTGCGCGCGGGCTTCGCCTGGTACCGCGAGAACTTCAACGCCGAGGGCCTGGCGCAGGCGAAGACGCGCGGTGCCAAGCGGCTGACCATGCCTGTGCTGGCGCTCGGCGGCTCCGAAGGCGTGGGCGATGCGCTGCGCGCGACTGTCGCCACCATCGGCGATCGCGTCGAGGGCGGCTCGATCGCCGGATCGGACAACGCCGGCTGCGGTCACTTTCTCCCCGAAGAATGCCCGGTCGAGCTGACCGATGCGGTCCTCAAGTTCTGGGCTCGCAACAGCTAACCGGCCCTCACAACCCCTAACGAGCAATTCCCAGACCACGACGCCAATATCACGGCACATCAACCGACCAAGCCAAAGGAGACCACCATGACCACCACCACTCTGGAACGCAACGAAGCCGCAACCAAAGCCCCGAGCGCGCGGCGGCTCGACATGAAGCTCGAGGTCATCGTCATTCCGGTATCGGATGTCGACCGCTCGAAGGAGTTCTACGCCAAGCTCGGCTGGCGGCTCGACGCCGAGTTCGTCGGCGACGACTATCGCGTGATCCAGTTCACGCCGCCGGGCTCCGGCAGCTCGGTGATCTTCGGCAAGAACGTCACCGCGGCGGCGCCTGGCTCCGCCCAGGGACTCTATCTTGTCGTCTCCGACATCGAGGCCACGCGCAAGGAGCTGATCGCCCGCGGCATCAAGGTCAGCGAGACCTTCCACGGCGACGGCGTCTACGCCGGACCGGACGAGCCGTACCTGTTCGGACGGCGCCGCGTCAGCGGTCCTGATCCCGAGCATCGCACCTACCGCTCGTTCGCCTCGTTCAACGATCCGGACGGCAACGGCTGGCTGTTCCAGGAGGTCACCGCGCGGCTGCCCGGTCGCGTCGAAGGGGACACGACGTTCAGCTCGTCACCCGATCTGGCGAGTGCGCTCCGTCGTGCAGCCGTCGCGCATGGCGAGCACGAGAAGCGGAACGGCGGCAAGCACGACGAGAACTGGGCGGACTGGTACGCCGAATACATCGTCCGCGAGCAGGCAGGCCTTGAGCTGCCGCAGTAAGCGGCAGCAGCAACGTCATCAATTTGAAGGAGATCACGATGTTTATGCCATTCAGAACTTTTCCGATTGCGTCGCTTGCTCTCGCCGCAATGCTGGCGACTGCCGTGCCAATTGCTTCGGCGCAGGCCCAGCAGCCGGCCGGGATCAAGCGAACCGACCTGCAGCGGCACGATCTCAGCGCCCCCGGACGCGAGGTCTTCCAGGTGCGCGTCGATTTCGCGCCGGGCGCGGCCTTCGGCCGGCACACGCATCCGGGCGAGGAGATCATCTACGTGATCGAGGGCTCGCTGGAATACGAGGTCGAGGGCAAGCCGCCGGTGACGCTCAAGGCCGGTGACGTGCTCTTCGTCCCGACCGGAACGGTCCATGCGGCGAAGAACGTCGGCACCGTCAACGCGGCGGAGCTTGCGACGTACATCCTCGAAAAGGGCAAGCCACCGCTCACGCTGGCGAAGTGAGGGCTTCGGATCGGGCTTCCGTCCGATTTCGTTACCTCACGCGCCGGAATGCGCATGCGTGTCCGGTGTTCTCCTGTACAGCAACAGGTACACGCCGAGGGAGACCTCTCATGAAACCACTGGCACGCATGGCAGTCTTGGGACTCATCATGATTGCGGGCACGGCACCGGGACGTGGCGGCGAGTACCACTGGTGCGCCAACGACGGGCAAAGCCGGAGCGGCGGGCTTGCCTGCTACTACGCGACGCTCGACCAATGCAAGGCAGCCGTTTCCGGAAGCGGAGCGTTTTGCATGCCGAACTACGCAGACCCGGAGCGGCAAGCCAGCTCGATGCCCCACAAGCGCCGCTGACGGTCTCAGCCCAATGTCGCCAGCAGGCGTTGGGCGGCTTGCAGATCGGGGGTCTCCAACCCCTCGACGAACTGGTCGAACACGGGCTGCAGCAGCTCGCGGGCTTTCTTGCGCTTGCCCTGCTCGGCCCAGAGCGCCGCGAGATCGGTCGCGGTGCGGAGCTCCCAGGCGGGTGCCCCCTGGCGCCGACTCAGCTCCAACGATTGCGTGAAGCATTTTTCCGCTTCGTCGATGCGACGCTGCGGCAACGCCAGCAGCAAGGTGCCCTTCAGCCGCAGCAGCTCCGGCATGAACAGCACGTCGCCGTTGGTCTCGACCCGCCGGATCGCCTCGTCGACCAGCGTCATGGCCTCGGGGAATTGCCCGGTCGCAGCGAGACCTTGCACCAGCGCGATTTTGAATCCGGTTGCCAGCAGCTCGTAACCCACCGCGTGGATGGCCTTGAGACACGCGCGCAGATCCGCGACGCCGGCTTTTGCTTCGCCGCGCCGGACGGCGAGCGCGCCTTGATAGCCGCGGCCGACGGCCAGATAGGGCCCGAGAGAATGGGATTGCGAGTGGTCGATGAAGCGTTCGATGTAGTGCTCGGCGCTGTCGAAATCGCCGGCCGCAAGGAACACGGCGATGCTCCAGATCAGCGCTCTGGACAACGGCACCGGATGGCCTGTCGCGTCCGCGTCGTCGATGCTCTGGTGTGCACGGTCCACCGCCTGCACCGGATGGCCTTGCAACCACAACACTCTCGCCAACGCGATGCCGGCGAAATTGTAGTGCTCGTAGTCGACATAGATCGTGCTGGTCTGCCGGTGCCCCGGCCCAGGGCGCAGCGCCGCCTCGAGCTCGACGCGCGCGCCCTCGAGATCGCCGCCATGATACAGCGAGACTCCGAGAAAGCAGTGCGCCAGCGCGACGGCGACCGGATCGTCCATGAGCTCCGAAACCGCGAAGCTCCTTTTGGCGTAGTCCAGGTTCGTCTTGAAGTCGGCGATGCGGTGATGAAACATGTAAAGCAGACTGAGCATCTGCAGCTGATTGGGCGCGTCGCCCAGGTCTTCGGCGATCGCGAGACTCCGGACCAGGGCCGCTTTCGCCGCGTTGCTGTTGCCACGCGTCAACATCAGCGACACGCCCAAGGCGGCCTGCAGGTGCATCTCCTCGGGTCCCGATCGCGTCGCATCGTCGAGCGCCGCAATGCCGCGCTCCGACCAGGCATGACACTCCGGCAGCAGCGACATCGTCAGGAACACCGGCGCCGCCGCGGCCGCGAGTCCGACACCGACCTCCACATGACCCTTTTCGCCAAAACACCATTTCAACGCCGCGCGGACATTGTTGAGCGCGGCAAAATGCGGCGACCGCTCGGTGCCGGTCGACAGCGTGGTCCATTCGGTCCCGGTCTGCTCCAGCCAGCGCCGGAAATAGCTCGCGTGGCGGACCGCAAGGTCCGTGGCCTCGGCTTCGTCAATGCCGATCTCGAGCGCGTAAGCGCGCGTGGTGTCGAGGAGCCGGTAGCGGATCATCGCCCCGATCGGGCGCGTCGCCAGCATCGATTTCGCGACCAGGCTGTCGATCGCGCCGAACACCGCCGATCGATCCAGCGTCGCGCTGGTGACGACCTCCAGCGCCGCATCGAGCGTGAAATGCCCGACGAACACCGCAAGCCTGCGCAGCACCGCGCGCTCGGCGCCGGACAGGAGCCCGTAGCTCCAGTCGAGCGTGGCCTGCAGTGTCTTCTGGCGCGGCGGCGCAGTGCGCGAGCCGTGCCACAGCAGGTTCAGGCGCTGGTCGAGCAGCGCCGCAGTCTGCTGCAGGCCGTGGGATTCGACGCGCCGTGCCGCGAGCTCGATCGCGAGCGCCACGCCGTCGAGCTTGCGGCAGATGTCGGCCAGAATCGGCGCTTCCGCATCGCTGATGTCGAGACGCGCGCCGCTCGCGGCGGCGCGTTCGAGAAACAGCTGCGTTGCCGGAAACTCCTGCACGGCCGCAGCCGTCAGTCCCGGCGCGTCGGGCGGACAGGCCAGCGCATCGAGCCGGTAGACATGCTCGCGCTCGACGCGCAGCGCCTCGCGGCTGGTCGCCAGGATGTGGACCTGCGGCGCGAACTCCATGATGTTCTCGGCAAGCGCCGCGACCGCTTCGACGAGATGCTCGCAGGTGTCGAGGATCAGCAGCAGCCGCTTGTCGTGCAGGTGCCCCATCAGGCTCGGCTGCACATCGTCGGACTGCACCGAGAGCCCGAGCATCGAAGCCGCAGCCGTGGTCACGAGTTTCGGATCGCTCAGCATCCCGAGATCGACGAACAGCACCGCGCCATGAAACGCTTCGGCCAGATGATGGCCTATCGCAACCGCAACCGTGGTCTTGCCGACGCCGCCGGCGCCGACGATGGTGACAAAGCGCGACGCGATCAGCTGCGCCGACAGCTTGAGGACGTCGTCGTCGCGGCCGACCATCCGGCTCAACCGGTTGGGAAGGTTGGCGTGCGGAAAATGTGCGGCCGGAACGATCGGCGCATCGGCGGCCGGCGCCGCCTCGCGCGCGCTCCCCGCCCGCGACACCGGCGCGACGAAGCAATAGCCCCGGCCGGCCAGCGTCGTGATGTATCGCGCGCCGTCCTTGCCGTCGCCGAGCGCCTTGCGGAGGCCGGCCATGTGAAACCGCAGGCTGCCTTCGTCGACCGTGACGTCCGGCCAGACCCGCGACATCAGATCCTTCTTGCTGACCACCTCGTTGGGCGTCGACATCAGCACGATCAGGATGTCGAGCGCGCGGCCGCCCAGGTCCACGGGAACGCCCGCCTTGGTGAGCAGCCTTTCGCTCGCGATGAGGTTGAAGGGACCAAACGACAAGCCGTCTTTGGTCTGCGCTGATGCTGTCGCCATGGCTCTCGGAGCCCGCCAATCGGGCCGTACTTTAGGTCAGGGGCCGCCCCTATACCATTGAAAGAGCGGTGATCAGGGTTCTGCGGGCCGCACGCCAATTAAACAGGCAAGGATTTGCAACGGCTAACAACGTCTCACAACCCATAACGGGCGTCTCCAGCCCCGGGGCGGTAGCTGTTTGAACGGCACCGATGTGCCGCCGAAATCCCCCCGAGCTGAGGAATCCGCCCATGAACACGTCCAAGACCACCGAAGCCACCGACCTGAACCGTCGCACGCTGCTGAGCACGGCCGCGACGGGCATCGCTGCAGCGGGTGCGGCGAGCCTGTTCCCGTTGCCCTTGGGCGCCGCGCCCGCAGGCGATGCCATTCGCCCCTTCCACATCGAGATACCGGCAGAGCAGCTCGCCGATCTCCGCCGTCGCGTGCTTGCGACGAGGTGGCCGGAGCGCGAAACGGTGACCGATGACACGCAAGGCGTGCGGCTCGCCACCGTGCAGAACCTCGCCCGCTATTGGGCAACGGACTACGACTGGCGCAAGGTCGAAGCGCGGCTCAATGCCCTGCCGCAGTTCATCACCGAGATCGACGGACTCGACATTCATTTCATCCATGTCCGCTCGAAGCACGAGAACGCGCTGCCGATGATCGTCACGCACGGCTGGCCGGGCTCGGTCATCGAGCAGCTCAAGATCGTCGAGCCGCTGACCAATCCGGCGGCGCATGGCGGCACCGAAGCGGATGCCTTCCATCTCGTGATCCCGTCGCTGCCGGGCTACGGCTTCTCTGGCAAGCCCACGGCGCCCGGCTGGAATCCGCCGCGCATCGCCAAGGCGTGGGCGACGCTGATGCAGCGCCTCGGCTACACGCGCTACGTGGCGCAGGGTGGCGACTGGGGCAACGCCGTCACCGAGAACATGGCGGTGCAGCAGCCGGCCGGGTTGATCGGCATCCACACCAACATGCCGGCGACGGTGCCGGCCAGCATCTCCAAGGCCATGGCGCAGGGCGAGGCGCCGCCCGCCGATCTCACGGCTGACGAGCGCAAGGCGTGGAATCAGCTCGACGCCTTCAACAAGGAAGGCCTGGGCTACGCCATCGAGATGAACAACCGGCCGCAGACGCTGTACGGCATCGTCGATTCGCCGGTCGGGCTCGCGGCCTGGATGATCGATCACGACGCGCGCAGCCAGGAGATGATCGGCCGCGTGTTTGACGGCAAGGCGGAAGGCCTGACGCGGGACGACGTCCTCGACAACGTCACGCTCTATTGGCTGACCAACACCGCGATCTCCTCGGCGCGGCTCTACTGGGACAACGCGCACTTTCCGACCGGAGGCTTCTTCGATCCCCGGGGCATCGAGATCCCGGTCGCGGTCAGTGCCTTCCCGGACGAGATCTACACGGCGCCGCGCAGCTGGGCCGAGAAGGCGTATCCGAAGCTCATCCACTACAACAAGCTTCCCAAGGGCGGCCACTTCGCGGCGTGGGAGCAGCCCGGGTTCTTCGTTGCCGAGATGCGCGCGGCATTCAAGCCACTCCGCAAGGCAGCCTGACAATTCGGAAGGCGGCGTGCTGTGCGCGCCGCCTTCTCCTTGCAAATTCCAGCCGGACTTTGACTCGGTCCACGCAACAATGAGGAGTTTCATCATGGCTATGCGATCTGGCTCAGAGATCATCATCCAGGATCGGCGTCAGTTTTGGCGCACCGCCACAGCGAGTTTCGCGGCTGCAACCGCCGTCATCGCCGTCGTGCTCGCCCTGTCGGGCGGCCGCGCGATCTCGGCGCAGGACAAATACACCGTGCAGGTGCCGGAAGGGCTCGCGTTCTCCGAGTTCAGGGGCTTCGAAGACTGGGCGACCATCGCGGTCAGCCAGTCCGGCGAACTGATCGAGGTCATCGTCGGCAATCCCGCGATCATCGACGCCTACCGGTCCGGCATTCCGGGCAACGGCAAGCCGTTCCCCGACGGCGCCAAGATGGCGAAGATCCACTGGAACGCGAAGAAGAGCGAGGAGGCCCCGTCGCCGACGACGATCCCGGGCACGCTGCACGACGTCGACTTCATGGCGAAGGACAGCAAGCGGTTTGCCAGCACCGGCGGCTGGGGCTACGCGCAGTTCGACTACGACAACGCGGCCGAGGCCTTCAAGCCGCTGGGGACCGGCTCCGATTGCGGCTACGCCTGCCACACCATCGTGGCCAAGAAAGACTACGTCTTCACGGCCTACGGAAAGCGCTGAACGGACCGAAGGAGCGACATCGCCGGCACCGCCCGGCGATGTCGCTAACAACGCCTCACAACGCATAACGGGCGTTTCCGGCCGCGCCGGCCTAAGTATGGGCCAACACGGAACAAGGCATTCAGCGATGAAAACCAACAAGTTCCTGGTCGCAGCGGTCCTGGCCACCGCAATCGGGACCCCGATCGCGGCCTTTGTCGGAGACAAGACCATGCCGCAGACCACGACTTCCGCAGGTGCGCAGCCGCCGTTCCTGCACGGCTTCCCCCTCATCCCGGTGTCCGGCCAGTCCGCGCTGGCGTCGCTGTCGCGCGCCGACGAATGGCTCAACTCGAAGCCACTCTCCGCACAGGACCTGCGTGGCAAGGTCGTGCTGGTCGATTTCTGGACCTACACCTGCATCAACTGGCTGCGCACCGAGCCTTACGTCCGCGCCTGGGCCGAGAAATACAAGGACCAGGGCCTGGTGGTGATTGGCGTGCACGCGCCGGAGTTCGAGTTCGAGAAGAACCTCGACAACGTCCGCCGGGCCGTCAAGGACATGCAGATCGACTATCCGGTCGCGGTCGACAACGAGCACAGGATCTGGCGCGCCTTCGACAACCAGTATTGGCCGGCGCTGTATTTCATCGATGCGCAGGGACGCATCCGGCATCAGCAGTTCGGCGAAGGCGAATACGAGCAATCGGAAAAGATGATCCAGCAATTGCTGGCTGAGGCCGGGCGCAGCGAAGTCAGCGACAAGCCGGTGGCGGTCGAGGGCCGCGGCCTCGAGGCGGCTGCGGACTGGACCAACCTGAAGTCTCCGGAAAACTACGTCGGCTATGACCGGACCGAGAGATTCGTTTCGCCCGGTGGCGCGGTGCCGAACAAGGCCCGCATGTATGAGCTGCCGGCGCGGCTGCGCCTGAACGATTGGGCGCTGTCCGGCGACTGGACGATGAAGAGCCAGGCCACCGCGCTGAACAAGCCCAACGGCCGCATCGCGTACCGCTTTCACGCCCGTGACCTTCATCTCGTGATGGGTCCGGCGGCCAAGGACACGCCGGTGCGCTTTCGCGTCACGATCGACGGCAAGCCGCCGGGCGCGGCCCACGGCCTCGATGTCGACGAGCAAGGCTACGGCACCGTGACCGAGCAGCGCCTGCACCAGTTGATCCGGCAAGGCGGCCCGATCGCCGACCGGCAGTTCGAAATCGAATTCCTCGATGCCGGTGTGGAAACCTTCGCCTTCACGTTCGGCTGATCCGACGCACAACACTCAACTGGAGCCCCCCCATGACGAAGATCGAAATCAACCAGGATCGTCGCCGTTTCGTTGGCGCCGCCGCGTTGGCCGTCGCCGCCACGCAGCTCGGCTGGCTTACTTCGGCGAATGCACAGGCCGCAAAGAGGCTGCCTGACGTGAAGCCGGGGACCAACACGTCGTTCGCGCCGCTGAAGCAGATCGACGCGGGCGTGCTGAATGTCAGCTACGCCGAAGCAGGCCCCGCCGACGGCCCGCCGGTCATCCTGCTGCATGGCTGGCCCTACGACATCTATGCCTTTGTCGACGTTGCGCCGCTGCTCGCCTCGGCCGGCTTCCGCGTGCTCATTCCTTATCTGCGCGGCTACGGCGGCACGCGGTTTCTATCGAGCGCGACCGTCCGCAACGGTCAGCCTGCGGCGCTCGGCACCGACATCATCGCCTTCATGGATGCGCTCAAGATCGGCAAGGCGGACCTCGCCGGTTTCGACTGGGGCGCACGCACCGCGAACATCGTCGCAGCGCTGTGGCCCGAGCGGGTCAAATCCCTGGTCTCGGTCAGCGGCTATCTGATCGGCAGCCAGGAGGCCGGCAAGATGCCGCTGCCGCCCGAAGCTGAGTTCCAATGGTGGTACCAGTTCTATTTCGCGACCGAGCGCGGCCGCCTGGGCTACGAGAAGAACAGAAACGAGTTCAACAAGCTGATCTGGCGGCTCGCCTCGCCGAAATGGAAGTTCGACGACGCGACCTTCAATCGCAGCGCCGCGTCCTTCGACAATCCGGATCACGTCGCCGTCGTCATCCATAACTATCGCTGGCGGATGGGCCTCGCCGAAGGCGAGGCGAAATTCGACGAGCTCGAGAAGCGGCTCGCGGCAGGCCCGGTCATCACCGTGCCGACCATCACCATGGAGGGCGACGCCAACGGCGCGCCGCATCCGGAGCCCAGCGCCTACGCCAAGAAGTTCTCCGGCAAATACGAGCACCGGCTGATCACCGGCGGCATCGGCCACAACCTGCCGCAAGAAGCGCCGAGGGACTTTGCCCAGGCTGTGATCGACGTCGCCGCAGCCTGATCGCTGCGGCGCCCTCGCGGGCCAACACAGAAAAAGGAATCCATCATGAGCCAGGCCGCAAAGGTCCTGTACACGGCCAGAACCCGCACCAGCGGCGGCCGGGAGAACGGCGTCGCGCGCAGCTCCGACGGCTTTCTGGACGTCAGGCTTTCGACCCCCGGCACGGCGCGCATCGGCACCAACCCGGAGCAGCTGTTCGCCGCCGGCTGGTCGGCCTGCCTGGAAAGCGCGATCGCGCTTGCGGCCCAGCGGAGAAAAATCGCGCTGCCGGCCGACGTGACGGTCGACGCCGAAGTGGACCTTCGCGCCGCGAACGGCGGCACCCATCTCAGCGCGCGGCTCAATGTCAGCCTGCCGGGCGTCGAACGCGCAGCCGCCCAGGCGCTGCTCGATGAAGCGCACGAGAGCTGCCCGTATTCGAAGGCGACCCGCGGCAACATCGACGTTGCGATCAAGCTGGTTTGAGTGGAACCGCGCATCGCGAGCGGTTCCATCGCGCGACGTGGAACCGCCCGCCCTTTTGTCGCCGCCATCATCGTTCAGTGAAATTTAACGGGGCGGGCCTTTAAGGGGGGCAGCGTTTCCGAAGGTCCGTCGTGATCCGACGTTTGCTGCAACACGAAGCTGTCCCGTCGCGCCGTGCGTTTGTCGGCGGGCTCGGCTCGTTGGCGAGCGCGCTTGCGCTCGGCGGCTGCGCGGGCCTCGCCGCAACGGGGGCGCGCTACGACGCCTCGTCGCTCGTGGAAGATCCGACCTTGCTCGTCGCCACCACACGCAAGCGGGTGAACGGCGGGCGCGCCGCACCCTGGTTCGGGCCGGACCGGGCGCAGTCCATGACGGTCGCCCGCGCCAAGCTGAAGGCACCGAGCGAAGGCCGCTTCTCGCTCGCCGCGGCCGGCTTCGACAGCTGGCGTCTTGCCGACGTTGCGCCGGTGTCGGAAGGGATCAGCGATCTGCTCGCAGGAGCCAACGCCGGCCGTGACGTCCTGATCTACGTGCACGGCTTCAAGCAGACGTTCGAGACGGCAGCGCTCGATGCCGCGTATCTCTCCGACAGCATCAAGTTCAACGGCCAGACCCTGCTGTTCTCCTGGCCGTCCAGGGCGGGGCTGTTCGACTACGCCTACGACCGCGACAGCGCGATGTATTCCCGCGACGACCTGGAGCGCGTGCTTCGGGCCATCGTGGAGGCGCCGAACGGCGGCCGTGTCCACATCGTCGCGCACAGCATGGGCACCATGCTGACGCTGGAAAGCCTGCGCCAGCTCTATGCGCGTTACGGCGACACGGTAACGAGCCGGATCGGCGCCATCGTGTTCGCGGCGCCGGACATCGACATGGATATCTTCTCGTCGTCGGTCCGCCGCATCGGTCCGCTGGCCGGCAAGATCACGGTCATCGCCGCCACCAACGACCGCGCGCTGGCGCTGTCGGGACAGATGGCCGGCGGCATGACGCGGGTCGGCGCCGCCGAGAAGGATGCCATCGAAAAGCTCGGCGTGCGCGTGGTCGATGCGTCCCACGAAGGCTGGGGCCTGATCAACCACGACCTGTTCCTGTCGAACGCCGACGTGCAGCGGGTGATCCGCCGCTCGATCGACACCGCGGCGGCGTAACGTCGAGCAGTTACCACATATGTCGCGCCAATCTTCGCCGTCATGCCCGGCCATGACAGTGGCTAAAGCACTCTTGAATTGAGGCACGTCCGCGCAACAAGCACACTGTCACCCGCGGGCTTGACCCGCGGGTCCATGACCAAGGTTCAACAACGGAAGTCTTACGTAAGATAGCCTGAGCTGCAGCCGCTCATGGATCGCCGGGTCAAGCCCGGCGATGACACCACCGTTGTGGCCCGCGTTGCGGTCTAGCTGGAAGCGGCTTTGGTCCCAAACGTTTTCTAACGTAGGTCCAGGCCGAGCCGCAGCCGGGCTCAATTGACCTTGATCTCCAGCTCCTTCACCAGCTTCCCGAACGTGCCGAAGTCGTGACGAACGAGCTCTGCGAACGGCTCGGCACTGCCGCCGACGGGATCTTGCGCGGCCTTCAGCAGATTGGCGCGGATCGCCGGCTCCTGCAGCGCCTTGTTCAACTCGGCATTGAGCCGCGCGATGATCGCCGCCGGCGTGCCGGGCGGCACGAAAACCCCGACCCACTGATCGAACACGAGGCCCGCAATTCCGGCCTCCGCGAAGGTCGGCACATCGGGCAGGCTCGACGAGCGTGCCGCCGTGCTCTGCGCCAGGAGCTTCAGCGCGCCGGTGCGGTAGTGCGGCATCAGCGGCGTCGAGCCGAGCGAGCCGATCTTCACGTGACCCGCGATCAGATCGTTGATCGCCTGGCCACCGCCGCGATAAGCGACCTGATCGACCTTGATGCCGGCGATGCGCGCGAACCACTGCATCACGATCGACTGACCGGAGCCGAACCCGCTGCCGGTGCCGTAGCCCATGCCGGGATCGCGTTTCACCACC